>Ga0268279_1000775_pt1 | contig 19476 bp, 25 predicted proteins | sample saktaG_6_FD_190142 | JGI IMG/M metagenome (GOLD analysis project Ga0268279, IMG submission 190142) | Saline water microbial communities from Sakinaw Lake, British Columbia, Canada - sak_2010_1_5_80m | ecosystem: Environmental > Aquatic > Non-marine Saline and Alkaline > Saline ...
AATCTTAAAAAGGCCCCTCTTAACACAAACTATATATTATACAAGAAAGCATGTTGAAGAACGAGAATATCTTTTATCATCTGCTTCGAAGATTTTTGAGTTCTTTTTTTATTTCTTGAATCTCCTCGTGAATTTCTTTTTGAAAATGTTTGATTTGGGTTAATTGACGATCGGCCTTTTGGTCGAGTTTAATATCAAGTTCAATCCTTCTGCGGTCGCTCGCTCTTTGTTTGGTTTCCCGCCGGTCTCTTTGAATTTCCGCTTTATTGGCGGACATCAACAAGAAGATGCCGATAAAAATAGCCTCTAAAGAGACGGCAAATGTTAAGAGACTAATATCAAAGTTAAAAACAAGCCAAAAAGTAAACCAGAGAGTATGAAAAGCGATGGCCAGCCAACTGCCCAAAAAGAGAGCAATAAAATCAGTAAATCTATCCAGTAAGGTTTTTGTTTTTTTAGGAATTCGTTTAAGTTTTTCAGCCGGCGGAGTAAGCATCAATTTAATTCTAAAATTAATAATCCTTAAATAGTTTATCAAAAAGTTTCATAAATTACCAGAAAACTATCTCCTGCCTATCGCCTAGAAGGCGATATATATCTGACACCTCTTTCAATGACTGGTAGCTTCGGGGGCTGTAGTTTTTAGAAGTTGAGAAACAATTTTCTACTTTTTGGCAACTATCGTAAAGTGCCTTAGGCCATCTGCCTTCTTGATAATTTTAAAGCCTGTTAAATTTAGGTATTTTATAAATTCTCCTCTTTTATACATCCTGTTATATGGATGTACTGTCAGTAATCTTGTTATTTTCCCGCAGATTGTATTAAACGACTCAATTGACAAATCATATAAAAACACTTTTCCTTCCGGTTTTAATACTCTATAAATTTCATTTAAACATTTTTTCCATTCTGGCGAAGGAAGATGATGAATTACTCCATAATCAAAAACCGCATCAAAACTTCTATCTTGATAGTTTAATTTTGCTGCATTAGCTTCTTCAAAAACAATTTCTTTTATTTGTACATTTTTCCTGGCTAAAGCTATTTGTCTTAAGTCAAGATCGACAGCAATTATTTTTTTTGGAGAAAAGTGTTTAAAAATAATTTTTGCACCCAACCGCTTCCACACCCTATTTCTAAAACTGTTTTGTTTCTTAGCTCATTAAAATACTCAAAATAGTATTTTTTAGTAATACTGTCTATGAGCCATTTTCTAAATGGAGTATTTGCCAACCATATACTTAGCTTAGCCATTAACATAAGCGCCTCTTTAAATATATCAAAAACTAAAAAATTTCATCAACTGCTTGGTTTCTAGTCCAATTATACCATTCTCAACCCACCTAACACCTTTTATAGATTCCCGATCAAAGTCGGGAATGACAAAGAAAATAAAAAATAGACCTCAAAAAACACGACATTTTGTTTTTAAAAAGCTTTATCTTCTTTCTGCTTGCTAAATATCTTGCTCCTATTCGAGATTTTTCAACTCAAATCCAAATTTTTTTATATCTATCTCGCAAAATAAGGCCAAAAATTCGAACAACTTCCCCAAAGAGGATAAAATCTGTTTCTCGCTTAAATTACTCTGTAGAACATGAGTTTGCCACCATTGAGGAAATTCTTTTTGGATAAAATCTAGTCTGATTTCCTTAAATTCTATAAAACCAACATGCATTGCTCTTTGAAAAAAAATATCAGCTACCTTCAGGTGTTTTCTTGCCGCCCCGACTGAAAAGTTCCCTTTTAAAAATTCTTCATATCGCGGGAGGAGCTTTTTTGCGACCAATTTCTTAAAGGGTTCTTGCGACTTTTCCATTTTTGCTATCATTGCCCAATATTCATGCCAGCCCATTTTATGACCACCAACACTGACCACCGGCATTTCTCCCCTCCCTTGCCGGGACAGAAGAGGGCTTTTTTAACCTTTCCTGAATCATCTGCTCCGGAGATCTGCCGCCAAGAAACTTATGAGGAAAATAATTCCAGGCGCCAACAAAAACCTGTAAAGCCTCATTAAGCTCGTTTATATCTTCTATTTTTTTAAAATATTTAGACCATTTTTTGTGAAACCTGTTAGAGGCATCCATCGCTGATTTTCCTTCAGCGAGCCAAACCCAATCTTTAATCATTTCTATACTTAATTTTCCAGACAACTTATATTTTTCTAACAATCTTTGCAAGTTCTTTTCTGCTAATTTTGCTTTCGGCGTCTTTGTCTTTGAAAAGAAAAACTGCTGATAAAGTTCTTCGCAGTATTTATTACGCAAAAGAACTTCAACCACCAGCTTCTGGAGACTTTTATAAATACTCGCTGGCATGCTGTTGATGTATTTATAGCGGCGAAACTTTGGCTCCTCATACTTTTCCAAAAGCCCTTCAACCACAGAAACAAGACAACAAAAGCGCTCTTTATTTTTTTTAATCCTTTCTTTTGCCGTTTGGCCAATCTTTTCATCAGAATCGTTCCTTAAACCAGCGGTGATATCTATAATTAAATATTCAGCAGCGTGAATAACTGCCTGTCTGATTTTACCCGATGGATGCTGAATGTGTTGTAAAAGAAATCGTGCCCATTCTTCAAAATATTCTTCGCCGATTGACCAAAACGGTCACTTCAAAGTATTGATGAAGTAGGCCTTATGGTCTATGTCGCAGATCTTGTCAAAGTTTTTCATTTCCTCAAAAAAGATTAAAAAAGCCTTCCTGCCTTCTTTTCTTTTGGGAATATAAACATTATGCCAAAATTTCTCAACTTGCTTCTGCGCCTCTTTGACTTCTTCACGAGAACCAGTTTTAATAACTTCTATTAAATCTTTGAGCGGATTTTGCATAATTTTTTTAATACATTTTGTGAAAACGATAAGCCTAGAGCCCTCAGATTTCCTTTGATTCCCTCTTGAATCTTCCGATGGTCAAGCTTACCCTAAACCCTAAAAGATTTTTTTATCAAAGAATCCATCCCTATTTTTTTAAAATTTTCTTGTTGCGTTAGTTAAGGTTTTTGTTTTTATATTATTTTGTTTATTTTTTTCTTTAACTTTTAATACCTCAAACTCTGAATGTAGTTTATTAAATTGTTCAATCCATACCAATTGTGCTGCAGAGAGCTTGTCTTTTAAGCCTTTTACTTCAACAGACTTTCCGATCTTCCTGATAAACCCTTTATGCAAAATTAAATCTGGTGCTCCGTAGCACAAATTGCAGCTATGTCCCATGTTGTTCATTACATTGTTTGTCAATTCCTTATAATTATCTAAACCAATCGTTTGTCTTAAGCGTTTAAAATATAAACTTTCTGTTGTGGGGGTGAGCCAAATACCATGCCAATTACCATTATAACGGTAATACTCCAAGGCTATCTCTTCGACAAATAATTCCTTCCCATTTTTTCCTAAAAATTTTTGTTTGCCTTTCTTGGAAACTACCTTCCTTTCGATTGTTTTTATTTTATATTCTGGAATATACTGTTTCGCTATTTGAGGATAAATGCTTCGTATTGATAAAGAAAAAGCGATTTCGCTTTCTCTTTTTAAATGCGGTAATTTCAATCCTTGTCTGAAGGCATGGAGAGCCTTTTCTTTCTCGCCTAGTTGAATAAATAACTTTATTAGTTCTTTAGTAAAGCGGGCAGTAAATGTTTGTGAACAATAATCATCGCTAACACTGGATTTTTTAAAAAAATTCTCATCTATTCTTGACAATAGTAACCTCTTGGCTTCTGTATGTCTTTTTTCTTTCTTGAGTTTTTTTATTTCCGCTCTAAGTTCAAAATCAGAATATGTTTTCATAAGTAATTATAAAATAATGGCTATTCTTCCAAGCTAATTTTAGCATGAATAAAAAGTTAGGTACCGCAATATTTCAGTTAAATATGTCCCACTGTTAACTTCCTAACGGTGGCCGCATTCCCAAAGAGAGATGCGGTCTTTCATAGTGATAGTATTTTAAATATTCCTCTACTTCCTTGGTTAACATTGATAGGTCTTTAGCTTTGTATTTAGTCCAGCCTAAACATTCTTTTCTCAAACTTCTGTTAAAGGATTCAATGTATGCTTGCTCATTCTTACGGTAGGCTCTGGCGACTCTGTGTCTGTCAGCATATTTTAACACAGTTTGTTTAAACTCATCCTTGTATTCTGGACCGCCGTCAGTTTGGGCCAGATCAACATGACCGTCAAATCTTCTTTCCATAGAAGTTTCAAAGGAGATACGGCCATCACGGCTAGTCAGAGATAATCTTAAAATCACATCTACTTCTCTACTAAAGATATCAATGGCATTAAAGGCATGGATTTCACCAAAGTCCACGCTGTCCAGCTGAAGCACTTCCCTGGGCCGGTTGGCTTTAGGAATTGGTCCTCTTTTCTGGTTTTTCTTCCACTTGCTTCTGAGAACATATTTTTCTCTTAAAATTTCATAGATCTTAGTTACTGAAAGATCCAGGCCATAATCTCTTTTGAGAAAGTATTGGATCTTCTGACCACAGCAGCTCTTTTTCTCTTCTCTGATCTGCCAAACAAGAACCTTAACTAATCCATCAACCTTCCTTTTTCTTCTTGGTCTTTTCTTAGCCTGAAGGTACTGGTCAATAAAGGCTTCTAAGCTGCCTTTTTCCTGAATGCCTGCAACCCAGCGCTGAACTGTTTTCCGATGAATATCTAAATATCCAGCAATATGTTTTTTGGTTGCTTGTTGGTTAAACAAATCCCAAGCCAAAGCTATTTTACTGATCTGTTTCATAAACTCCATATTTTATCATGGAGTGGGACATTTTTAAGTGTACATTGCGGGTACCCAGCTCTATCTCAATAATATTTTGGATATACTCACCCTGCTATTCACTATTTCTAAAAATAGAGTTGCCGCCATTTTCTAAAGATAAAATTTTGCCCTATGTATATAATCTTGTTTCTTAAAGTTATGTATTAATGCCTATGTTGACATAAGGGCTCTTTAACATTACGGGTAATCTTGCCTGTCTCCACATCTTTTATTTTCTCTTGATAACTATCTTTTTTATTCGGATTTTCTTTATCAATAATTCTCATCTTCTCCACTCCTTCCGGATGCTTATTTTTATCTATGCTCGGAAACCATCCTTGGAGAATTTCTTTTATAAATTTCCCAAGCCCTTTTCGTTTTCGCCTCAGTTTAAGATTGAACCTAATCTTTGTAGTCTCTATAAAATTAACTCTTATATCTAAGTTATTGCACCCGCAGAATAAACAAGGTTTCTGATTTGATTTCAATTCTCTCCCGCAATTTCGGCAAAAATACTTTGTTGAATTCATACACTTTTAACTATCCTCTTGATATTTAAGTTTTCTCTAAAAAATTTTCCTAAATAGTTTTTTTAAATTTACCCTATTTTTTGCCTTTTAGCAATTCTGCGACTTTGCTAAAAAAACAGCGAAATCTTGCGATTTCGCCAGTAAAAATTAAATGTAAAATAGTGGGCACGCCAGGACTCGAACCTGGGACCTCTTACTTATCAGATAAGCGCTCTAACCAACTGAGCTACGCGCCCTTAGAGTGGACCCAAGCGGGCTCGAACCGCTGACCTCTTGCATGCCATGCAAACGCTCTTCCAACTGAGCTATGGGCCCCAGATTCTAAAAGCGGGATTTTGTGTGGTAGGAAGAAAATATCCTCTGTTCGTGAAACAGAGTTTAACTCCTTAGAAAGGAGGTGATCCAGCCGCACCTTCCAGTACGGCTACCTTGTTACAACTTAGTCCTCATCGCCGACCTCAGTTTAGCCCCGCTGAGCGGGGTTTCGACTACTGCCGACTTTGCTGGCTTGATGGGCAGTGTGTGCAAGACCTGAGAACGTATTCACCGCGGTCTGCTGACCCGCGATTACTACCAACTCCAACTTCATGTGGGCAGGTTTCAGCCCACAATTCGAACTGAGACCGAATTTGATGGGATTAGCTCCGCCTTACGACTTAGCAACCCATTGTTTCGGCCATTGTAGGATGTGTGTCGCCCTGGACATAAGCGCCATGCTGACTTGACGTCATCCCCACCTTCCTCCCTGACGTTATGTCGGGGCAGTCTTCCATGATATATAACATAGAATAGGGGTTGCGCTCTATACCCCACTGAAGGGAACATCTCACGACTAGAGCTGACGACAGCCATGCAGCAGCTGTTCCGACAGTTGCGACATAAAGTCGAAAGGCCCCATCTTTCGATAGGGTTTCTATCGGAATGTCAAGTCCAGGTAAGGTTCTACGCTTTGTATCGAATTAAACCACATGCTCCGCTGGTTGTGCAGGTCCCCGCCAATTCCTTTGAGTTTTAATCTTGCGATCGTACTTCCCAGGCGGAACGCTTAACGCGTTAGCTTACGCCACCCCACTTCGCACAAGGCTACGCGGGGCAGCTAGCGTTCATCGTTTACAGCTAGGACTACCCGGGTCTCTAATCCGGTTTGCTACCCTAGCTTTCGTTCCTCAGCGTCTCCAGTATCCTAGGTGCCTGCCTTCGCCCTTGGTGTTCCTGGCGATCTCAATGGATTTCACCCCTCCACCGCCAATTCCAGCACCCCCGAATACGGACTAGTCTAAGAGTATTACTGGCTGATCTTCTATTAAGTAGAAGGCTTTAACCAATAACTTTTTAAACCGCCTACGAAACCCTTTACGCCCAATAAATCCGGATAACGCTTGCACCCTACGAATTACCGCCGCTGCTGGCACGTAGTTTGCTGGTGCTTATTCTTCCCGCCGTATGGCGGAACAAAAGAAGTTTACAACCCGAAGGCCTTCATCCTCCACGCGGCGTCGCTGCGTCAGGCTTTCGCCCATTGCGCAAGATTCCTGGTTGCTGCCACCCGTAGGTGTATGGGCCGTATCGCAGTCCCATTGTGGCTGACCGACCTCTCAGTCCAGCTACCCGTCGTTGCCTTGGTGAGCCATTACCTCACCAACAAGCTGATAGGACGCAGGCTCCTCTCAAGGTGGGAAGTTATTCCCTTTACTCGCCCTCTGGCCAAGAAAATCCGAATATCGAAATTCGAATTTGCTTGTTCAAAAGACGAGACTATGGTGTATTACCTAACCTTTCGGCTAGCTATTCACCTCCTCGAGGTAGATTCCCACGCGTTACTCACCCGTCTGCCGCTAATCCACCGAAGCGGACTCGCTCGACTTGCATACCTAAAGCACGCCGCTAGCGTTCATCCTGAGCTAGGATCAAACTCTCAATAAAATAAAAATTTCCTACCACACAAAATCACGCTTTTGGTTTCTTTAAATTATCAAAGTGCAAACACATTATATCACAAAATTTTTAATTTGTAATTTTTTAAAATCTTACCGGCCAAAACTTTTTCTTAAAGCCTGCATTTTAAAAGCCACGTTTTTTCTGCTAATCTTTGGTTGAATTTTCTTCTTCGGCCTCTTTTTTTTCTTTTCTCTCATTTGTTTAATGATATCAAAATTCAAAATTATTATCAATACAAACTATCTTTCCCTTGGTTCAATTAATGTCATTGCTGTCAACCAATCACCTTCTCTTTCTAGTTTATCCCATTCAAAAACCTTTCTTCCTCTTTCGGAATCCTCTATCCAGCCTTGCATCGTTGTAACCTCGGTAGAAGCGACGTAATTTACCGCGACACCAGATTGATCAGCCACCTTCTGGATAATCTCCCGAGCTCTCGTAAATAAAGCTGTCGTCACGCCCTCTTCTCTTCCTCTTCCTTCTATATTATTAAGTAAACTAGTCGCACTTGTAGCAGCAGAACCATTAACAGCCGAATAAATAGTAAGTTCTAAAAGCCTATTTCCTTTTTCTAATTCAAATTTCCGAGAGAAATTAGAATCTCTTCGTAACTCCCTTTCTATCATATACATATATCTAATATATCCCATGAAAATCCATTTGCAATTGCCGACTTTTTCTCATATAATTATAGATAATGATTGAAAAAAGCGTTAGGATTATTATTATCCTCTTCTCTGCCTGGTTTTTACAACTGCTCATTAAGTTTTTTATAAAAAGATTAAAAAACATCATTAAAAAAACGCCTTTGGAAACAATTTCGCAAAGAAAACAAAAAATCAAAACTTTAACCAGTTTACTCATCAATACTAGTTCTCTGGTCATTAATGCTACTGCCTTACTTTTAGTTTTCAGCGAGCTAGGGATAGACATTGTTCCCCTACTTGCTGGCGTGGGAGTCTTGGGACTGGCAGCTGGTTTAGGCGCTAAAAGCCTGGTAGCCGATTTTATCACCGGCTTTTTTATTCTTTTGGAAAATCAGTTCAATATTGGCGATGAAGTTAATCTCGGTGGTAATTGGCAAGGTAAAGTAATCAAAATCTCTCTCCGAACCACTACTCTTAAAGATAAGGAAGGTAAGGTCTATATCGTCCCCAATTCACAAATCAAAGCAGTCATCAAATTAGCAAAACCTAAGAAGTCTTAGAAAGCACTAAACATTTTTATCCTTTCACCAAATACCCTGGATTTAGAAGTCCTTTTAGCCAACAAAAACGAATCGGCTTTAATCCAAAGCTATTATAAATTAGCTTAATTATTTTTTTTGCCCAAGAATTCAGATTTTGACCATCTCCTAAAACACTTCTCAGAGTTAAAATTCTCACCAATCTTCTATTGAGAGAGAAATAAGAACCTTTTATCGACACACCTTCGGTAATAAGAAATTCATTATCTATCTTTAAATGAGAAAGCTTATAACCATCTCTTAAAAATTTTATTTCTCCATTTTTTAAACAATAAACGCCTGGTTTAATTTCTTTCGTACTTTCTACCAATTTACCCTCTAAATTATGGAGCAGCATCTGAGTGCCTAACCTTCTTTTTCTCATCGCTGAATTGACCGCTTTAACATCAAACTCGTAGTCAATACCTAAAAATTCCAGAATATGAAAACCTAAAATAGGCGGCTCGTTATTTCTCATTTGGGCCATGGTAATCGTCGGAAAAGAACCTAATAGCCGGGGATTGCATTCAACGACATAAAGCTTTTGAGTTTTTTCTTCTAAAACAAAATCCAAACCAAAAATACCTTTATAGCCTGACTTTTTAAAATATTGACCTACTTTTTCAACAATGTCATAGGCTTGTTTTTCAACTTCTCTGGAAAAATCAACCGCTGTCCAGTCATGGCCGCAAAAAAGGCCAAAACATTCAGGCTTATTATAAAGCTCGGCCGCATTAAGAACTTGATATTGAAGTGAAGTAGAAAGAACGCCCCGCTTAGTTACACAACCGGTTAAACTAGGTGAAGAACCTTTAATAAATTGCGCCACCAAAATCTTGCTTTCTTTATCTTGACTAATTTCTCTTAAGTTTTTAACAGCGGCCCGGAAGTTTTGTCTGTTTTTAATTAAAAAATTGCCCTTGCCGCCGCCGCTTAAAGGATATTGGACAAAAAACGGCTGACCGTAAGCTCGAACGCTTTGATCATAATCAAGAGAATTAATCTCAACAACCTTTCCGGGAGGAACGGCCACGCCAATCGTTTCTAAAATCCGCCTGAATTTTAGTTTGTCTTCAAGAAATTCCTTGCCAAATTTAGGCGGATTAGCAGCGATTATCCAACTCTTATCTTTTGCCATTTTCATCATTCTTACTGATGATTTATAAGGAATAATTAAAGGATTGGTAAATTTTTTAAGATATTCCTGAGTTTTTGGATGGGCTAAAACAGATGTTGAATTCCGGGGAACATCAAGATGATAAATACCTCTTCCTTTTTCCAAAGACAAAACCGGCAAATCTTTTTCTATTAACTTTGTATCAAGGCTATAACGAAGGGCTAAAAGCTCATATTGGGAAATAAATTCTTCCGGCCCTAATCGATCAAAAGCATAAACACAAACACCAAAAATCGGCGTCTTTATTTTTTTTTTGAAAAATTCTTTCAAAGTTTTTAAATCTTTAATCATTCTCCCGCCCTAATCAAAAAAGTTCTAAGATCGTTTCTGCCAATAATTATCTGTGTTTTCATTTTTGATCTGTCAGCTACTGAAGCCGAAGTTTTAATCCTGCGGCCGGATAACCAAAAAGTAAGACCAATAACCGGCCGTGGTTGCCGACCTACAGCCGAACGATAAGTAAATTTTCTCTTCCATAAAATATTATCTTTAGCCAACAAACCCAATTGCCCAGCTAAAGCTCGGTCAATAGAGCTCCGAAAAGCACCGGTATCAATCCTGGCGATTACTGGAGTCTTTTCTCCATTAGCAGCTCTAATCTTAATTTCTTCTTCTACATTTAAAATTTTTATTCCTTCTTCAACCATCACTCTATCAGCAAAGCTCTCAGCAAAAAGCGCCCGAGCAATCTTAACGCCATGCTCGACGGTACGAACCTTTAATCCCTCCACCCTTTCTAAGCGCCGTTTCAAGCCGGCCCGATTGGCAATTTGAATCGAAAGGCCTGGCCTAGAATTGAACTCTAAAATCATCGGTCCGTGTTTTCTATCAAAAACAAAATCAATTGCTAAAAACCCCAAAAAAGGCAAGGCTTTTTGAATCCGAACAGATAATTCTAAAATACTATTCCAAAAGGGAATTTTGATGCCATTAAGCTTTCTTTTCGTGCCAGGCAAATTTCTAATTGGTTTGTTATAAACTACTCCATAAGTAGTAATACCGGTAGCAATATCGATGCCCGCTCCCACTGCTCCCTGATGCAGATTAGCCTTACCATGAGATTCCTTTGTGGGAAGACGGAGCATGGCCATCACCGGCACCTGATTAAAAACAATCACTCGAACATCCGGCGTTCCTTGAAAGGCATACTTCCTGAAAACATTATGAATCTTAATTCTCTCTTCAACAAAAGCTCTATCTCTAGTACCATGGATACTGTATTTACCTGCCAAAATATCTAAAGCATGCATTCGGAGAAAACCGATATTAACAACCCTGCCGTCCATCAACTGCCACTCACCAGCCCATTTAGATTTCTTTTTAACAACAATAATGCCTTCACCGCCATAACCCTCGGAAGGCTTCAAAACAAAATTACCCGATAAATTTTCCCAAGCAAAATTAGTTATGTCTCTTGATTCCTTAAAAGCAGCAAAAAGATTTGGTGTCGGCAGACCATACTTCACAAGAAAGCTTTTTGTCCGTAGTTTTGAGTCAGCTAGACGACGGCCTCGCTTTTTATTAAAACGAAGGTAAAGCCTGTTGCGGGCATTTTTTCCGAGAATGTTTTTCCAGCCAGCCATATCATTTTCTCGCGATAGATTTGAATCTTTGGTATTCTAAAAGCCGAAAACCAGCGTATCTACCGACAATGATATTAAAAAGAAGCACACCAAAAACAGCAATTTCTGGGTTTAAAAGAACAAAGCTCTGGAGAAAACTCCAGTTCAGTAAGAAATAACAAACTAGAGCAATCAAAAGCGTTTCACTTGTCATACCGATCGCTTCCCGCATAGAACGACCTGTTTGGACTTCTATAAAGTTCTCTACCAAAAGAATCATAAAAAGAATTGGGAAAATGGAAACAGTAGGAAAAGCAAAAACGACGACAAAAATTCCCAAACAAATAAACCAAAGAAGAATCGCCATTCGCGGCAGATAGTGAACTTTGAATTTCTTTAAAAACAAACGGGCCATGGTAGCCATCAAAAGGGTAACCAGAAAAATAGTAATTCCCGGAATAATACCCGTGGCCAATAAGGCAACAGAAACCATCGCTGGTGTAAAAATGCCAAAACCGGCAATGCCCAGAAAATGACGGGCGGCGGCAATCAAAGCGGCAATTAAAGGAAAAAGAAGAAGTAAAACAATGGTATTGGACGGCACGCCGGAAGAAACAGCCATCCTAATGGCATGTTTGAAAAAGTTATTCATACCTAATCGTCTAATTTTCTGTTCTTTTAAAAGCTTCTCTAAGGGACCAACCACTTCCTCTATTGGTTCTGTAAGGGCCGGTTTTTTGACTACTGTTGGCTCAGCACTAACCGTCGCTTCTATTGCCTCTACCGACTCTATCTCTTCTGCTATCTCTTCCGCCCAAACCGATCCAACAATAAAACAATAAAACAATGAAACAATAAAACAATAAACAAACAGTTTTTTCAACATAAGAGTATTTTATCATAAAACCATTAAGGTATTAAAGTAAAAGAAAAAAAAGGGGGAGGTTATTTCAGGGAAATTGCTTTTACTGGACAAACTTCAATCGCTTCGTCAATTTCCGCTTGGAGTTTTGGAGTTTTGGAGTTTTGGAGTTTTACTTTCGCCTTGCCGTCCTCTCCTAATTCAAAAACCTCCGGACAAAGAGCTACACAAGTCCCGCAGCCAATACATGTACTTTCATCAATCTTAACTTTTTTCATACTTACTATTATCTCTGCTCATTACTTTTTGTCAATCCCTATTTCGAAATTTAAACCCCTAGAATCTGCGGCGCTTTTTCGCCTTTTAAATATTTATAAGCTGAAGCTGCCCCAATCGCGCCTTGGGCCATGGCCGTAATCGCTTGGACCAAAACAATGGATTTGTCGGTAATATCACCGGCAGCATATAATCCAGGCAGATTAGTTTCCATAGCATCATTGACTTGAACATAACCTGTCTCTGTTAAATTAATCCCCAATGGCTTTAATAAAGAAGTACCCGGAACGCCACCAACCTCAATAAAAACGCCATCTAAATCCAGCTTATCTTTTCCATTATAAGTTTTATCCAATTTTACTCCCGTCACTTTATTACCATCACCTAAAATTTCAGTAATATTAGTGCCATAAACTGTCTCTCCTTTCCCTTTTTTTTCAATCTCTCTCCATTCTTCTATCCAAACAGGCTCTGCACGCAACTGGTCACGACGATAAATAATATAAACCTTTTTCGTAAATTCAGCTGCATGAACAGCGCCGGAAACAGCGCTGTCCGAACCACCAATCATAGTTACCATCTTGTTCCGGAAAAAAGGAATATCACAGGTTGTACAATAACTTACACCTTTACCTAAGTAATCTTTTTCACCGGGAATGTTTAGTTTTCTTCTTTCCGAACCAGTGGCAACTATTAAAGTCTTCGCTTTGTACTCCTTGCCAGCCTCAGTTTTAACCAAAAAAGCTGTAATTTTTAATTTTTCATTTTTAATTTTTAATTTTTCTATCCTGCCCACCCTGTCGTATATTACCTTGGCGCCTAATTTTTCAACCTGCTCTTTCATTTTTTCTCCCCATTCCAAACCAGAAGTAGAAATAAAACCAGGAAGATTTTCTATTTTTGCCCCTTTTGAAAGCTCACCAGCCAAAACTTCACCAATCAATAAATTATTTAATTTATATCGACTAGCATAAATACTGGCCATCAAGCCAGCCGGTCCGATACCAATGATAATAAGATCAAACATTATACAAAATTTCTAATTTCTAATATCTAATTTCTAATCAAATCCCAAGATCCAATTTCTAATGTCTATCCGCCAGCTGGCGGATTAGTCATTGGTGCTTGGTCATTAGTCATTGATTAGATCAATTAGGTCAATTAGAAATTAGGTTAATTCTCTTTTTATCTCTTCTTTGCTCCTCAATCCCACAATTCTCTTTTCCTCTTTGCCATTTTTGAATAAAATCAAAGTTGGGATGCTCATCACGCCATATTTACCGGCAATCTCTCTTGCCTGATCAATATTAAGCTTCCCCACTTTGATTTCGCCTTTCAATTCTTTGGCCAACTCTTCAATAATCGGTGCCAGCATTTTGCAGGGCGGGCACCAACTACTATAAAAGTCCACCAAAACCGGAATCTTGTTTTCCAAGACTTCTTTTTCAAAATTAGTCGTTGTCAACTGCAGCTCTGCCATAAAGAATGCCTCCTTTCTGTTTTTCTATTTTAACAACTTTTATCTCATCTCTCAAGTCTCTCTCTTTTATCCGAACTCTAATATGATTCTCATTCAAACCCTCCCGGCAACTATCCTTTTCTTTCCAGCCTTTTAGTCTCAAAGCTTTAGCAATTTCCTGGCTTTCTGCCTGATTCACTCGACAGCCTAAGGTTTTAATAAGAAAACCCGTTATTGCAAACGCAGTAGTTCTGTCATTGCGAGCAACAACGAAGCAATCTACGATTCAATGAGATTGCTTTGTCGCTTCACTCCTCGCAATGACAAAAAAAATATGCCGAACCAAAAATATTATATCAAAAACAAACTTAAAAGAAAGAAAATGAAAGTTACAGCCAAAAGATAAATCTTTTGTCCCTTTTTATCTATTTTCCTTTTTACTTGCCAAAAAAGCCAATTGATATCTCTGCCTTCCAAAAAACATTCCCACTCATCCTTAAGAAGATGTAAATTCATGCTCATCACTAAACCTGAACCAAGCAGGCAGCCAGTTGAAGTCAAAACAAACAAAGCCAACACTAAAAGAATAGGCTGAAAAAGAACTGAGTGGAAAATTAACCGCCTATGTTCTAAATGGGTCTCCACTAAACTAAAAATCGCCTCTCTGAATTTTTTTTGCTGCCAAAGAAATCTAAATTTCTCCGCCCACCAAGCTCTGTTTGAGGGATCGAAACCAAGTAAAACATGGTCCAAATCAAGCAAAAAAGCGCCTAGCAAGGCTCCAACCCAAAGATAAACCAAGTCAAAACTAAAATGAAACCTAAGAAGGGAAATCAAAATAAAATAGACAACCGTTACTAATAAATGAGACTTAAGCTCCTTTTTCACCATTAAAGTCTTCTTTAATCATTATTAACCTTTTTATTACTTATTTCAAGTCTAGGCTCCTAAAACAAAAAAACTTCTTTTCACCGGACTGACAATTGAACCAATAGTCCAGCCGACATCCTTTTTTAAAATTTTAAAACCAATCTTTTTAAAAATCTTTTCCCACTCCTGAGAGGAATGAAAAATACAAGGATTATTATTCTTAATATTATTCAAAAAGTCATAGGCCGGTCCGTGAAAAGAAGTAAATAGTTCACCAAAGCCGCCAATTGCTTCATCCTCAAAAATAATCACCCTCTTTTTTGCTACTCTTTTTGCCTCTTTAAGTAATTTTTCCTGGTTAGGACCGGCATGATGTAAAACATAAGAAAAAAAGACATTGTCAAAGGATTTATCGGCAAAAGGCAATTTCTTCCCATCAAAAATGACAATCGGCACATCGGTTTTTCTTAAATCAACAATATCAACGCACATCACTTTTAAACCCAATCTTTTTTCAAATTCCTTGGCTAAATAACCCCTACCACTACCTACATCTAAAAAACTCTCGCCTTTTTCAATATACGGCGCCATCTCGCACTTCATAAACCAACAAAGCCTTTTATAAAGTTGTTCTTCAATCTGATTATAGAATTTCTTAATATCGACTTTAGGTTTTTTCAAATATCTCTCAATTTTAGGAAAAATCTTAGTATCAAGAGGAAAACCGAAAAGCTTAGCAACCTTTCTCGTTTCTTTTAGCGCCAATCTCGCCTGACCTTTTAAAAACCGCCAAGCAAAAAAAACCAAAACAGAAATAAGAAAAATCGCTCCCACTGTTCCCCACCAAGCAAGGGCAATTAAAGCAAAAAGGGTGCTGATAATAAAATCCATGGTTTTATTATAAAATTCCAAGTTTCAAATGACAAATTACAAATTGAAATTACAAATTATATAATTAATTTTGCATTTTGAATTGCAATTTTAAATTTTGAATTTTGAATTTTTAATTTGCTTGAGTTTCCACATAAACAATCTTCCCTTGTTTTTAACCTCATAAGCCTCTTTAACAAAAATTTTTGCTTCTTCTAAAAGTTTTCGAGGCGTTTCTTTAGCCAGCTTGATATACAAAGATTTGTGATCTAAATCATTCAATTCTGATGCTAAGCGATAACCATAATCCTGAAACTCACGAGAAATATACTTCTTCCTATCCCAATCAAAATCCTTAAGGATTTTTTTGATACTCTGCATTCCTTTGTATTTTTTCTTTGGATCAGCCATCGTCATCTTTATCTTACTAAATTTTGAAAAAATTAACAAATGAGAAAATAAAAGTAACTAGTAATTAGTAATTGGGGAGACTACCTGTTTTCAAAAAAAAGCGGTTAAGGCACCTCGTAGGTGTTGAGGCAACGACCTCGACTCCTCCGAGGTGGAGAAATTAGCAAAGCTTTTCTTTTGTCGTCCCACCTCCGAGGAGTCGTCACCAGTAGGCGCAACACCTCGCAGGAGTGACTTTCTTAAGAAATTTAGTTAGCCAAGCCTCCATTTTTTTTGTGTCCGTCACCATAAATACCTTTCCTTTTAACAAGCAATAACGGAAAAAGAGTTAAAATTGCCGCCAAAGCAAAAGAAAGACGCAGATTTCTCAAAAGTAAAAACATTAAACAAACAAAAATCGCCCCCATTTCAATCGCCATCTCTCGAAAAAGAATCGCCCGGCCAGTCGAACCGCCATCCAGAGCCTTCTCATAAGTCAAAACCTCCAGGGGAATACTGGTCATTTTTTCTACTACCTTATCAGAAACATCAAGGAAAAACAAAAAATTCACTTCTTTGGCTACCACTCTAGCTATCCAAATCAAAAAAGAAAAAACAGAGCCAAAAGACACCAATCCTCTTTTTCCTCTGCTGTCCACTGTCTTGCCAATCAAAAAATTTAAAACCGCCACCAAGACTAAAGCAAGAGAGAAAAATTCACCGATGGAAAGCTCATTGCCAAAGATAAAAAAAAGATAAAGAGGAAAGCCAACAACATAAGTAACTGCCGCTGCCGAATCACCAAAATAAGCTAAAAACATTCTTTTATGACTCTTGAAAAGCTTTAAAATCTCGACCGGAGAAGTGTCAATATGAGTTTTTTGTTCGGGAGCCGATCTAAGAGTAAATAAAGCAAGAACAATAAAAAATAAAGAAACAGCAAAAAGGGCTCCATAGCCAAAAAAATTAATCAAAACGCCGCCTAAGATTGGACCCAACAACACCGGGGCCAAACTGAATATCACCTGATTACCTAAAGCTTGACCATAATGACCGTTCTGAACTAATTTTGCCATTAGTCCATGTCTACCAAACCAATAAAAGCTTGCCGCGATTCCCCAAAAAATCGCCGCTGGAAAAACTAAAAATGGCTGTCTTGCTGAAAAAAACAAAAAACTAAAACCTGAAATTAAAAAAATCAAGCCCAGCCAGATTTGTCCTTTTAAACCTTTTCTTAATGATAATTCCTCTGCTAAAAAGAGAGTCAAAAGCTTAATAACATGAAAAAGAAGATAAAAAAGAAAAACAAAAGTTAAAGAACCCAGTGTTTTGTAAACATAAATGCCCGTAAATAAAGAAAGCAAAGAAATCGCAAATGTGCGCAAAGACTGAGTAAAATAAAGGGGCCATAATTTAGCGTCTAGCATATTAGTGTTTAGTTAGCGTTTAGTAAATTAGCGTCTAGCGTTTAGACATTAAAATCTTAACTAGACGCTATCCCCTAGACGCTAGAAGCTGAATCACTTCTTCGTCTGAGTATTGTCTAAAATTCTCATACCACTGACTAACAGCAAAGAACAATTTTGGCGTCTGTAAACAAATAACTTCATCAGCCTCTTTTTTTAATTCTTCTATTGTATCTGGAGGCGCCACCGGAACCGCCACTACCACTTTTTTTGGCTTCATATTTCTAATTTCTCTGATAGCAGCCATCATCGTCGCGCCAGTAGCCAAACCATCGTCAACAAGAATCACCGTTTTGTTTTTTAAATCAAGTGGTTCTCTTCCTTGACGATAAATCCTTTCTCTTCTTTTGATCTCCAGTTTTTGAATCTTGGTCTCTTTTTTAATAAAATCTTCAGAAACCCCGAGTTCCCCAATTAATTTTTCATTTAACCAAAGACTGCCTTCAGTTTCACCAACAGCGCCAATCGCTAACTCAGGATTATTAGACGCACCAATCTTACTAGTGACAATTACGTCTAAAGGTAAATTTAATTTTTTAGTCAAACCATAACCAGTCGCCACTCCTCCCCGAGGAATAGCCAAGACAATAACAACATCTTGACTTTTATATTTTACCAATTCTTTGGCCAGTAACTCGCCAGCCGCAACTTGATTCTTAAAAAACACAAAATCAGTATAGCACGAATTAAAAATATTGAATTTGACAAAAAAGACATAAAGACATACTATTGAGTTAGTGAAAAGGGTAATTGAAAAGTTCAAACAAAGAAAATTTCTCTCTTTAGAAATCATTATCCTCATCCTCCTTATTCCCTTAACTGTCAGGCTAGCAACCGACCCGCAAACGAAAAGTATGTTTTCGCGAGCGGCAGCTGAAAAAACAACCCAGCTTTGGCTTGAACCTCAAGAAATCAAAACTACTCCTAACCAAGAAATTTCTTTTCGACTTATGGCGGCCGTGCCTTCAGAAAATGTCTCCTCCGAGATAACTATTGTTCTTTTACACGAAAAGAATAAGCTTGCTTTTATTCCTCAATCTCTGGAAAGCAAGGTTCTCAAAATCAAAAACTTGCAAGTTTTGCCAGGAAAAATCAGCTTCAAGCTGGAAGGCATCTTTTCGGGACAAAGCACTGTCGCTCGTTTTTCATTTAAAACTCTCTCTCTCGGCAAAACCAGCCTCAAATTTGATCCGGAAACAAAAATTGTTGACGTAACTGGAAAAAATATTATTAATGAAACTGCTTACAGTCAAATTCTAATTTACTAATCCGCCGCCGGTTCAATCTCGCGAAGATAAAAAGCTTTCTGTGTTAAAATTTCTTGTTGAATTTCGCCCAGAACATCGCCTAACTGGGAAGCATTCTCATCAAAATAATAACCGCCTGTATATTTACCATCACTAGTAGCTAACTTTTCAAAAGCTTCCTTTACATCCGGACGTGCATTTATCTCTGCCTCCGTAGAAATCAAAACTACATAAACCCGAAAATCATCCCATTCTTTAATCACATCAGTGACGCATTCAATTAAGGGCAAAGCATCAGCCACAGGACAATCTCCATAATTCGGCCCGAAACAGGGATCAGGCCCCAAACAAGGATTGGGATCTGGACAAGAATAAAAACAATCTCCTTCAAGTTCATTTAAAATGCCTAAATTGGGAAGACCGTCAGTAATCAAGACCACCGCCCTTTGGTCTCCATAATCCTTAAGGATATCCGCCGCCCTGCCAACCGCTCCGCCCGTATTGGTCCCTCTTCCTCCGCCTCCATGAACATGATACTCCGAACATTCCCCGATATTACTATTAGGATCATCGCTAAACCCTGAAATCGCGTTTATTAAATCATCAAGATTAGCATCTGATCCTTTGCGTAAGGGAACAGATAGGCTGTCATCACCAGGATCGATATGACTCCTTGAATCAACATAAAAAGTCCAAAGACCTATATAGCCATGCTCCTCAAAATCATCATTATCCTTTAAGGGATTTAAAAAATCAACAATTGCTTGTTTAGCTCTCATCATTCGGTGGTTTTGGCTCATACTGCCAGTGCAATCCAGGTCTAATAAAATATTGAGATCT
>Ga0268279_1000776_pt1 | contig 19455 bp, 11 predicted proteins | sample saktaG_6_FD_190142 | JGI IMG/M metagenome (GOLD analysis project Ga0268279, IMG submission 190142) | Saline water microbial communities from Sakinaw Lake, British Columbia, Canada - sak_2010_1_5_80m | ecosystem: Environmental > Aquatic > Non-marine Saline and Alkaline > Saline ...
ATGATAGCCCCATAAATCTTGAGGTGACCCTTCTCCCCAGATACCATCTTTCTCTTCAGAAGGATCACAGCCTTGAGCCTTAGTACAAGTATAACCTAATCCATATTTAGCCGAGGTAATTAAAGAATTGCCGGTGGCATCAAAACGAATTCCCCCATTAGAATGAACTTTGCCTTTTATATTTTCTTCTTCTCCAAACCAAACTTCTTTGTGAGTAAGATAAGCATATTCTGCCCAAGACGGATAGGCATATTGAACCTCTATTGTTCTTTCAAGTAAGGGATATTTATCGGTCCAACCAGTAGAACGAACAACAACTGTCGTAGAGCCCTGTTCAGGAGGAGTAATTTCTAAACTAAACTTTCCTATGGGATCGTTCGAAGGATAGTTATGAATATATGGCGGACCAACAGAATCACCATCTTCAAAATCATCAGGATCATAATTTAGATGCCAATAATAATAATTTATTCCTGCCTCAGCAATATTTAAACTGTTTTCCCAAGCTACTTTTTGTTGGGATTGTTTAGTCTGAAGAAGAATAAATCTAAAAAGTCCGGCCAATAAAAGTAAAAATATTGTTCCAAAAACCAAAACTAAAGTAGTAATTGAAGCTTTATTATTCATAAATTTATTTTCAGGTTTCGAATTTGAATATCTGAGCTTAAAACAAAATCTTCTGGAGAACGATTAGGATCAATATTAATAACTAGATATACTCTCATTAATTTAGTATCTTTTAATCGGGCAGGGGTAGGTAGTAATTCACTTTGCTCTCCGTTAAAATAATGAAAAATTGGGGGACTATTTCGCACATAAGAACTTAAAATTGATATTTTTTCTTTATCAATAGGATATTGGACTGGAAAACCTTCAGGATTAGTAACTCCTTTTTTAAAATTTGTACCCTCAACAAAATACCTTACCCTTTCAGTTTCTCCGTCTAGATCAATATCGGAATAAAAAATAAATTCAAAGTTATCTGCTTTTTCCAAGGCATAAAAACCATTGTCACCGGAATTTACCTCTCTTATCTCTTTAACCATAGTCTCTATACCCCTCCTGGCTTCTTCAATTGCTTGAGATTGTTGAAGAGCGTAACTTTGAGTTCTATATCCCATCACAATAAAACCTGATATTATCCCTATAACCAGAGTAAAAATAATAATAGTAACTAAAGCTTCAATTAAGGTAAAAGCATTTTTCATACAAAATTACTCCTCAGCCATTTTTACCTCTAAACCAGTTTGCCCTTTTATATCTATGCTATCATTGAAATAATTTTCATAACCTGAAGCAATTATCTCAATCGTATATTCTTCTCCGTCTGTTTCGACTAAGGGACTAAAAAAAACCTGGCCGCAATTATTAGTGAAGAGAATTTTTTCATAACCGGTTTTAGACAATATTACCTGGGCCCCTTCTATTAAAGACGTTCCGGGACTATTTTTAACCACCACTAATAAAGTATGTTCTTGATGAGATGTCAAAGTAATAGCAGCTGCAACACTTGAACCCGGCTCCAGATATACAGGTTGAGGAGGACAAGAGCAAGAAATATCAAATTCTTCGTCAGAGCTGATGAAAGAACCATTGACGGGAATATTATAATGCCCCCATTCCAATTCTTCTATGTTAATAAAACCCTTTGAGTCGGTAATTAAAATTTCATCATACTTGTAAATCGAACTGCCATCTTCAGGGTCAGTACCAATAGTCTTCTCGACACCCATTATATGTATTTGAAAACTAACATCGGGAATATAGCTAATCCATTCTGTTTTCCAATCAAAAAGTATAGGCGTAATTGAAGTATCTTCGGTAATAAATTCGGCTTTTAGTCTAATCTCACCGTAAAGGTCAACATTTAAACTCGATAAATCTGTCGGAGAATCGTCAAAATCGGGGATCGAAATCCAATCGGTTTCATTAAAATAAAGTAATTTATATTTTATATTTGTACCGACAGGTTGATTATCGTTCCAACTAAACTGTTCCCAATTTTTTAAACACTCCGGAGCAATAGTTGTTGAGATAAGAAATCCTGAATTTTCATATTCTAAACCGCTTTTAACAAGCCTTACTTCTCCTTCTATAATCTCAAGATTAGAGAAATCAGCTACTTTCGTAAAATCAAAATCAGTCCAATAAGTTAATTCTTCCGGCTTTAACATTTGAACACTTTTGTTTCCAAGTAAATCAATATAAAAAGTCTTTGAGGCTATTCCTCCTTCTACCATAGTAACATGACCATTATTAGGATTGGGATTATCTACGGTTTCAGGATAAGTTTGATCTTTATTATATCCTTCTTTTTGAACTATAATTTGATAATCTCCGCTTGATTGTGATTCTGGAAGAATAATGGAACGGTGACCAGGATTAGAAGGATCAGTTCTATAACATTTATCCAGCCCGGTATTTTCGTTAATAATATGAATACTGTCCGGGGAACAAGGAGAAGGTTTATCTACTTCTTCTATTTCTACTTCTTGATAGGAAGCATTAAATATAGAGATAGATAATACTCCGCATCCTACCGGCGCCTCTGATTTTTTAGAAGAAATATCGGTAGTTAAAACTACCTCTCCTCCAAAAATACCAGACCAACTTACTTTTACTCTTGCTCTTTTATAATCGTTCGGCTCTGAATCTTGACCTGCTTTTTCAATACACTCTATATTTTCATCAAGAGTACCATCAAAACAATCATCAACATAAGAAACGGTAGTAATAACAGTATATTCTATATTGTTAACAGTAGTAACAACCGAATCTAAAATACTACCAGAAACTTCTCCGTTTTCAGTACCTACTTCTCTGTACGGTAAATTTCGAATTTGTTCTATTTTCTGATTAGCAATATAAGTAGCACTGACTCTGGCCTTGGATTGACCAATCACTTTTAACCCCAACTGATAAGCGCCGAAAATTCCCAAAAAAACAATCAGCATCAAGCTGGTACCTACTATTACATCAATAAGTGTAAAGCTTTTTGTTTTTATCATATTCCCTGAAGCATACTGTACATTGGTTGAACCATTGAAATAGCAAAAAAACCAACAGCCGCTCCAATAATTAACATAACTACCGGTTCAATAACCGAAGCTAAGTTTTGAGTAGTTCGAGTAACTTCTTCTTCAAAAAAATCAGCTAATTGAGAAAGGATTTTTGAAGTTTCACCAGTTTCTTCTCCAACGGCAATCATTTGCACAACAGTAAGGGGATAAATATTTCCATAAGGCTTAAGAGCCTCGGAAAGTTTTTCTCCCTTTTTAACCTTTTTAGTTGCCTCAACTATAGCTTCTTTGTAATAAATATTACCTAAAGTCCCTGAAACAATTTCTAGTGATCTTACAATCGGCACTCCAGAAGATATTAAAGACGCTAAGTTTCTAACGGTAGCCGCTGAATTACTTTTTTTGATAATTGGAGAAATAATTGGCATTTTTAAGAGAAGAGCATCTAAAAATCTTTTTCCTTTTTTAATTTTTAACAATCTCCAAAAAAATAAAACAAGGAAAATAACAATCAAAATTACTAAGTACCACTTTTGAACTAAAAAGTCGCCAAGTCCGATAACAAATCGAGTAGTGGCAGGCAGTTCAATATCTAATTGTTTGAAGGTCTTGGTCAGCTGGGGGACAACCATAACTAACATTAAAATTCCAACACCTAACATAGCACAAATAATGACGGCTGGATAAATCATTGCTCCTTTAATTTTTGACGATAGTTCATGCTCTCTTTCCATCTGAAAAGCTAAAATTTTCAGAACATCTTCTAAATTTCCAGCTTCTTCTCCTACTTTTATCATATTTCTGAAAAGTTCAGAAAAAATATTAGGATATTTGCCCAATGATTCAGAAAAATTTTTTCCTTTAATAATTTCTTCTTTAATATCCAATAATGTTTTTTTAAATTTTTCGCTTTTTGCTTGAGAAGATAGAGTATCCAAGGCTCGAGGTAAAGGAAAACCAGCAGCAATCATTACTGCTAAATTTCTGGTAAAAAAAAGCTTTTCAGTTAAAGAAATTCCGCCGAAAGATAAAAGGATGTTAAATTTATTTTTTCTCGTCTTTCTTTCTTTTTCAGTTTCGGCCCTAATCAAAATAAAACCCTGCTTTCGCAGTTTTTCAGCTAATTGATGAATATCTTTTGCTTCCAAAACATCTGTTTTACCTCCCTTTTTTAGGGACTGAGCAGTATAAAAATATTTTGGCATTACTCTATAATTACTCTTAAAACTTCTTCTATTGAAGTTAATCCCTGAACAGCTTTAATAAAACCGTCTTCAATCATTGTTCTCATTCCTTCTTTTTGAGCCTGAGCAGTAATTTGATTAGAAGTTGCTTTTTTAATAATCATTTCCTTAATGGTTTCGGTTATTGATAAAACTTCATAAATTCCAATCCTGCTTTTATAACCATCAGAACATTTCTTAGATAGTTTTGGACGATAAAATGGAATATCTTTAAAACTGACTTTTGATGACTGTTTGATTATTTTTTCATCTTTTAAAATTTTTAAGATTTTATCTAAATCACAATATTTATTTAAATTCTTAAGTTCTGAGTCTTTAAGATAATATTTTTCTTTTTCTTCACAAAGCCGCCTAACTAATCTTTGCGCTATGACTACGCTTAAAGTTGAAGAAATTAAGAAGGGTTCAGCTTTCATATCAATTAACCTTGGAATAGCGCCGGCAGCGTCAGTAGTATGCAGAGTAGATAAAACTAAGTGACCGGTTAAAGCAGCATTAATAGCCAAATTAGTTGTTTCTGTATCTCTAATTTCACCTACCATAATAATGTCAGGGTCCTGACGAACTAAAGATCTAAGTCCTGAAGCAAAAGTCAAACCGATTTTCGGCCTAATCTGAGTTTGGTTAATTCTGGGCATTCGATATTCAACCGGGTCTTCAACAGTAGAAATATTAACTCCTGGCACATTTAAGATTTCCAGTATAGAATACAAGGTTGTTGTTTTTCCACAACCAGTAGGTCCAGCCACTAAAATCATCCCCGTTGGTTTTTTTAAACTATCTTGAACTCTTTCTAATGTTTTATTTCTTAATCCCAATTCTTCCAAAGTAAAGGCCTTGGCAGTTTCCGACAAAAGTCGCATTACAATTTTTTCTCCGTCAAAAACCGGTAAGATTGAAACCCTAATAGAATATTTATAATCTTTAGCTTCAACTTTAAAACGACCATCTTGGGGAAGTCGATGCTCATCAAGTTTTAAATTAGACAAGACTTTAATTCTTGCAACAATTCCAGAACTAGCTGTTTTAGGCAAAGTCATAGCATCATGTAAAATTCCGTCTATGCGATATCTGATTATAACCTCTTTTTTAAGAGGCTCAATGTGGATATCTGAAGCTCTTTGTAAAATAGCGTGTTTCAATAAAGTATCAACAATTCTAACTATCGGCATTTCAGCAGCAACTTTTTTCAATTGTTCTTTCTCTTTAACTTCTCCCTTTTCTTTAATATCTTTAGTTTCTTTCTCAATAATTTCTCCAAACTCAACTTTTAAACTTTTTTGATATTGTCTTAAAACGTTTTTAATACTTTCAGTAGTGGTTAGTCTCGGTAAAATTTTTAATGGCGTAGTTTTTTTAATAAATTCAATTGTCCTTAAATCTTCGGGGTCCAACATAGCTACTTCTAAATCATTATCTTTCTTTCTAAAAGCAACAATATTATGAGAACGTGCAATCGGTTCAGGAATAATTTTTAAAATCTCGGAATGAATAATTTCTTTTTCTAAATTAACAAAAGGAATGCCTAAAATATAAGCCTCAAGCTTGATTAATTCTTCTTCAGAAATCAAATTTTCAGAAATTAAAACATCTCTAATTTTTTGCTTAGTTTTAAAAGCCTTTTTTTGCGCTTTTTCAAATTGATCCTTAGTAAGTAAACTACTATCAAGTAAAAAAGCTTTTAATTGTTGAGGTTCTACCCGCATATAATTTACTCTTCGAGAGCTTTTTTTATTTTTTCTACAATCTCTTTTAAAGAATAATTGGCTTTAACTAAATAAGTAGCCGCTCCTAATTTAATAGCCTCATCTACATTTCTTATTTCTTCAAGGTTAGTTAAAAGAATCACTGGAATATCTTTAGTTTTTTTATCTTCTTTTAATCTTTTTAAAACTTCAAAACCATTAATTTTAGGTAAAATCAAATCAAGCAATATTAAATTCAGCTTTTTTTCGTAAGCGAGTGAATTAGCTAATTTCAAACCTATTTCGCCATTCAGAGCAGAAATCATTTTATAACCTTCTTGTTTTAAAGTTTCTTCAAAGGTTTTTTGAAGAGCGGCTTCGTCTTCAATAAAAAGTATTGTTTTCATATACAAAGATATTTATTTAATCGGTAAAATAATCCAGAAAGTCGACCCAACATCTTCCTGGCTTTTAAACCCAATTTTTCCTCCTAATTTTTCAGTAATTGATTTAGCGATATATAAACCTAAACCTGAACCTTGGGTTTGACGTTTCAAAGCATTTTCAGAACGAAAAAATTTTTGAAAAATATATTTCTGGTTCTTTTTCGGAATTCCCACTCCATTATCTTCAATTTCAAAATAACAATATCTACCTTTTTTTTCTAATTTTATCTTAATTTTGCCTTTCTTTTCAATATAGCGAACAGCATTATCTAAAAGGTTCTCGATTACTAATTGAATTTGAGATGGATCAATAAAAATTTTTGGTAATCTTTTTTTAATTTCCAATTCCATTTTAATATTTGAGGATTTAATAATAGGATCAGCTCTTTCAATTACCTTTTTAACTAAACTTTCCAAAGAAGTCTCTTTTTTTTTAAATGGAAAATCAGTTGTTTCAATTCTGGAAACGATTAATAAATTTGAAACTAATTGATTCATCCTATTGGTATTTTCTTTTAAGATTTTAAAATATCCCAACTGTTTTTCGTTAAAACCGTTTATTTTCCCCGTAGTAAACAATTCAATTGCCCATTTTAAATTAGAAAGAGGAGTTCTTAATTGATGGGAAACGATATTAACAAACTCTGACTTCATCTGATTAATTTCAGCTAATCTTTCAAAACTTTGAGTAATAATTACAGCAATTATAAATAAAACAGCAGTAATTGAAAGAACAATTAAAGCTACAATTTGTGGATCGGTAAAATAACGATTGCCGATTAAATAAGAAATAATAGCTGTAATAATAATTATTATTCCCATTACCAAAAAGAGAAAATGGGGACATTGCCAAAGAGAAAGATTATATTTCTTACACTGAACTGGAATATTTAATTGAATTAAAAATTTTTTAAGATTCATTAGTATATTATAGCAATTGACCAAGAAAAATAAAAATAGTATAAGGAAATTATACGGGGTATAGTGTAATGGCAGCACGAATCCTTTGGGAGGATTTAGTTCCAGTTCAAGTCTGGGTACCCCGACGCGGGATTAGTTGAGCGATTCAACAACTCCCTTCCAAGGAGTAAAGACGGGTTTGACTCCCGTATCCCGCTCCAAAATACAAAAACGGCGGAAATCCGCCGTTTTTGTATAGAAATCAGAAATTTTATTTAGCATACTCTGTCACTCTGTTTTCGCGAATCAAATTAACTTTAATTTCTCCTGGATACCTTAGCTCTTCTTGAATTCTGTTGGCAATCTCCCTAGCTAATTTTTTGGCAGCCAAATCATCAATCTCTTCCGGTTTTACAAAAACCCTTACTTCTCTTCCTGCTTGCAAAGCCCAGGCTTTTTCTACTCCGGGGAAACTTAAAGCAATGTTTTCTAAATCTCCCAATCTCCTCAAATAATTTTCTAAAGTATCTTTTCTTGCTCCAGGCCTAGCACCAGAAATTTGATCGGCTGTTTGAACAATTACAGCCTCAATGCTGGAATAAGGATATTCTTCATGATGCGACTTCATAGCATCAATAACTTCTTTTTCTATACCAAACCTTTCTAGAATTTTTATACCAATATCTACGTGAGATCCCTCAATTTGCTGATCAACACTTTTGCCAATATCGTGAAGAAGTCCTGCTTTTTTACAAACTGTAGAATTAGCTCCGATCTCTGAAGCTATTGCTGAAGCTAAATGAGCAACTTCAATTGAATGAAGTAAAACATTTTGGCCATAACTGGTCCTAAATTTTAATCTACCAAGTAATTGAACTAATTTCGGATCAAGTCCGATTAAACCGGTTTCATAAGCCGCCTGTTCACCAGCATCTTTAATTTGAGTAACAATTTCTTTTTGAGCTATTTCTACTTTTTCTTCTATTCGAGCAGGTTGAATTCTTCCATCTTGAATTAATTTTTCTAAAGCTATTTTAGCAATTTGTCGCCTAATAGGATCAAAGCCGGAAATAACTACTGCTTCCGGTGTTTCATCTACAATAATTTCCACTCCGGTCAATCTTTCCAAAGTCCGAATGTTTCTCCCTTCCTTGCCAATAATTCTTCCTTTTATTTCTTCAGAAGGCAAAGATAAAGTACTGGTTGTAACTTCTTGAGCTTGGCTGATAGCGTATTTTTGAATAGTCTGAGATAATATTTCTTTAGCTTTTTTCTCAAATCGATCTTGGCCTTCTACTTCCAATTTTTTTATTCTCTCTAAAATATCTTTTTGATAGTTTCTTTCCAAATTTTCCAATAGCTGTTTTTTTGCTTCTTCTTTAGAGAACCCGGCAATATTTTCTAATTTTTCCAAGGTTTCTACTTTTAAATTTTCCAGGTTTTCTTTTAATTCTTTTAATTTTTGAACTTTTTCCTGAAAAGATTTTTCTTCTGACTCAAAAAGAGAAAGTTTGTTCTCTAGAATATTCTCTCTTTTAAGTAAAAAATTCTCTGTTTTAAAGAGATTAGCCCTCCTTTCGTTTTCTTCTTCTTTTGTTTCTTCTAGAATTTGCTTAGCCTGTTTATTGGCTAAAGCCAAAATTTGTGCGGAATCGTCTTGAGCTTTGGTAATTTTCTTTTGAAGACGAGCTTCAATAGTTCGATAGCTTCTTTTTGCGATTGATTGACGAGTATAATAACCCAAAAATGAGCCTAAAGCCAAAGCTCCTATGCCCACTATTAAAAGTATAAGTTGATTCATAATCTTTTACTAATTTAATATTTAACATATTTAAATTATAACAATTTTAAAAAAAATGTCAATTTAAAATGGAGCTATTTCCTGCCATTGAGGAAGAGGTTGAGTTACGTTTATTACTTGTAAATCGGAAGTACAATTAATACTATGTCCAATTATTGGATCGGTTAAAAAGGAATTATCAGTAATAGACAAAGTAATATTATATTGCTCTGAATCAGAATATGTATGAGAAACAGTTCCTTGAGTTGAACTGGTTTCTTCATCACCAAAATTCCACTCATAATTAATATTTTCCAGAGGCGACTCGCAACCAACAGTATCATTATTAGGAATAATATAGCAAACAGAATTATCTTGAAATTCAATTGTTTCATTTAAAGAAGGATGAGTAGTAGAGAGCTCAAAAATAGGTCTGGGAGCAGCATGAATAGGCGTCCTAAAAGAAGAAGGTTCAGACCAATCAGAAATTGCTCCTTGATCGTCCCAAACTCTCACCTTCCAATAATAATCAGTGTTAAAAGACAAAAACGGTGGACCAGGATTATACCAATTAGAAGAAGTCTCAAAATGAGCATCAGGATGAGTTAAATCCGGGTCATTACTTCTATTTACTAAATTATTGCAACCAGGATCGCTAAATATCTCTACCTCATAAGCAGATTGTTCATCTTCGTCAATATCATTAAAATTCCAAGATAATTCAACATATGGATAAATATAATTACAAAGAACTTGAAGATTACTTGAAAGACCAGAAACCGTAGGAATATTATTAAGAATTTTATAAATAACATAACCAGTTCCCTGAAGACCTGAGCTGTTATTAGTGGCCGTAACAGAAATATCATAATCTTCTTTAGATGCGCCAACAGGAGAATGAACAGTTAAGGAAGTTGATTTAGATTGGCCAGATAAAATTGTTAAAGTATCATCATTTAAATTACAGCTCCAGCCAGTTATACCACAATCTTCTTCAATATCTAAAGAGAAATCAGCAGAATCAGAAGTTTTATTTATCACCCAAACTGTATAAGTTAGAACTGAACCAGCTACTCCTTCTTGAGAAGTTGGCGTAATGTAAACATCAGGATATTCTCCCAGTTCTCCTTCACAAGAAAGGTCTTTTTGACAAATACATTGGCATTGATAATTATTACAACTCCATATCGGTTTTTCCAAAGGACCACAATGGCAAACTCCTTGATAACCGCAATCCCCATCATAATCTGAACAATTTGTACAATCATCGGAAATACATTCACAGCTTTCTAAAGTTCCTGCACAGACTGAATTATAGTCCTGACAGAAGCCATAAGCACACCTTTGGCATCCTGTCCCACAATCATTTTCTCCCTCGTTTATATTAACGCAATTTCCTTCTCCATCGCACACTTTACAAATTCCACAAGAAGATCCCTCGTCTGGATTAAGATGTCCAAGACCATCAAGTTGACAAACAGAATTATCAGCAGCTGGATTTTCACACCAATTAGTAGTACAAGAATTACCATCATTACAATCCTCGTCAGAATTACATTGGTCGTGGTCAAAACCGCCGTGAGTACAATTAAAATCATTATAAGAAATATCTGCTACGCAAACTCCTACTGAACAAGAGTAATTCCAGTAATCAGAATCGTGGCAGCCGTCCAAGCTATCGCAATCCTGCCAGTTTAACCAATTATAATCTTCATAGCAACTAGCCTCTTCGCAGCCTTGATAATGATATTCTCTTTGTTTATATCTTCCATCAATTGAACAGGAATAATTGTCAGTCCATTCATCTGAACCGCAATCTTGAGTATATTGAGTTGGATTATATCCAGTTTCACAAATATACCAATATTTCAAATTATTTTTACAATCAGGTTCAGGATTTCCGCAATCCTGACAACAATTCCAAACAGTTTCTTCTGTATCGCAATTGCCATCTCCGCAATAAGTAAGACCCGAACAACGTTCATCATCAGAAAGAACTTCATAAGTACAAGCTGTTCCCAAACAAGAATAATCCCAGTAATCCAAACCATGGCAACCGTCAAAATCATCACAATCCTGCCAATCTAAATAACTACAAGAAGAGTCGGGACAAGAGCTACTTTCACAATCCTGATAACAATATTGTCTTTGCAACCATCTATTATCCACAGAACATTGATAATTATCAATCCATTCATCTGAACCGCAATCTTCAATATATTCGGTAAGATCGTAGCCTGTTTCACAAACATAATAATGTCTAATATTTGCATTATCACACCATGAATCGGGGAGAAGGCCACAATCCTGACAACAGTTCCAAGTAGTTTCTTCTGTATCGCAATTGCCATCTCCACAAAAAGTACAACGAGGATCATTATAAGAAATATCAGGAGCGCAGGGCTGGCCGGTTGCCATACTTGTATTACAGCTGCAAGAACTATTGCAGTCGCCATACTCCGGATAATCATAATAATCGGTTCTTATACACACATCTATCCCAGAACAAAGACAATCGGGATCATTTTGAGTATAAGAAATACATATATCTTCAGGGCAAGAAGGCCAAGTATTATTTAACTGGCAAATAATAGTATGGCTACAATTTTGAATAGAAGAACAAGTTTTTTCTTCACCGACATAACATTCAAAAATATTGATTATATCGGAATCAGAATCAGTAAAACCGTAACTATCTTTTATCTCTGCCTGAATATTGTAAGTTCCGGCATTAGTAAAACTCATTTTTATTATTTTTGTGTCATCGTTCCAGTCTCCTTCGGAAGTATCCCAATCATACCAGCTAGTCCAAGTCCCTTCGGGATTAAAACGAACTTGAGTTATTGCTCCATAAGAATTAGAAACATTAATATCAATCGATTGATTTATTACTCCCGTATCTGGAACATTAACATCGCAGCTAAGGCCGCTGGTAACGCTCACAGTTACCGGTGGTCCAAAATTAGAATTACCGGCTTCATCTGTACAAAAAGAATAAAGAGAATAATCGCCGGTTAAAGTAAAAGTATGATTTTTACTGGCAGTACAATTCTGACAAGGCGTAAGAGAAAGAGACATATCTCCATTGTTTACCCCCTCAATATATAACGAACAGCTGATAATTTTGACATTGTCCGAAACATCAGCTGAAAAATTAGTAGAAACATTAACGGTTGCTGAAGTCGGATAAATTTCTCCAACCGTCGGTGGAATAATATCTTTAAATTCACAATTTACTGCGTAATCACAATTACCCAAATTGTCACAAGTTCCCTGACACAAATAATCTCCGCCTATATTATAATTATTATCACCTTCACCTAAAGAATCTCTCAAAGTTGAATCACAAAGATTAACTGAAGAACAAACACCACTTTCACAAGCAGTTGTCGAACTACAATCTTCTGAGCAGTTGGTTGAGTGGGCAATACAACCATTATCACAGAAATAGTCGTTGTATGTTCCGGTTTTAGTACATTTATCAGTTGCACAACCAGTATAAGAACAAGCAGTATCAGTATACCTATCAGAAAAAGAGTAGACGCACGAACCTGCCGAACAATAATAATCTCTTATTTCACAACCAGAATCATAATTATGACAGCTGTCATCTAAATTACCTCCACACCTATCAGGATCACTTGAAATTCTCCACTCCCAGATTTCACCATCTTGGGTACAGTAATAAGTAGCACCTCCACAACTTATAAATTGACATTCGCTATGGCTGCTAGAATTACAGGTATAGTTAATTCCTCCTCCACAGCTACCAATAGCTCCATTAGCTCCACATCCAGAACAGGTTCTATTAATATTAAGAGTATTTATTCCGCAAGAATCCGAGCAAGTTCCAGCTGTAGTATAACAACCGCTACTATCAGTGCAGGATATTTCGCAACAACCACCAGCTGCACAAAATGTGATATCCTCATCACAACCGCAAGTATCGCAAACATCATCTCCTACTTGGGTTAAACAGGGATTGTCACAACTATCCGGATAATCATAATATAAGCCTCCGACGCAATCATCAGCATATATTGAACAATCTCTGGTGCCACACGAGCTACAATCAGCCTCACAGGTACAATCACCACAATCTCCATATCCATTACAATATTTATCACAAGAAAAATAAGCACATAAATTATTATCTGAGCAATAATTATTATATTCAGCACAATCTTTTATTCCACAAGAATCGGCAGTCTGGCTACAATCATTTTGTAATACATTTCCAGAACTGGCATCCACCGTTTCTGATTGATTATAAACGGAACAAGGACCGGGATTGCCAGAACCATCACATTCTTCCCAGTGATAAGTTCCTGAACAATCTCCTGCAGTACAATTATGACAAGTACCAGTATTATCAGATAAAGAAGCATCAATTTCTTGACCCGAAGAATTAGCTATTTTATAAGCTACAACATAAGCCAAAACATCGCCCACATCCGGACCGGCTATTCCTCCCGACCCGTCACAGGCCAAGTTGTCTTTTTTCTTATCACATTTGTCGGCACTTCTTCCGTTATATTCGCTTAAAGATGAATAATAAGTACTTGAACCGACAGTTTGATCTCCTGAACCGGTACAAACATAGCCAGAAGCAATATTTCCAGTTCGGTGACTAGTATCACAAACTCCTGAATAACAATTACCGTCTCCGCCCTGTCTTTCACATTTATATGGCGAACCGGAACCAGTACAGCTATTCCAAGTAAGATTACACCAATTATTAGGATCTGTGCCGTCGGAAACATTTGACCAATCAGTAGTACTCTGGGAAATATCGCAAACCTCACATTTATTACTAGGGTTATAGTCCCCGTCATTGTAAGGAACTTCGCCAATCACACAACCTAGAGATGGCGTTTCAAATAATTGTTGACCTCCAGAGGCAGTATAAATAACAACTTGCTTTTCATCTCCATACCCCCAACCACTACTATTGTGAGCCTTAGCTCTATAATAAATAGTTTCTCCTGAAGTTAAAGTTATTTGGTAATTAAATACCCCCGTGTCATAACTACCACTTTGAGTCCAATTATTCGGATATGAACCCGAACTTGTTCCCCAATCAAAACCTCTAATATCGCAATTTTCGCCACCGGTATTAGTTATGTTTCCATTTAAGGTAGCTTGGCTGTTTTCAAGCTGAGTTGAACCAATGGTTACTTCATTGGTAATGACAGTAGAAGCAGAAGGCCCAGTTGAAACAACCGCACAACAAACCTTTGTTGAATAAGAAGAACAATCACCAACATGAGCGTTAGTATCTCCAGAGATAGAAGCCAAACAAACATAGTCAGTCCCCAAAGTTGAACAATCGGTCGAGTATCCACAAATAATCGAATAACCAGCTGGGGCAGACAAACAAACATTATTAGAATAATTTGAATAACTATTTTCTTCTACATGAGCATTAGTAATTTCTGACAATTTTAAAACAACAGTATGATTATCAGAAACACAGGAGTTTCCCAGGTCAGCTACTTCAGTATGGCTACAACACACTTTATAATTATAATTGGTTTGGCTTGGGATCTCAGCATGAGAATTATCAGCTGAGTACATTTTAAAAACCGTGGTTCCACTGCAGGTGCCAGAAGTAACTAAACAACTTAAACCTTCAGTGTAGGTAAAACTTGCCGTATTATCCGCCCAAGCTGAACCAGATGAATTTGAAGCATATCCTCGATAATAATAGGTAGTACCAGAAATTAATCCTGAGATATCTTTATAAAAAGCTTCTGCTCCTTGGGGTTGAGAAGGACTATCTGGAATTACTGCTTGATAATCCCAATTACCAGCAATAGTTCCACCATTATTATCTCCCCAGTAAAAGTAAGCAGAAGAATTTTCTCCGCCAGTATCTGTTATTTCACCATTTAACCTAGCTGAATCAGCAGTAACGTTTGAAGCACCACCACTATTAGTAATAGTAGGAGGGTCAATTAGAATTTCTCCATAAAATTCTAGTTCAGCAAGAGAAAGATCATCATTAGAAGAATAAAAATTAACACGAACTCTTTCTTCTGTTACTAAACCCTCATTAAAATTAGGGACATTAATCCATACATTAGAACTAGGTTGAAAAGCACTATAAACATTTTCCCAAATACCATTTTTTTTGATATCAATCTCAATACCATTTATATTGAAAACTTCTTCAAAATAGACCCTTATTCCATCACAATTAATTTCCGGATGTGTAAGATATAAATAATCGCCCCACCCAGAACTACCTGGATAGTCAGCAGCACTCCAAGTACTTATAGAACCGTCACGGGCATTACTAGGAGACCACCAGCCTATTCCATAATCTCCAGTCGGTGACATCCACTCCCAAACTGCCCAAGCTTCCTGAACAGAAAAAGAAAACAAAATTCCTACTATAAAAATAATTAGAATTGGAAATAAAAGTTTTTTAGTATTATTAGTTATTGGCATTTCCAATAAAAACTTTAAAATTATAAAATCGAATAATTTTTTATTTTTTTCTTCCTTCTCTCCTAATATCTCTTCTAGTTTTTATGAAAAAATATTTAAAAAACTTTAACTCTTTCTTTTAACAATCGGAATAGAAATTATATCAGATTTTTTATTCAAGCTTAATACAATAAGCATTACATTCTATAGTTACATAATCATTACTATCAAGACTATGTACATAACAAGTGCAATCATTAGTACCACCTACTGGTTCAGCCCGAGCATCTTCCATTCCATCTGAAGTCTGATAATAACCGCTACATCCAGTTCTTATATAGCCATCAGGACATTGAGCTACAACTGACCTAGAAGAGGCACCACTACTAGCTGTTTGTACTGTTGTCTGAACAAGTGTGCCGCCACCACCAGACGGAGCACTACATAGCCATCCGCTATCGTTAGCGCCATAAATATATTGTCCAGCTGGACAATCAGCCGGCTTATCTAATTGATTCCAGAGATGACCAGGATTATGCGGACCAGTTATTTCTGCTTTTGTTACCTGAATTATTGAAAAAATAATCCCTACCATCAATAATCCAGTTAAAATAAATAGATGTATTCTTTTCATATCTATTTTTATCTTAATTAATAATTAAAATATCGACTTTATTATTACAAACTACCGCCGTTTTTAGCGAAAGCTTCAAAATAATAAGTAGTGCTGGGGTCTAAATTATCAGCAGTATAGTAAAAATAGCTATCTTCTACAGTTATTTCAATAGGAGCATTACCATTTCCATAAGAACCGCTGGTTCCCCATTTAAACCAGATAATACATTTACAATTAGTACAAATTCCTGGATCGTAACCTAAACTATCTAAATATCCAGTAAGAACAGCTTGGTATTTTCCAGGATGATCCGGATCCTCGCTAACTATTGGACTGCCAACCGTAATTACTACCGGTGAATCAATAGTTACAACCCCTCCACAAATTGGGTCAGAAATACATCTTGAGGTTAAATAAGGACAGGTGCCACAATCTCTTGTTTGATACATTTCAGTTTCAGCACATCCTCCAGCCGGACCACAAGTATCATCAATCCAATCGGTACAACAGGATTCACTACAAATACACCTTGATTCATTATATCCATCTCCTGGGTCGCAGCCACTCGGAACACAGATTCTAGTTTGACCCATATAATAACTATCACAAGTAGAATAACCACAACTCTGATTGCTCCAATCGCCACAAATACAAGGAGCTTCCGGACAAACATTATTTAAATCATCATCTTGCCATTCCCAAACTACTCCATCGCTGGAAAATTCTAAATCATAATCATAATCACTACCTACGCCAACAGTTCCGGAACGAGTAACGGTATTATCTCCAGAAAGAGTACCTGACCATTTTATGGTTCCGTTTTCTTTTATTCTATAGGATTCATTATCACAATCTGAAGGATATATTTCTGCCGCAACATCGCAAGTACCATTTCCTGTAATTGAAACACTTAAAGTACCAGTGCATTCTGCTCCAGTTAAACAAGTGACTGAATCATAATCTTTTTCATCACCATCAATCTCTAAAGTATATTTATAGCTATCAGCGTCAAGGTCATCATCATACAATGTTTTGCTCCAGTTAGTATCACTTCCTACTGTACCCGAACTAACATATGAGCCATTCCTTTCTACTCTCCAGGTTTTACCATCACAATTGTCAACATTGTCAATATCAATTGTGTAATCACAAGGTTCAGTATCATCTTCAGGGTAAACATCAATATCGCCATCACAAACTCCGCTACAAGTACAATCAGATTGGCAAGTGCTGCCACTGGGGCAATCTGAGTCAGAATCACATTCTGCTCCGCAATCATTCTCCTTACAAATTAAGTTATAATCACAATGGTCATTTCCGATTGTTGAACAGTAATAATCACGGTATTTTTTAGCATCGTCTCCCGAGCCCTCATCACATCTATTACTCTCATTACAATCATAACTTCCACTACAATTACAACCATCGGTGCAGGAATCATCTTTCAAATAATCACCAGAACAATAAGCTAATGGAACGCAATCACTAGAGGTACTACATTCACATACGGTTACACATTGGCAGTTAGAATCACACCTTTGACTAGATGAACAATTCCCTTGTTGTCCTGGACTGAACTCATCACATCCATCATCAGCTCCACAAGCAGATTCACATTGGCCATCACCAGCAGGAAAGTTATCATTACAAACATCACCAACACTAGAGGTATTACCTAAAATCCTATTTTCCTTTTCTCCAAGACATTCAACGCATTGAGAATCAGAGTAATCCCATTTCCCGCTCTTAGAGCAATCTTCACATCCTAAAAAAACAAATTTTTGGTCATGAGCAGTACAAGTCCGCCCATCAAAACCACCAGTAGGAAAACTATTTAATGCACATTCAGAACAATCACTTGGGTAGTCAATACAAGCTGGATATTGAGTGACAGGAAAAAAAGTTCCAACTCTTTCAACTCCAAAAATAGAATTACTCGTACCCCAATAACACCGCCAACCTGCACCTATGTCCGTGTAAACACAACCTAACTCACATGCTGCTTCTACTAAACTCGGTGAAAGAAAGAGAAATAATCCAAGAATAAATAATAAAATAAAAGCTTTTGATTTCATAGTCTTATTGATATTTTACCACAATTTAAAAAATCAAAACAACTGTGAATAACCTAATTAAAGATTGACAAAGAGCTTTAACAAGGGTATAATTTATCAGTATCTTTGAAATCCGAAGAAAGGATAGAAAGGATAAATAGAAGAAAGGAGGTAAAGGAATTGAAAGGATTGATAGCGTTTGTACTGATAATACTTTTCCTGATCTGTGGAGTATTCGGTTTGGTGAGATATCAAGAATCTGTAGAATATCAGGAATATCAAGAAAACCAAAAACCACTGACTTCTGTAGATTCTGACGATGACGGTTTTTCGGACAAGTTCGAAGAGCAAATGGACAGTTATGACCCTAATATCCAAAATGACAGATATGTTGTGTTGTTCTCTCGTTATGACGACCCAGAACACTTTACCGGAATGGCTGAGATGGAAACTGATTCTGCATATCAGTTCTTTACTCAAAAAGGAAATGTTCCTCCAGAAAATATAACAATATTGAAGGAAGAGGAAGCAACGGCTATTTCCTTAGAGAGTGCCATCCACCAAATAGCGGAGAAATCAGACGAGAACGATATAATATACCTGAACATGCAATGCCATGGATATATTATCGGTAGGCTTTTCAATGGTTATCAGGCAATCGATGAATGGCTTGATGAAATCGAAGCGAAAGTGGTGATAGTCCAAATAATGGCTTGCGGATCTGAAAGGGCATTACCTGTATGGAAAGACGGGCCTTGTCCAAGAATTGTTTTCGTCCAATCAGCTGGAGAGTTTATCGGAGGACTTGGTACAGATTCCGAATACTTCATAACTGTTGACAGTGACTATGGTGATAACAATGGTTATGTCTCGGTAGGAGAAATCGGCAACTGGCGGAATAATGTGCCCAGAGGTTGGAAAGATAGAGAATACGAACCCAAAGAAGATGGTTATTGGAATGGGAAAAGCTGGATAGAGAAGGAAGGTTACTCTTTAATGTCGGATACTTCTGACGTTGCGTCGGAAATTTATCTGACAGACTACAAAGTCCCAAGTTAGTTCGGCTAGCTTGGGACTTCTTGTTTATTTTTATTCTTAAGTTGCTTACGGTAAAATGTGGACAAAATCTATATTGTCAATCTCAGTTTTACCGGCAATATTTTCTCTAGATTTGATTAAAACATTATCTCCTATCTTAAAATCGGAAATCTCTATTTCGGTCTGGATAGGAGTAAGAACAGCTTCTTTCGGAGGATTTTTCGGATCAAAAGGAAATTT
>Ga0268279_1000777_pt1 | contig 19450 bp, 17 predicted proteins | sample saktaG_6_FD_190142 | JGI IMG/M metagenome (GOLD analysis project Ga0268279, IMG submission 190142) | Saline water microbial communities from Sakinaw Lake, British Columbia, Canada - sak_2010_1_5_80m | ecosystem: Environmental > Aquatic > Non-marine Saline and Alkaline > Saline ...
AAGGAGTTAACATTACTACGAATGGTGTGCCTACGGCCACTTCCCCAGAGGTAATAAAAGCGATATCAGTATTAAGAGATCTCATTGTTTCAGGTGCAACTGCTCCAGGAATCAATTCAACACAGATGCGTCAACTTTTCTGGGAAGAAAAAGCTGCAATGTTGTATGATGGTCCATGGGTGTATTCTACTATAAAAGAATTAAATCCCAATATGATTTCCTATCTTGGTTTGGCAGGACTCCCTGGCTTCCAGGCGACTGGTATCAGTAATGGGTTCAGCATTATTAAAAACCAAAAATACAAGGATGAAGCATGGAAGTTTATTATGTTCATGAATTCTGAGCGAATGGTAAAAGCATATTCTGAAATGACAGGACTTATTTTGCCACAAAATATACCGATTACTGAAAAAGCTATTGAAAACTTCCCTTCATTGATAAAAGTTCAAGAATATATGCCTGAAGGGATAGATAGTAATCCCGTGGGGATGGAAGAGTATGTAGGGGCTATAACAAATATTGTTTACCCAATATTGGAAGAGGTATTCTATAGTGGACTGACACCAGAGGCGGGAGCAGAACAGATCCAGAAAGAGTTGGAAGAATTGAATAAAAACTGAAAGCGCTACTAAATAAAAATAAAGTATGCAACGATTTAAGGCGGGTGGCAAGTAACCATTGCTACCCGCCTCCATTCATTGCTTACACATTTCAGGAGGTATGATAAGAATGAAGAATAATAAGCTTTTTAATATTGTTGCCCCGATAATTGGAGAACCTGAAGTGTTAGTATGCGGTTTAGGCAGCGCCGGCATTGCTGCTGCATTGTCAGCTGCAAGAACAGGCGCAGAAGTCATGGCTGTTGAGAAATTGCCTTATGCTGGCGGTACAATAACGGGTTCAAATGTAACCGGTTGTTGTGGCATTGCAGACATGATTTCCGGAGAATTAGCAGTAGGTGGAATTGCTCTTGAACTTCTCCAAAAAACTGGTAGGCTACCGAATCCTCTTCAAAGTAAAAAGCTTTTTCAACCGATTACGGATCAGGAGAATATTGATCAAGGAACAATAAAAAAAATACCAATACGATGGAATACAGAAACTTTAAAATTAACTGCTGATCAGTTACTAAAGGAAAGTAGAGTATCTGTGCTTTATCACAGTATGATTATCGGTGTTGATACCTATGATGGCTCTTGTACTACGGTATATATTTCTAATAAGGATGGTGTAAGGGCAATATGTCCCAGAATTGTGATTGATTGCACTGGAGATGGGGATATTGCTTTATTATGTGGAGCTGGATTCGAAAAAGACAATAATTTACAGCCCCTAACACTCCAGTTCACCATTGGTAATATTCAGATAACGTGTGCTGATTATATTACCAAGATGTGCAGTACAGTACTTAAAAAAGCAAAAAATCAAGGGTATCTTGAGAGTTATGGTGGGCCATGGCTGGTTTTTTCTGATAGAGAAAAAAAGATCACGGTCAATGCTGTACGTCTTAATTATGATGCCAGTAATGCGAGCCAGCTAACTTTGGCAGAAATAGAGGGTCGGCGTGATGCATGGATGATGTTTAATCTCTGGAAGAGAGAAATAAATGAGTTCTCTGAGTCTTATTTCCTCAATAGCGGCCCATCTGTCGGAGTAAGAGAGACTCGGAGAATAAAAGGACTTTACACTCTTACTGCTGAAGATATCAGAAAGTGCAGATCTTTTCCGGATTCAGTTGCAAAAGGTGCTTGGTACCTTGACAGGCATCCCAAAGGAAAGGTTGGATATCATCATCATGAAATCGTTCCAGCATATAAAATTCCGTTCAGAACTCTAGTACCAGTAGGTTTGAAGAATATTTTTGTCGCTGGAAGATGTCATTCAGTCACTTCGGAAGCTCTATCTTCAACTCGAGTTGCTGCAACTGCAATGGCTATGGGACATGCTGTGGGTATTGCTGCCGCAATATGTTCTAATATGAATGTATCCGCTGCAGAAGTAGATATAAGCAAACTTCAAAGTATTCTTTTTGAGCAAGATGCAATATTTTAAAATAGAGCAAAGGAAGTATATTTCAGCACCTAAAAATATTGCAGTTTTTGTTTTTGGAGAATTCTCCGTTTGAACAGCACAGGTATTATCCATAGAATTGTATCTCTGGCGCTGGAAGCCTCAAAGAGTAGCTGATATTACAGCTGAGGTAACATGCCTGAAACATATGGTGCAAGGTAACTTCAATCTTGTCACTAAAGGAAAAGTTTTAGAATTAGTAAAAAGAGGACATATTAAATTGAACAAATTAAACGCTAAGCTAAAAGTTGTAAGAAATAATAATCTGCAGAAAAGGAGACGATATTTAGGTATATTTTTTCTAGTACCGGCACTTGTTATAAGTCTGTTGGTAATAGGATATCCACTATTGCAAATGTTAAACTTAAGTTTTAGGGAGTATAATCTAATGCGTCCGACAACTCTTGGAAAGTTTATTGGCATTACTAATTTTGTTCGTGCTTTCACAAATTATAAGTTTCGCAATTCTCTGGGAACTACTTTGATCTTTACTTTCCTTGTAACCATTTTAGGATATATAATAGGGTTGTTTTCTGCTTTACTTTTAAATTCTCTTAAAAAAGTAAAAGGATTTTTTACTGTGTCTATTTGCCTTCCCTGGGCAATTCCAGGAGCTATAGCAGCTTATATCTTTTTACAGCTTTTTCAAAGTCCTGGCGGAATCATCACTTATTGGATTTCCATAATTGGCTTAGATGTGAGTTGGATTACTCAAAAGCTGCCGAGTTTATTTTTAGTAGTTATAGTTGCAACGTGGAAGAGTTATCCGTTTGTAACCATGGGATTATTGGCAGGTTTACAGACAATTCCTAATGAAATATATGAAGCTGCATCAATCGATGGAGCTTCAAACTTTAGAAAACTTTTTTCCATCACTTTACCCGCACTCAAGCCAATAACAACTGTGCTTCTTATACTAAATGGAACGTGGGCTTTCAAAAATTTTGAAATAATCTGGATCCTTACAGGAGGTGGCCCTGCACGATTTACTCAGACTCTTGGAATAGACCTCTATAATAAGGCTTTTGTAAATTTTAATTTTGGATACGCATCTTCAATAGGCGTTATAATGCTTATTATCAGTCTATTTATTATCTTTCTCTATATGCGCTTGATGATGAAGGAAAGTTTTTATTAGTAATTTATTTTCTAAAGAAAGGTCTGTCTATGATAAATAAAAAACAGAGACTTTTAATAAATATTATAGTACTTTTACCTTTTGCCTTTTTTGCTTTGTTCCCAATATACAGCATGCTTGTTTTATCTTTTTCCAGTGAAAAAAGCTTAATGGCTTATCCTCCTAAAATTATACCGGGAGAATATACATTAAATGCATGGCGGAATGTATTCACTACTCGGCCTGTAGTTAAGTGGTTAACCAATTCAATAATCCTCACAAGCTTATCAACATTAATCTCTATAGTTGTAGCAATATTTGCTGGGTATAGTCTTTCCAGGTATAAAAACCAGTTCAGCATTGGTATTGGGTATTTCTTTTTTGCAACAAGGATGGTTCCTTCAACTCTCATTATTATCCCTCTCTATATACTATTCCAGAAATGGGGAATTATCAACAAATATCCATCGGTAATTCTTGCCTATATTAGTTTCCAAGTTCCTTTCGCTTCTTGGATGATGAAGAGTTTTTTTGACAGTATTCCAACATCTTTGGATGAGCAGGCCATGGTGGACGGATGCACTGAAATTGGAGCTCTTTTCAGGATTATACTCCCCCTATGCCCTGCAGGGATTATGGCATGTATCTTAGCCGCATCTGTTCTTGCGTGGGGTGATTACATGTTTGCACGTACATTCTTGAGTCAAAATGAGTTGTTAACTATTACTGTTGGCATTAAAACATTTTTTCAGGAATATCGGTTTCATTGGAGTGAGATCATGGCTAGTTGCCTTTTAGGAACAGTTCCACTAATTTTCTTATTCTTACTGTTCCAGAAATCTCTAGTAAAGGGGCTTGCTAGTGGTGCTGTAAAACAATAATAAATATTGGCAATGAAAAGGTAGGGAAAGTATATTCTAAAAGAATAAAGCATAGACATAGGATTGTGGACAGAGATAGCCAAATTACAAGTTTGTATTATTTTGGTTTTTCAATACTTATTATTTATTGTCGTTTTATTTGGTAAATATAAATAAAAGAAGGAGGATTTAATTTATAGTATGCTCGATAAAGAGTATTTAGAAAAGACGCTGAGTTGGATTCCGAGAATTAATAAATTTTCAACGGATGATCTGGAGCTTTTATCCCAGGAACTAAGCTATTTAGAACAAAGACTATCATCTTTATGGGATTTCAGTTATGTCGGGAAAGGATGTACCTGGGATAATCCAGTTAATAAATTTATTAAGGAAGGTTCAGCAGTAAAATTTTTGTATGAGGAGTGTTGGGTTGATGATGATCAGCAAAAATCATCAACAAAAACTCATATCCGGGATTCTGAGCCGTGTATGCTTGAAATTACACAGATTCAGGCTGCAGTAAAACAAGGGAGTTTTACGGTAGAAGATCTCATTATCTCCTGTTATGAAAAAGCTAGTCGTTATGATGGAAAAATTAATAGTTTTATTTCTATTAGAAATTTAAATGAGTTACTTCAAGATTGGAAAATTCAAAGTTTGGTTGAAGGATCTCTTACAGGAATTCCAATTGCCTACAAGGACAGCATTGCAACAGCGGGAATTAAAACAACTCATGGGTCATATGCCTTTAGAGATAATATACCGGATGAAGATGCATATGTTGTTGACAGATACAGAAGAGAAGGTGCTATTGTATTCGGAAAGACAAACCTGTGTGAATTTGGTCATGGTGATCATGAATTCAGTGGACTACCTTGTAATCCTTGGAATTTGAAGTACAAAACGGGTGAATCAAGCAGTGGTTCAGGAGCTGCACTTGCTGCAAGGTTTGTACCAGCTGCAATGGGTACTGACGGGTGTGGATCTATCCGTGTTCCCGCATCCTTTTGCGGTGTGGTAGGCCTTAAGCCTACTCATGGGCTTGTGAGTAATTATGGAATTACGCCAGGTGGTTGGACATTAGGCCAGGTTGGCCCAATGGCAAGATCAGTTATAGATGTCGGTATATTACTTCGAGCAATAGCTGGCTATGATTCTCGTGATCCTAGAACAAAATGCATTGAAGTCCCGGATTTTAATAGTGTAAAAATCCAAAAAAGAGGAGGTATAACTATCGGTGTTCCTAAGAGCTGGATCTATGCTTCAGGGACAGATGTAGAAGTATATAATAGTTTTAAAATAGCTTTAGAAGTTTTGGGTCGTATTCCCGAAGTAGAGATACTTGAAATTCCTCTAGAGCTTGCTTGCTTTTCTCAAACTGTTGCTTTTACGATATTAAAGTGTGAAAAGTATATAGATATGGAACGTATTCTAAATCTCGAAATAGGACATCAATCCAAACGAAAGATAACCCAAGGAGGTTTGCTTCCTGCTTCTTGCTATATACGAGCGCGAGTTTTGCAGCAGGCTATATTTGATGAGTTCATGCAGGCATTTTCAAGGGTGGATGTCATAGTAACCCCTACGACGCCAATAACTGCAGCTACACCAAAGGAGACTATTGGATGTAATAATGACCCGACTTTCGGCGGTTCGGAGTTCACATCTGTAGCTAATCTATTAGGAGCTCCTGCACTTTCAGTCCCAGCTGGGTTTTCATCAAGGAATCTACCCATTGGTCTACAGTTCATGGGGGTGCCATACTCCGAAGTCCTGCTTCTATATCTTGGGCGGGAGTTTCAGAAAAATACTGATTGGCATACACTTATCCCCACTTTAAAAGAATAGAATCGGGAGGAGGAGAATCACATATGAGTAACAGAAGAAAAGAAATTTTGTATCATATAAGTCAGAAAAAAGGTAGCTACATAGCTGAATGATCGGTATATTCCAGATGTCAACTAAAATGAGGGCTCTAAACGGTTTTACATTAAACTTTGATGATATACTGAATGTTTCGGAGTGGCAGAAGAGATTTGCCCCATTTATACAGAGCAGATTTCCAGAAATTAGCGTCTGAGCACACCATTACAGTAGTTTCAAGTGGAAACATTACTGGAAGGTGTCCAATTAAATAATAAAACTTGAAAATATTGTTTACTTAAAGGCAAGGAATAACCAATCGAAGGGATTTACAAAATGAAAATTTCTGTTTTTCCAAAATGCTACATGGATGAAATTTGCATTCATCATACAATGACGGTATTTGATTGGATTGAAGACTCAAAAGTTCTTGGAGCCGAAGGGTTAGAAATGTATGAGGGGTTCTTTGCAAGTTTAGATGAGGTTTACCTTAACTCGGTTGGTGAAGCAATTCAAAAAGCCGGATATGCAATGCCCATGCTTTGCTGTTCGCCTGATTTTACAAATCCCGATCTAAGTAATCGAAAACGAGCCATTGAGTATGAAGCGAAGATGATTAAAGTAACTCGCCGTTTGGGTGGCCCAAAAGCGGCTTGTCGTATATTAAGTGGCCAGCGTTATCCGCAAGTTAGTAGGGAACAGGGCATTAGGTGGGTTGTTGAAGCGATTGAGCAGTTACTGCCGGTTGCTAGAGAGAATGACATTATTTTGGTAATAGAGAACCACTATAAGGATGGCTATTGGAAGTATCCAGAATTCGCGCAAAAGCAAGATGTATTTTTAGAGATTGTGAATTCAATCAATGACCGGGAGTATTTTGGTGTTCAATATGATCCGTCGAATGCGATCGTAGCAGGAGATGATCCTATTGAATTGCTCCGTAAAGTGATTGATCGTGTTAAGACTATGCACGCCAGTGATCGATATCTAGAACCTGGTTCCACTCTAGAAGAATTGCGCCAAAGCGATGGCACAATTGGATATTTCTCTAAACTGAAGCATGGAGTGATAGGAAAAGGATTAAACGATTATAATAAAATTTTTAAGTTGCTTTCTGAGGTTGGTTACGACGGCTGGGTTAGTATCGAGGATGGGTTTAACGGTATGAATGAGATGAAGCGGTCCATTAATTTTCTTAAAATGATGCGAAATAAATATTTTAATAAATAGTTTGTATTCAGTATAAAGTAGAAAGGAATATATTAATGAAAGCAGTTGTTAAATTTGGACGCCATGATGGTGATGTTGAATTAAGAGAAGTCCCTGAACCAATTATTCAGCCCAATCAGGTATTAATAGAAGTAGTTGCGGTCAGTGTTTGTGGTAGCGATATCCATCTTTGGCATGAGAACCAAAGCTGGCCGATTAAGTTACCAGTTATTTTGGGGCATGAGTTCTCCGGAAGAATTATTGAAATGGGTCCCCAGGTTTCAGGCTTTCACGTAGGAGATCGTGTAGTCTGTGAAACCGCTGCAGAAATATGTGGACAATGCATTTATTGTTTGACCGGTAACTACAATTTTTGTCCGAAACGTAAAGGTTATGGTAATTTGATTGATGGGGCTATGACGCGCTATGTCGCGGCACGTCCGACAATTTTGCATCATATTCCAGAAAATATTTCATTCGAACATGCAGCGTTGACAGAACCTATCTGTGTTGTAAATAAGGCATTAGTGGAAAAGAGCAGCATAAAACCAGGGGACATGGTAGTCATTCAAGGCAGTGGAGCAATTGGTCTGTTAGCGCTTCAATTACTAAAGCTTAGTGGTGTTAGCACTCTTATTGTGTTGGGCATGGATATTGATTTGAACCGTTTGGAACTTGCTAAGAAGCTTGGTGCACATTACACTATTAATGTCCAGCGTGAAGATCCTATGAAATTGATTCGGTCTTTAAGAGACGGTTTGGGTGTTGACTGGGTTGTAGACTGCACAGGTGTTAGTAGTGCATTAAAGCAAGCTATGGAGATGGTACGGCCTAGCGGTGGTATTACCAAGATTGGATGGGGACCAGAACCACTTGACTTTAATCTAGACCCACTGGTTGCTAAAGCAGTTACTCTTCAGGGATCTTTCAGTCACACCTATGGAACATGGGAACGTACACTGTATTTGATGGCATCGAGCCAGCTTGATCTGGACACTATTATTGGTGGAGTTTACCCAATTGATGAATGGGAAGAAGCTTTTGTAAAGATGGAAAGCGGACAGAATATAAAATCTATAATTAAGATTAACTAATAAATGTAATTTAAAATGAAACCTATTATTCAGATTTTTTAGATGTTACAAAGATCGACGAATCATTAGAAAATGCACAAGCTGCTCTTCGTGCTGGTGTAGATTGTTTGGAAACTGGTACATCGCAGATTCTATCAGAATGTTTACGTTGCATTGAATCCATACACAAGAAATTCTCAGAAATATTGATTGGTGCAGATTTGAAAACGATGGATGGTGCTGGCCTTGAAGCAGAGATGATGTTGAAGGCAGGTGCTAATATGGTGGTTGCGATGGGGCAGATGCACGATGCAAGCATTATTGAACAAGTCAAAATTGCAAAAAAATGTGGTAGCAAAGTAATGTGTGGTGTGATGCTTTGTGAAGATAAGCCTGTTAGAGCACGTTAGACCAAGGAATTAAGCGTTGATTATATTATCGTGTATACAGAGTTTGATGAGCGTAATATGATTCCCTGACTCAGCCCATTAGACGATCTCCAATCAGTACTAGAGATGGTGGATATTTCAGTGCAAGCTGTCGATGGCCTTTCTACCAAACAAGCAATTCAGACCCTAGAGATGCGTGCTAAAATCGTGGTGTTCGGTGTACCGTTAGTTATTAGTGGTACTGAATTTAAAGTAGCTAACCCGAACTTTGAAGACATTATTTGGGATATTATCCAGTGTGTTAAGAAGATTGAAATTTAAATTAAGTGAAGCGAATATATAAATATGCGATTTTTTGAATCGATTAAACTAAATATTTTTATAAAGTCAAGTTAGGGAGGTCTGGCATGTTAGTGGGTAGAAGTCAATAGAAGCCATATTAGCTGGTTAATACTAGTGAAGGGTTGAACATGAAGTGGGGGATTAACATGGTAGGTTCGAGAAACATATTAAAAAGGAAGAAAACTCTACCAAGAGTCTACCCTGGAAAGAAAGCGGTGTAGCTGCCGACCAATCAGGGAGAGTCGAGTATGTACTCGGTACAAACCAAAGATTAATTCCGCGGAGAACTCCGTAGTGCTTTATGAACCAACTGCCATATACCGAACGAAACGTACGGCGGAGTGAGTAGGACGGTAGATGAACTGCTCATCTACCGTCCTACTCACTCCGCTAAATTATTTGGATATTAAATTGTCATAAATATATTGCGCTATTGCATTTATGATTATTACAAGTATAAAATATTCCAAAAAAATTTTATAAAGGGAAGGCAATTATATGCGTGGAAAAGTATTGATTACTTTGACTAAAAAAGAGCAAGGAATTGTTGAAAAATTATCTAATGAGTTACTTAGAAAGAAGGGCTTCGAGGTAATTTCATTTTATGAGGATCCTATGTTAAGTGAAGATAAATTAATTGAAGTAATAAAGGATATAGATGGATATATTGTAGGGTTAGAAAAAATTAATGAAAAGGTTTTAGAAGCAGCTAAGAAGTTAAAAGTTGTTTGTAAGTTTGGAGTTGGAACTGACAATATAGATATTAAAGCAGCAGAAAAGCACGGAGTGAAGGTTGCAAATTGTCCAGGGTCAAATAGTAATGCAGTGGCTGAACTTGCATTGGGGTTAATGATTAGTTTAGCTCGGAGAATACCCCAACTTAATTTTGAAGTTAAACAGGATAAGTGGCCTTATCATATTGGTGCAGAAATATCAGGAAAGGTGTTAGGAATTGTAGGTTTAGGAAATATAGGTAGGAGTCTTGTAAAACTTGTAAGAGGTTTAAATATGAAAGTTTTAGTATATGATATTTATCAGGATAATAATTTTGCTAAAGAACATAGCATTAAATATGTTAAGCTAAACGATTTAATAAAGCAGTCAGATTTTATTAGTGTTCATATCCCTTTGACTAAAGTAACAAATAATCTTATAAATTGTGAGGAGTTGAATGCTATGAAGCCAACAGCCTACCTAATAAATACGGCTCGTGGAGGTGTAATTAACGAAGAAGCATTATATAAAGCCATTAAAGAAGAAAAGATTGCAGGAGCAGCTTTGGATACGTTTGTAAATGAGCCACCAGTAGGGTCTCAACTTGTTAAAAGTGATAGGATTATTGCTCTTCCCCATATTGGGGCTGCAACATATGAAGGGATAGAAAAAACAGCAAAGATGGCAATTCAAAATGTAATTAATATTATATAAAATGGAAAGAACTTTTTAATGAGCAATTAGTTGACTTTTTTAATAAGCCGAATCCTCGACAATTTATACACATAACATATGGTTCTGTTTTACAGGCAAAGAATGATGAAGGAAAATATATCTTTAAAGGTAGGATTTATCAGATTTTATTCTGCCATGAAGAAGACTATTATCGGGAACTTTCTGATCATATTAGAAAACATTTAGAATTTTTAATTAGTATTTAGTATTGTGTATTATATAGCGAAAAATAAAAAGCGAAAAGCACAAAACAAAATTTGTATCTCGTATCTCGAGATCTTATCTCGTATATTAGTGTAAAGCGGATAGATTTAAAAAGAAATATACAATGCTCTATTTATAAATGATTCTAAATTATAATTTTCGCTTAATTGGTCGTTTTGCCTTGCAATCAAAAAGTCTGTTTTAACTAACTAACAAGATAACTGAATAATTTACTATCTATGAAACCATTGAACTTAAGGAGGAAAAGTTAATACAAGGGAATTTGAAGATGTTTAGCCTCGAAGGGAAGACTGCAGTGATTACTGGTGATGCAAAGGTTTTAGAATTTGCTATTGCCCCATGGGATTAGGCAAGGTAGGGACCAAAGTAGCCCTATGTGATATTGCAAATGCCAATAAAGTTGCAAAGCAATTGTAAGAGCATGGAGTAACAGCTAAAGGATATTATATAAATGTAATGGATATAGAAAAAATACAGTCCTGCAGAGATGAGGTAATCAGAGATTTTGGTAAAGTTGATATTTTGCTTAATGCCGCCAGAGAGAACACAAATAATAAGTTACTATTAATATACAAGGGGTTTGATTTATCAACCCCGTGAACCCTGGGTCGGATAAATCCGGTCCCTATTCTAAAAAAATAATTTATACAAAAAGTTTTGAATTTAAAATTATTGTTTTTTGCTTTTAACTTCAGCCTTTTAACTTAACCAAATACTAAAGATTAATTAAAGAGGAGGATTAATGTGCTGTCAATTGAGAATCTTAATGGAGATTTAACAAATAAACAATTAGAGGGAATCATAAAGGAAAGTCTAAAGGATTTTAACGCGATAAAACGAGTTCTCCTAATTCATCCTGATTATACCAGAATAGATTTCTCAAATAGATTGGTTCCTCTCATATATCAAGAATTAAAAAATAGAGGTATGAAACAGATTGATTCTTTAAATGCCGGTGGTACTCACCGAGCAATGACGGAGAAGGAAATTCGAAGTAAGTTGGGCATTTCTTCTCAGGTTAGTTTTGATAATTATTACAACCATGAATATAGTAACCCTCAAAAACTAGTAACTGTGGGGGAGATTCCCGCCTTTTTTGTAGCAGAAAAAACTCAGGGAGAACTCTCTCAGTCTATCCAGGTAGTGGTAAATAAATTAATTACCGAAGATTATGATTTGATTATTGCCTTAAGCGGGACAGTTCCCCATGAAGCTGCCGGTTATGCGGGAGGACTAAAGGTCTTTTTCCCGGGAATTTCCGGTCCGGAAGTAATAGATTTGCTTCACTGGACGGCAGTACTAATTGGCATTCCTCAGGTTATCGGAACTGTCGATAACACTACTCGAGAAGTAATAAATAAAGGTTCTTCTTATATATTTAGTAAGATAAAAGCACCGACAATTTCTTTTAATATGGTTTCTGGAGAAAAAGAACATCGAGCAATACCAAAAGGCTTATATGTAGGTTTGGGATTCGATGGCTTTATCGAGGCCTATAAACAAGCAGCAAGAGCAAGCTCTCAGCTCCACGTAACTTATTTAAATGAATCTCTTAAAGTCGCTGTTCAGGTCATTGACAAAAATTATGATGAGATTTGGACTGCTGGGAAAGGTTCCTATAAATTGCAGAGCCCGGGAGTAATGGCCCCAGGAGGAGAGATAATTATCTACGCCCCTCATATCAAGTGTTTTCATTCCCGATCGAAGATGGATTTTGTCTTAAGGCAAATAGGTTATCATTGTAAGGATTATGTAAAAAAGTATTTAGAATTAAATCCTGAGTTTAGTAAAAATATAGCTGCTCATGTGATATGTGTTAGAGGAGAAGGGAGTTTTGATATTAATTCCGGGAAGGAAGAGTTTAATTTTAAAGTCACTTTAGCTACCGGAATTTCTAAAGAAATTTGTGAATCAGTAGGATTAGGTTATCGGCATCCTGATTCAATTCACCAAAAAGATTTCATCGGACCAGGAAAACTGTGGATTGAAAATGGAGGAAAATATCTTTATAAAATAAAAGATTGTTAGAATCCAAATCTATCTTAAGCAATCATCCTATAATCGGTAAAATAACCACAAAGGAGGAGGTTATTTGAAATTACTTGTGTAGTACGGATTTCCGCCATAAAAACGTTTCACTAATATATTGATAAATATCTTTTGTTTTTTTACCTCTTTTATAATAAATCATAATAGAATAATAATGTAATAATAAACACCTATACCTTGTATTACTGGAACTTTAAATATAGACATCTATAATAACTATACTTATCGGGTATATATAGATGATGTACTATGGGGAACGAGTGATTGGAATGGGGATATTACGCTTGATAATGTTCCTCTCGGATATCATAATATTCATGTTCAATCTACTGCATTTCCTTATTATTATATTGGCGATACTGATACAACCATCAATTGCGGAGTAAATAATGTATATATTATGGTATTTTGTAGTATATAAATAATTACATGTGAAGTAGACATCTTAAAATTTATAAATTAAACCCAAATTTAACTATATAAAAATTAAAAATAAAGCAGTACGCTTTTAAATTAAAAGGACAATTCAATATTTTCCATCATCATATTCTCCTTAAAAGTTCTGAAAGCGTCCAATAGGGGGAGCCAGACAATAACATAGACAGACTTTCTTTGTTGAGGTTCTGCCTTTTTAAATTCTTAATATACACCAATTGCTTCTTCTAACTTCCGATACACTTTTTCAGTTTCCTCACTCATACAAAAAGTTCGAAAATCGTTCTGTCTGGCCGACCATTTATAGATAGATGAATATTAGCCCTTTAGCATTTCGCCGAAGGGCTTTTTTATTTTCATAAATTATTTTTCTTAAAAAGAAGGATTTTTAAATAGACTTGTAGTATAAAGAAAACAGTATGTTAAAAAAATAGGTAATTATGTTTTTCGTCCAAGCATAATATCTATTTTTCTACAATCACCTAAAAAAAAGAATATCGTAATCTGTATGAAGGTAACAGAAGAGATCTTTTCTTTTCACCATAAAAGAAAAGGAGCCGAAGAGGTAAGATACCACAAACATCCAAACTTTCAGGCAAAAGGACCGTTACCGGACAGAACTCTGGAGAGCTTTATACCAAAAAGCACCGAAGGGGCAATTCCTGATCTTTAGGAAAACTTATACAAATTTTACTAAAAAGAAATATTTCAATTTTTTGGGAAGAATCTTTCAGGTAAAAGGACAGAGCAAGAATAGCAATATAACTATTTTTACTCTGTCCTTTTTTATTTTTACGATGAACAGTCTATGCAAATACTTAAAAGTTGATAAAGGTAAACTATTCCGAAAGAATAGGGCGCAAAGTTATGGATCAAAATATTGTTTATTCTCAGACAATATTATGACCTCCAGACTGCTGGGTTTTTTGTGTGAGTGAATAGAAAGTAAAACTTAGGGAGGTATTGGATTATAAAAAATTAAGAAACATGTATTTAATATAATAAACCAGGGAAAAATAAATAAAAGGAGGTGATATCTTTTCTTTTGTTGCAATAATCTAAAATTGCATTTAAATATTATTTTAAAAAATGGAGGAAATTGTAGTGAAAAAAGTAAATTATTTAGTTTTCGCAGGATTACTACTTTGTATTCTTTTTTTGTTGACTGGTTGCACCGCACCTTCAATTGACTTAACTCCCGAGGAAGAGATAAATGCTCTAATTGATAAATTTGGCGCTGGCTTTGTAGAAGAGGATGTTAATAAAGTGCTCTCCTGCTGTCATTTTCCTTTCTTGATAGACCATTATAACTGGGAGAATGCTTATCTATATACCTTAAGTTCTTATCAATATAAATTGGAGAATATGTTTGCCAATAATGATTGTTATATTGATGAATTTATCAATCGAGATATAACTTTTTCCAGCAATTTAGAAGCCGTAGTGGAAGCGACTGAACATGTTGAATATGAACTTGATCCCATAATAAAATATGATAAGGTCCGCTTAATTTGTATCAAGGAAGGTGGAAGTTGGAAAATATCCGAATATATATTTCTTGAGGGAGAATAATCCTAATTCTTAGCCGTATTAGTCAAATATTTAGATTTAGTTCAAATCACGAACCAGTTTATAAAAATATCAAACTTATTAAACTATTTAAAAATTAAAAAATTTAAAAGGAGTGATTAGAAAATGATGAAAGCAAAAAGAACATGGATAGTATTATTTATTATTGCATTAACTTTAATAGTAATTTTAGCTGGGTGTAGCGGAGTACCTAAAATAGCCCAGTTAGGTATAGTTGCCGATCCAAACCCAGTACCTTGTTCCAGTGAAGACGGGAAATGGTATTATATGATGAATATTAGCGAAAGCAATGGGGTAGGGGTTACCATAGCCAGCTTAACTTTCACTAATTACAACCAAGAAAATGAGTTAGCAGATACAACAATTCTTGATGCAGAAGAATTTTTTGAATGGTTTGAAACAGATTATATTCCCGCTTTTTCCACAATCCAGAATGGAATTGAGCATTCAGGTACATCCGTATATTCTATTGTAAGAGTCGCAGGAATAGATGATAACGATAATCCGGTTGAAGCAACAATTAGATGTAAATGGCAAGTAGAAATGCACCTTGCGCGGAAAACAATTTTGCACCTCCTAGAAAGAAAAAAATGGCTTAATCCTCCTCTTCTTTTTGGATTCTAAATGATTCTCCACTTAAATTAAATACTTTGGAATGATGGAGCAACCGGTCTAGCATGGCTACGGTCATCACTTCATCACCCATCATTTCCGCCCACTCATCAAATCTTTTATTAGAAGTGATAATGACAGATGCCTTCTCATAAAGCTCACTTATCAGATTAAAAAATAGATTAGCCTCCTTTCTCTCTATTGGCGTGTAGCCTATCTCATCGATAATCATCAGATCCGCTTTTAAGATACGGTTCACTCTAAAGCCCGCCTTACGCTGAATATCGGCCATCTTTAACAGCTTAATAAGGGAGGCCACCCGTTCAAAGCATACCGTGTAGCCTGCCTGTATAGCCTTTAGTCCAAGGGCTATGGATAGATGCGTTTTCCCCAGGCCAGGTGGTCCAAAAAACAATAGGTTGGTATGATTATCCAGCCATAGGAAATCCAGAAGAGCCGATAGATCTGATTTTGTGATGCCTTTTACTCTAGCAAATTGGAAATTATCCAGGTCTTTTTCTACCGGAAAATGGGCTCCTGCCAGATTCCGTTTAAGCTTTCTTTCTGTCCGGTAATCTATCTCTGCCTTTAAAAGAAGGTCCAAGAAACTCAAATAGGATATTTTCTTTTCTTCTGCCTCGGTTATCTCGTTATCCAGATTAGGGATCATTCCTTTCAGCTTTAAGTTTTCCAGTAGGCTGACTATCTGCTGATATTTTTTCATGGCCGGACCTCCGAGGCATTTACCAGAGCACGGTAAACTCCGATATCTCTCTTTTCTACTTGAAATTCCTTCTTCTCCCGGGGGATACCCCTTAAGTTACAGACAATTTTTACCCTTGGTAGTGCTAATTCGGCTTCCTGTTGGTAATACTGATAAGTATCGTATAGATTTGCCATAGAGTAAGTCCGGTTTTCCAGACATAGAGCTATAGCCTGTCCTAGATGCTCTTTTTCTATTCCCTGGGAGAATTTCTTTAGTGCATCATGATACTGATCCCGGAAATAGCGGGTATACATTTGAAAGTTTTTATCTACAAATTCACTCCAGCTATCTAAGGCAAAAAGTCTCTTTAGCTCCTCTTTTAATTGCTTCTGGTTAAGCTCTTTATGGTGGCATCGGGCCCGGTTGGCTATCCGGCTTCCCGGAATAGGAGATATAGTATGTTCTGCTATCTTTTCTCCGGTACGGATGTCGTAGATAAAAAGTCTTTCTGCGGTTTTATAGATATCTACTTCCCGCTCCCGGTATTCCAAGGGGACCGGATACTTACAAGAATTCACCGATATCTCGCCTGTAATATCTGCTTTCCGCCTCTCTCTGGCATTTAAGTTATCTTTCCGGTAAAGGGAATTTTTCAAAGTCCTTAAATAGGCCTTCTCTTCGCTAAACATTTCTTGAGGGATACGCCGGGTGGCCAGTGAAATCTTGCCATTGGCCCGCCGGTTCAACCATCTTAACAGCCTTTCCTTAGCCTCTTCAATGTTTTCAAAATCTCTTATCTTTAAAAAGTTTCTCTTCACAAACTTAATCAGATTCTCTATCTTCCCTTTGCTCTCCGGGTCATTCTTCCGGCAGACATACATCTTTAAACACATTTCTTCTATAAACTGCTTAAAATCCTTAGTATAGATGATATCTCCCCGGTTTTCACTTACTACCATCACCTTATCCTGGTCTATTACTATTTCTTCGGGTATTCCCTCTATATACTCAAAACAATCCAGGAGATGATTGATTAAATCCAGAGTAGTAAAGGGTCTATCCTGCAGGGCAGCGTATTTGTAGCGGCTGGCAGATAAAACCGCTGCAAAGATATAGAGCTTTAAGCCACTTCTAGTACGGTATTCTCCGAAATCAATCTGCAGCTGCTTGCCGTAGGGAAGTTCTGCCACCGGAGAATATATCCGCTTATTGCCATTTAATTTCAGCTGTTCTGTCTCTAGCAGGAAACTGATATAGCTGCGGAAACTCCTCTCCGTACCCGGCAAAGACCCTAATTTCTCTTCAAGATAATCATACACTGCCGATTTTTCCAGGTTTTGAAAATTATTTACCTGGTATAGATCAAGAATAGGGGACAGGTAAGTCTCAAATAACTTGCTCCGATATCTCACTTTTTCTATATAGCGAGCGTATTTTTTCTCTGACATATCGTAATATTTAAAGACTGTCCGCTTGTTTAATCCGGTTTCTCTTACAATGTCTGCTTTGGTAAATCCTCTTCTCTTAAAATGCTGAATCTTTTGATACATAATCTTGTTAACCATAGATCAGTCCTTTCCTTATAGTAATGATTCTTATTCATACTATAGTAAAGAACTGTTTCTCTTTAAAGGTGCATTTTTATTTTCCACCTTAGGTGCATTTTAGTTTACCATTTCCATTAGAATAGATTATCTTCCTGAGTAGAATTATATAACTATAATAGAACAAAAAACATTACTTTAATAAGAGGGGCACTTCGGTGTCCCTTTTTGCATTCTGAACCTATTTAATAGGAAGTATGGGTTAATTAAAAAAGGTAAGACTTATTTTAATAGTCATTCTGTTTTATAATTTCCAACAGATCCCAATTAATTCTTCTAACCTTTGACACACTTTTTCAGTTTCATCACTCATGCAAAAAGTTCGAAAATCGTTCTGTTTGGCCGACCATTAATAGATAGATGAATATTAGCCTTTTGGCATTTGCTGAAGGGCTTTTTTGTTTTTTTGAATTATTTTATAGAAAAAGAAGGATTTTTGAATAGACTTGTAGTATAAAGATAATAATGTGTTAAAAAAAATTAAATATCGTAACCTGTATGAAAGTAACGGGAGAGACCTTTTCTTTCCATCATAAAAGAAAAGGAGCCGAAGAGGAAAGATGTCAAAAGTATCCAAACTTTCAGGCCAAAGGACCGTTACCGGACAGAACTCTGGAGAGCTTTATATTAAAAAGCACCGAAGGGGCAATTCCTACTCTTTAAGAAAACCCATACAGAGTTTACTAAAAGAACTATCTCCTAATTTCTTAGGAAGAATCTTTCAGGTAAAAGGACAGAGCAAGCAAGTAATATAACTATTCTTATTTTGTCCTTTTTATTTTTATGTTGAACAGTCTATGCAAATACTTAAAAGTTGATAAAGGTAAACTATTCCGAAAGGATAGAGAACAAGGTTATGGATCTAAGAATAGGTTAAGGTGAAATAAATTAAGTGTACTGCTGAGAGGATTAAAAAATAAAAAAGGAAGGAGTGATTGATAGGATAATATAAAAAATACAAATAAATTATTAATTTCGACTTTTATTTAAAATTTGTTACAGACTAAAGGCATAGATTGCTTTTTTAATAAAATAATTAAAAAGGAGTTATTTAAAAATGTTTAAGAAAAAGTATTTGTTATTTTTTGGCCTGCTCATCATAGTGGTTTTTCTGATACCCGGTTGTGGGTCACCTATTCCACCGATCACCTACACGGTTGGTGATACTGGTCCTGCGGGAGGATATATCTTCTACGACAAAGGATATTACTCTTCTGGCTGGCGGTATTTAGAAGCCGCCCCTAGCGATCAGAGCACGGGGATACAATGGTACAATGGCAACTATGTGGTAACAGGTGCAATAGGTACCGCGATAGGTACCGGCCAGTCTAATACGACAGCCATAGTAACTATACAAGGGGTAGGAAGCTATGCAGCACAGTTATGCAATGACCTAATAGTAGGTGGTTATAACGACTGGTTTTTACCCTCGAAAGATGAATTCGATCTGATCTATGAAAACCTTTACCTCGCCGGAGTTGGTGGTTTTTTTGGTGACTGGGAATCCTACACCTTTGAATCCTATCATAGTTCGTCTGAGCAAGATATAAACAACGCGTGGTACCAGGTCTTTCCCAATGGCTATCAGGACTACTGCGATAAATCCATCAGCGATAGTCGGGTTCGTGCTGTTCGGGCTTTTTAACTATTTATCAATTTAACCATTAAATGGGTGCAGTGGGTGCAAGCCACCTACCAGAGAATTTTTTATGGCTCTTTGCTATGATCTGCCAGTCTTCAAACAAGGTGAAATGGGAGCCAAGAAAATCAAAAGGCAGGACTTCATAATTGAAGTGTCTGCCTTTTTTAAATTCTTAACAGATGCCAATTAATTCTTCTAACTTCTGATACAATTTT
>Ga0268279_1000783_pt1 | contig 19382 bp, 19 predicted proteins | sample saktaG_6_FD_190142 | JGI IMG/M metagenome (GOLD analysis project Ga0268279, IMG submission 190142) | Saline water microbial communities from Sakinaw Lake, British Columbia, Canada - sak_2010_1_5_80m | ecosystem: Environmental > Aquatic > Non-marine Saline and Alkaline > Saline ...
GATCGTGGCCCAGTCACTATGCATCAAGCGATTTGTGACAAATGTGGAAAGCCATGCGAGGTACCTTTTAAACCGACTAGTGGCAAGCCAGTGTATTGCAGTGCTTGTTTTGAAGGTAAAAAAGAAACTGGAGATAATAGAGGAGGAAGTAGATTCTCTCAAAAGAGCTATGGTGGCTATAAAGCTCCCATTAAGCCGGATTTTGGAAGTGATGCTAGTAAAGAAAACAATAATGAAGTCAAGAAGCAGTTAGAAATATTGAATGGAAAAATGGATTTGCTTATTAAGGCAGTAGAATCTATGGCAAGCGCTAAACCTTTGGTTGCGAAAGAAAAAACCAAGAAAGTAATAAAAGCTGTTCCAGTTGTTAAGACTAAAAAAAATAAATAAAAAAGATTTTGATTATTTTTTAAGTAGATTTTAATATTGTTTACTTCTTGAAACAGAATAGTAAAAGCAGGGTTAATAACCCTGTTTTTTGCTTGACTTCTGTTATATAATCTAATATAATCTTATATAGTTAAAGTATAAGATAATATATGGCAAAAAATAAGCGATTTGACCAGCGACTTACTCAAATTCCAACTGGCATTTGGTCAAAAATAACACAAATTGATCAACTACAAGGGCAGTGGATTGGAGGAGCAAAATTAAGTCCTCAAGTTTTAGGTCGTCTCAAGCGATCTGTTTTGATTACTTCTACCGGTGCCTCTACTCGTATTGAGGGTGCTCGTCTTTCTGATGAGGATGTTGAAAAATTGATGCGTGGCATTGATATCCAAAAGTTTGTTGATCGTGACAAACAGGAAGTGAAAGGTTATTTTGAATTACTTGAGAATCTTTTTGATTCATGGAAATCTCTTAAGTTTTCAGAAAATACGATCAAACACTTTCACAAAGAACTTCTGAAATATGTAAAAAAGGATGAGATTCACAGAGGTGATTACAAAAAAGAAAAAAATAAAGTACATATGATTAACTCGGCTGGCAAGTCCATTGGTATTCTTTTTGACACCACGCCGGCATATCTCACTCCTAAGGAAATGCAGGAGTTGGTGGAGTGGACACAAGAAATGCTTATAGAGAAAAAATATCATCCGCTTTTAGTCATTGGTAATTTTCTTGTTGAGTTTTTGAAAATCCATCCATTTCAAGACGGCAATGGCCGACTTAGTCGTGTTCTTACAAACCTACTTTTACTAAAAGAGGGATATTTATATATGCCCTATATTTCGCATGAGAAATTTGTTGAAGATAACAAGCCAGATTATTATATGGCTCTGCGAAGAAGCCAGAAAACATTCAAAACAGAGCATGGAGATATTACAGCATGGCTAAATTTCTTTTTGACCATTTTTCTTAAGCAGTCACAAATGGCTGTTGAACTTCTATCTAAAGAAAATATAGAAAAACTTCTTTCAAGGAAGCAACTTGCGGTATGGCAATATTTGCAAGAAGTGGAAGAGGCAACTCCCGGCGAAATTGCCGAAAAAGTAAAAGTTGCTCGTCCTACAGTTAATCAAGTCCTAAATAAACTTTTACGACTTAAAAAGATTGAACGCATTGGTCTTGGCAGGAGCACCCGATATAGAAAAATCGGTTGACCGTCAGTTCAAGTCTTATTCCCGTAGCAACCTTGAATGCAGTTCGAGCGACCGAGAGGGGTTCGAGTCCACGACCCGCAGCGATCAAGGGCGCCCGTGATGCGTCTGAAAAAAAGCTTATTTTATGGAAAATCAAAAAATAATTAAAAGGTAGAAAAAATGATATGGCGGAAATTTATGATATATACCATGATGAATCAAAAGAAGAAGCATATTGGCACGGCTTCCTTTTTGTTCCACGGAGTCAAAGGCAATACTTATTGTATTTATTGGCGTCATCAAGGAGCGGTGCTGATTGGGAAAAAATTATTTCATTTAAGGACATTAACAAGCGTACTGGGCGTAGAAGTCCACGGGTTCAATTAGTAGAATCTTGGTTAAGTATTGCACTCGCATCGTTGCAGTATCAAAAACTATTTAAATTACCAACACCTTTTTATTTATGTGGTAACCCTAGATGTTATTTTAGAAATTTAACAAATTTGATTGGATGTAAATTTATAATTTTTAAAGAGAGAGACAAACATACGAAAATGTTTTATGGGTTGAGCGGATTGACATGCATAGAGACAACCTTTCGTATGGGAATTAAGGGCGGAGTACATAGGCTTTTTAGTGATAAAAATCCTATAATAATTGGGAATGTTTTTATAGATGGCAACCAGCATTATATCAGGCAGTTTGGTAGAGATTTTGATATTAATAGGAGTTTGAGGCGCTTTACACAAGAGAGCAGAGACTATGTTTCTTTTACTAGCGACTCAAAATTAATAGCCCAGCGGAGCGATCACGAAAAGATTAAAGCCCATGAAAATCCAGATGACAGCCATCTTTTACAACTTTGTGATATCCTAATAGGAGGTGTGCGTTTTCATTCGTATTGCCCTGATAGTCGAAGCATTAAGTATAAAATAAGCATACCGTGTAAAGAGCTACTAAGTAGGGATTCAAATAATTATTTCAGGATGCAGCAAAGTAGATTTCTGAATGCTTTCACACTTGCAGAAGCATGGCTACAAGACGATGAATGGCAGTTTGCATCATTAAAACTTGGGGAAGACCACGCTTGTCCTAAGGTTAAGCAATTGCCATTGTTGTTACCTGCGAGTGGAGTAAAAAAGCGAATTAGTCGTCTGTTATAATTAATAAAGGCCGACAATGGCAAAATAACTTATGGAAGAAAAAATTAAAATACCACAACCTTGTATACGTGAAGTTAAAAAATATCTTAATTTATGGGATTCTCTTGAAAATTATATCTTACAAGAAAATAGTTTGAGAAAATTATTTTTGGAAACATACCCTCAGAATTTAAATATTGATGATGTATTAATCAAAGTATGTTCTTTAAATGATTTTTATAGTACTCATATCCTTTCTTCATTCACAATAGCAGAACATATTGTTTCCTTAAAAATTGATAGTAGTCTTTTAGAAGGAGACTTAGCACTAGTCAACAAAATTGCTAAGGTCAAAATGAGTGATGGAATAACTAGAAATTTTTATTCATTTGCAACAAAATATTGTAATCACCACAGACCAACGATTTATCCTATATATGATTATTGTGTTAAAAAAGTTCTTATGTATTTTAAGAAAAAAGATAAATTTTATGACTTTACTATAGATGATCTTAAGCAATATTTTAAGTATAAAGATATTATAATTAAATTCAGAAATTTTTACGGTCTTGAAAAATATAATTTGAAACAAATAGATAAATATTTATGGCAATTAGGAAAAAAATATTTTCCAAGAAAATATCAAAATAAATGATTTATTAAAATTATCGTATCGCAAAACAGGCTCTAACGTCGTTCACAACCCGCAGAGCAGAGTTAATAATCCTTTTTTGTTTGGAGCCCTTAAGATCAATTATTTACAGACAGGGTATTGACTTTTTAATAAGGATATGATACATTTCTTCTAATAAGATTGTATTTACTAAATACAATAAATAATATGTCAAAAGAAATACAAAATAAAAAACAAGAGAGATTCAAGAGATTAGCAACCTACAGAACGAATAAGGTTCTGAAAAGATTAAAAGTTCTTGGTAATTGTGCTAATAGGAGTGCATATGTATATAATAGAGAAGATATAGATAAAATTTTTAACGTTATTAATCAAAAGGTCAAAGAGGTAAAATCAAAATTTCATTTTCCAAAAGAAAAAGAATTTAAATTATGAAAAAGAACGACACAAATATAAAAAAAGCCATAAAGGAATTAAAAGTATTCAAAGATAATGATTATGAATCCTTTGACTTAGATAGATTGGTCGCTTATACATTGTTCTTCTTAGCTCGAAGAAAAATTCCTTTATATTTTGACTATATTGCAATAGCTTTATTTAGACTTTTTCCTAAAAAATTTTCTATGGCAAATTTTAAACAATATCCTGATACAAACCGTATAAGTAAATGTTTAAGGAGGCTTATTGATCCCAAAAGGAAAAACTGGGCTACGGGAAATATAGAAAACGGTTTTCATCTCACAGAAGCTGGTAATGAAATTGCCAATCAAGTTGCTGATCTGTTGAAATATCCTAACAAATTGTCGAATCAATCTTCACAAAAAAATAGAAGATCAAGAGGTAGATTTTCAAAACATGATGTTGAAGAAATAGAAAGATCAGAGATTTACAAAAAATGGGTACAAAAAAATTATAATATTAATGACTATGAAGTATTGTCTTTTCTTAGAGCTATGCCTTATGTGCCGAAAAATTTAGTATTAAGTTATTTTGAAGAGCTTAAACTCTCGGTAGTAGGGGCGAAGAACAAAAAAGTTTTGAGATTTTTAAATTGGATAGAGAAAAGATTTAAACATTTATTTTATTAAATTTATGTCAGAAATTAAAGTAAAATTTGCTTCAAGATATATAAAAAGAAAAAGAACAAATGCTGTTGGTAAAAGCTTGTTAAAAACTTTAGCGGAACCGATAACCAATGCTGACGATAGTTACCAACGTTTAAAGATTTCTGCTGCAAATCAGGATGGTCATTCTCCAATAATTATTCAAGTTAATGCTAAAAATAGAATGATTAAGGTTATTGATAATGCAGAAGGCATGACAAAAGAAGACCTAAAAAATAAGTTCGAGATTTATGGATCGGATAAAAGTGGGGCTTCTCTTGGTTATTCAGTTAGAGGACTTTTTGGGCAAGGTATTTTTGATGTTTTATTTTATCACTCTAACGGAGTTATAAAATCAATTAAAAACAAAGAAGCGGCTATTTGTAATTTTTATGAAAAACATGAAGAACCTTTTATAAATGTAAAAAAAATAGATGGCTCTATAAATAATATTGCTGCTAAATGGGGAATTAATTGTAACCATGGGACTGCGGTGGAGTTTACCCTAGATAAATCTACTGCCATTCACAGTTTTGATAGATTAGTAAATAGATTAAGCTCCTTCTATATGCTTCGGATGATTAATTCTGACGATAACAGAATGGTCAAGCTTTTTTATACGGATCGCAGAGGAAGGAAACATGAATCTGCTATAAAATATTTCTTCCCAAAAGGTGAATTAGTGGGACATAAAGAATTTCTATTGCCATTTGAGGATTATAATCCGGTAAAAATTGATGTTAATTTATATAAATCAGATGAGTTTTTAGAAACTATAGGAGAACAACAAGAAAATGGCTTATTGGTTTTTGACAATAAAAAAACTGTTTACGACTTAACTTTTTTTGGATTAGATGGTTTACCAAATACAGATAAATTCTATGGTTTTGTAAAGCTAATAAATGCTAGAGAGATTATTATTGATAAAATCAATCAAAAAAAACACCCCGAAGAGATTCTTGCTGACTCAAGAGATGGATTTAATAAATCACATAAATTTTATAAGGATTTGGAAAAAATTATGCGAGATTGGTTATACCCAATATTAAGCGAACAAAAAAACAGAAAATCTGTGGATAATTTATCGGAGAATACAAAAGAAAAACAACTTAAGGCTTTTAATAAATTGAGCAAATTATATTCTCAGCTAGTTGATGAAGATTCTAGTGGGGTTATAAGTAGTTCGAAGCTAAAAAAATCTGTTTATGGTGGATTAGAATTTGCACGTTCTAATATATCTATCACTGCTAAAAAGAAGTATGGCATTTGTCTTTTTATTGATACAGATATCATTAAGGTGGGGTCTAAAATACTTTTAAATAGTTCAAAAAATAAAATAGGGTTCACTCCAACTAAAATTATAGTTGAAAAACCAAAAAAGAATAACATCTTGACTAAAACAATAAATATTAGAGGCCTTTCTCCAGACACTGGCGATACTTTGAAAGCAGAATTTGATCGTTATAATTCATCGGTTGTAATATCTATTGTCCCAGAAGAAATTTTTTATCCAGATAATGGGATAGAATTTAATCCTGACTATTGTCGAGCTATTGTTAACAGAGAAAGTACACTCTATTTATATGTTGACTTAAAAAAAATCAAAAAAGGAACTAAAATTCAACTGAGTTCTTCTAATGATTTTATTAAATTAAAAGACAAACAAATAATTCTATCAAAAAGGATGAGAGGCACTAAAGATTTGGCAAAAATTCTAGTTTCATTCCATGGAAATAAACTTAGTGAATCTGGAATAATAGAAGCCACCTGTGTAAATTATAGTGCTCAGGCTCGAGTTGATATCAGGGAACGTATTAATGAAAAAGTACAAGGATCTACTGGCAAATTTAAAGGATGGGATTTTGATGAAGCAGTTGGTCCTCCACTCCAAGCTGCTTATGACTCTAACCCTACTAGCTCAACACATGGTTTTATATTGATTAATCCCAATCATCCAATTAATCAAAGGTATCTTGGAGAAAATCCTAGAAAAAAAGACATAGAAACATCCTTAAGCGCACAACTTTACTTAGCCGAATTAATATTAAATGAATGTTTAAATGTGACAATTCCAGAAGCTCTTCAAAAAGGTGTATTGCCAAGAAGACTGGGTGATTATGATGTACTTTATTATATTGCACAAAAAAAATTTGAATATGGACCATCTATTTATGAATGTTTTGTGCAAGAACAATCTTCTAATGAAACAAAAAGAAATCAACAACTTCAATCTATATCAAAAATTCAACGTACGTCAAATAAAGGGGTTGTTAATGATGATGATTTAATTGAGGGGATGAGAGATAGGGAAAAGAAAATAATTGAGATGCGTTTTGGATTGAATAATCAACGGCCCCATACTCTTGACGAGATCGGCAATAAATATAATATTACCCGAGAAAGAATAAGACAAATAATTAACAGTACGTTCGCTAGAAAATATGGAAATTATGTTTATGGAAAAGAAACAGATATTAAACATGATGATATAAAGAAAAACGAAAGAAAAATAACAGTTGCTGTAGAAGATATATTAAAAGCAGTCTCAGATTTTTATGTAATAAAAATTTCAGATATTAAAGGGGATAGCCGATTAGCAGAGTTTGTTAGAGCTAGGCAAATATCTATATTTTTAATTAGAACTTTAATAGGGCTATCATTTTCCTCCATTGGTAGAATATTTTCTCGTGACCATACAACCACTTTATATGCTTTTGAAAAAATTATAGACACCATGGATCAAGATAACTCTCTCAAAAACCAAATTTTTTCAATCAAAGGTATTATTTATAAAGGTAAGTAATACAAAAATTTATGTTTAATACAATTCAAATACTATTTACCGCTATTAATAATTGTAGACTTAATAATAGTGTTTAAGTTTATTATCGCGATATCTTCTAAAAAGCCTTAAAATAACCTAATTTTCCCTTAAAATCTTGGTTCTAGACATTTTTTATTCATAAAGACAGGTTCTAACATCGTCCACGACCCGCAGTAACCTTGAGTGTAATTAGAGAAACCGAGATAGCTAAAATTCTTCAATAATTATATATGGAACAATTAAGAGAAGTAAAACCACTAGAAATAAATAAGGACATCAAATCATTGCCTAATGGTGTTTTTGGGTATGTCTACAGTTGGCACATTGCAAAATATTACAAAAATCCTTTAGAGATACAATTCCACAAAAGATCGCCGTCTTTATCAGAAGCTAGATTTTATTTCAGATTAGAAAAAATATCCGAAAATCAAATAAGAATAAAAATATATGTTAGTGATGAGTCAGAATTAACAATAAATGATTGGCAAAGCAATGGAAGCAAAGAAATAATAGCATTCCCTTTTGCATACAAAGAATTTAAAAATCCGGTGTATATAACATTAAATTCAGAATTAAATATTGAACATAGAAGCGTTGAAAAAGATGATGGCACAGAAGTATGTATTTTAGAAATTAAATTAATCAAGAAAATAAATAAAAATGAACGAGGGTTTTTAAATCAAAAAACAAATAAAACGAAGTTATTAGGCCAAGGGAAAAAGAAAGATTTTTTAAGTAAATTATTTTGGAAATATATAATACCAGTGCTCGTTATCCTTACAGCTGCTTATCTATTCTCTTAAAATCTTGGCACCAAACATTCTTTGTTTATAAAACAGGTTCTAACATCGTCCACGACCCGCAGTAAATAAGAAAGCCCATTGCTGAGCAATCCTTACTTGACTAGTTCTCTAAGCTATATTGAGTGTTTTACAACGCATCTTGTCAGACATTCTATGTCATTCGTCAAAACTATGGATAATTTTTCCCCTTGAGGTTTTAAAAAAATTGGGGTATTCTTAAATTATCAACATGCAAGAGGAACTTAAAAAAATAATCAAAAAAAGTGGTAATAATCTTCACATTGCTGTGGTAGAGCTTTTAGAAAAAATGCAATGGGACGTCGATTTGAGTTCATATTATTATGATGATACAGCTAATAAACCAAGGGAAATTGATATAATAGCAAAGAAAAATATCCCAATTATTAACCCAACAACACAAGCCCAATGTAATGAGTTTAATTTATTTTTATTTATTGAGTGTAAACATTTTACAAAAGAGGTAGCCTTTAGGTCTAGATTAAATCGCGAACAAGAAGCAAAAGAAGCTATAACCATTGAAGCAAATGAAGCAGTTGATGGATGGAGTAAGGAAGTTATTTTAGAAAGAGAAGGGTTGTTTAGAAACCATCACTATTTAAAAGAAAGATTTATAGGAAAACTTTATGACACAGAAAATGAGAAACCAGTTTTTAATGCTATAACCCAACCAATTAAGTCCCTTATTTTCTTTAAAGAAAGTCGTTGTGAGAGAGGAGTGTATTATCCGCTTGTTGTATATTCGGGAACAGATGGAATATATTCAATCAAAAGACAGGATTCAGATTTAGAAAAAATAAAACCTAAAAAGAGGTTAATTTTTGGATTAAATTATTCGTATAAACCTCCCATAAGTGGCGTGCTAAAAACAAATCAATTTTACATTGATTTTGTTCACCAGGATGAATTAGGGTCTTTTATTGAAGATACTATTTTAGAAGAAATAAAAGAGCTAAAAGAATATCTATTTTTTAGGAAGAGAACACATAATGTCTGACAAGATGCGTTGTGAGACGCTCAATATAGATTAGACGACAGTGATAAATAACCTTTAAGAAGAGAATAAACAGGTTTTAACATCGTCCACGACCCGCAACAAGGGGATATTTGAAGCTGTTAGGTTGGATATAAAAAGGTTAGAAAATACCGAAAATTGATATCAAAAATTACATTAATAAAAGTTTGGGAAAACATAAACATGGGGAAAAGAGATGTAAACAATTTAGGGCAATATTTTACACTTAAAAAGGTGGCTCGATTTATGAATTCATTTATTGAAAATAATCTAACTTACCACAGCTCTATTCTAGATCCATGTATTGGTAAAAATATTTTCTTTCAAGAGCTTAAAAATAATAATTATTCGATAACCGGCCTAGAAATTGATGAAAGTTTAATAACTCAAGACATACGAAATTTTTATAAAAATAATTGTGGAAATTTAATAATTGGAGACTTTATTAAACACAATTTTTTAAACAAGTTTGATGCAATAATCATGAACCCTCCTTATATCCGACAAGAAAAAATTTCTTTTGAAACAAAAAGGGAGCTGACAAATATTAGTAACTCAATAGATGTAAAAATTTCACGAAAATCTAACTTTTACATCTATTTTATTTTAAAAGCATTATCTTTATTAAAACACAATGGAACACTAGTCGTGATTACTTATGATTCATGGCTTTATTCATCCTTTGGGAAAACATTTAGAAAATATATAACCGATAATTACGAATTAAAGCGGATAATACATTTTAAGAATAATGCATTTTTAAATATAGATATTGGAGCAACGATTATAATAATCAAGAACGTTAAAAAAGGCAGTGATTTTCTTTATCTCAGTCTCCAAAATCCAGATGAGTTAGACATCGTTGATAATGAGAAACTTTACATTAAATTATCCTATTCTGATTTACTAAGGTTTAATGATCATTTAATTAATAGTGAGAAAATAATCTTTGATAAAAAATATTTTAAAAAGATTGCAGATTATTCTAATAAAATGCCCTGGAGAGGAGCTGAAAGTCCAGCAAATAAATATTTTTTATTTAAAGCAGATTCTCTAAATGGTTTAACGAAGATTGTTAAATATGGTTCGATCAATACTTATTTTGTAACAGAAAGAAATAATATATTTGCTCTTAACACACCAAAAAATATTTCAGACATTAAGATTGCGAAGTATTTAGATGATATTAGAAAAATTATTTTGAGCAATAGAACTTCTACAACGCTTAAAAAAAGAGTATTAAATGATCCCTATTGGTATAGATTTCAAATAAAGCGTGGTGGAAATATTATTTTTAATTATTATTTCAGAGAAAACATTAAATTTTTGTTTAATAAAATGCGATTACCTACAATGGGAAATTTTTACAATCTTGAGATTAAAGATAATATATTTCCTCTCATTGCTCTCTTTAATAGTGCATTAACAAAATATTCTTTTATAAGATTTTCCAAGAATCAAGGTAGAGGGCTGAGAAAGATACAGTTAAATGAATTTAACGAAGTGCCTATTATAAAACTAGAACTTTTTACGAAAAAGGAAGTTCGATTATTGCATTCTCTTGGCAAAGAGTTATCAAGGGCATTGGAGAATCCTGATCAGATAATAAATAATATTAATAAGGTGGTTTTGTTTAGATATTCGAAAATTTCTGGTCAAAATTTGAGATTAATAAATAAGATTATTTTAAACATTGGATAATAATTATATGACTAATTTATGGTATGGTTCTGACGAAGTAATAATTTTTCATCCTATCGTAGAAGCATGTATAAACGAAGCGTTAGTTAGGTCAGGGTTAAACACAAAATACAAGGTTAGACATCACCATGGAACATTCACGTCAGGTATCCCAGATTTTAGCTTAGTTGATATAACCACAGAAGATTTTGTATGTGTTATCGAGGTAAAAAAAACACCTACAGACGTATTTAGTCAAAAAGCAGGATACCAAGCCAAAACTTATGTTGAACAACTTTATCCCTTAAAGTGGAAGCTTGGTTTTCCACCTCATTTTTGTATAACAAATATTGAATACACTCAATATTATTCTTTGAGAGAAAACACGTCTTTGGTAGGATGTTTACTCGAAAAAAGTCCTAAACGCGCAGAATCAATAGATTCCGACGCACTAAAAGAGAAGTTCATAGAGATTCTTAAAAATTATTTCATTTATATTGATTCTAAGAAACAACCTTCGTTTAGCATGCATCTTGAAACAATCTCTGAATCATTTAACAAATCATTTTATAATATCTCGCAAATTCTTGGAACAAACTTTAATAGAATAAGTCGGTTGATCGGAACTAATGAAGTTTTAAAACAAAATATTTTATATGAATTGTTTCGTCTTGCTTTTTATTACTACATTAAAGAATATTATCTCTTAAACAACAGCGGGTTTTCGAGCTATTTCAAAAAATTTGAGACTGAAAGAATTTCATCAATTGAGTTAGTAACTTTAATTAAGAAAAACTTTGCTAAAGCGATGGAAATCGACTTTATTGATATATTAAAAGACTACGATTCAGCAACATCATTATTCCCAAATAAAATATTGGCGAATGAAGAGCTCGGTAAAATATTTAACAACTATATCGTAACACTTGAAAAAAATGTACATGGGGGCTTAGAGAAAAATACGAGCCTACTTAATTATGTTATGCTTATAACTTCTGACGTCTATGATAAGAAAGAAATGCATGATACAGGGAAAATAATGTCTGACGAGATTTTATCAGACGTACTTTCTGGTTTTACAATCAGAAACTGTCAAAACAAAGTGATCGATCCTTGTTGTGGAGATGGAAACCTGCTTGTTTCATCTTATAAACGTAAGAAAAAATTAGCCCAGGATCAAGGAATAAATATTACTCATAATGATTTGTTAAAAACATTACACGGTATTGATGTTGACCCTAATTTAATTCAGTTAACTGCGTTTAAGCTAATCGGACAAAGTTTTGAAGATGTCAATAATAAAACGCAAACAAATCTACAAACATCTGATTTATTCGATTTAGAAAATATTGAAAGATGTGATTCAGTTGTAATGAATCCACCTTATTTAAGAAACGAAGGTTTAACCACATCCGATAAAGAAAAGTGGTTATTAAATATTGAATCAACTACTGGTAATAGATCCTTTATTCGAGATGTTTCTCAGCCAAATATGTATTATTTTTTCGTTGAAAAAGCAGTTCAATTAATCGGCGAAAATGGAAATGGCGCATTTATATTAATGTCAAAATTTTTGAATAATCAAGATGGAGAATTGTTAAAGAAATACTTGATCCCTTTTCTTGATGCTATTATTCATTACTCGCCTTCGTTTTTTGAAGGTTTTTCTGTCACCACAAATATTCTCATATTAAAAAATGAGAACGATGCTCCAAGTAAAATATCTTTTCTGAACGTTAAGGATACAGAAATGCTTAAAGATATTAATGGGATTAAAGAAATAATAAACAATAAAGCAGATACTAATGATGTAAACTATTCGATTGTTAATATCGATAAGGTGTCTATAAATTACAAAGATAATTGGAGATTATATTTAATCGACCCAACAAATAAATTTAAACGGTTTGAGTTAATACACGGGCTGAAAACCATAAAAAGTATTTTCAATAACATCAAAAGAGGCAGGGCTGGTAATTCTGGGGGTTCGGCAAATGTTTTTCCGACCTCAGGCAATAACTCTCTAATTGATTCTGTCCAAAATATCGAATCAGAATATTTAGGATTTGGATTATTACGGAACAATATTTCAAGCGGAAGAAGAAGGCTAATTTTTACCGAGAATTGCTTAAGCTTCTCGAAGGGCTTGTTAATCCCAGACAATCTTAAGAGAAATATCTCTGAAAATTCTCTTTTTAATCTTAGGCCTGGAATGAAAAATTATATTAGTAAAATCAAAAATTCTTTTGGTATTACTAAAGCGCAAAAGATCATATCGGAATCCATTGATAGCAAGGTTATTCCAGAAATTGTTATTCCTAGAGGTGACAGAATAAAACATACTGTATTTTATTACCCCTTTATTGACAAAGAGATTCTTTTATCAACAAACTTCTTTTCGTTAACAGGTTTGAGAGATCCTAAAGATTCAGATAGTGAAAAGAAAATCATTTTTATTAATGCATTTCTTGTTTCCACATTAGGTCAAATTCAATTTGAGATATATGGCAACAATCAGGAAGGTTCAAGAAAAATTGAAAAGTTTATTATTGAAAAATTTAAAGTTTTGGATCCAGATAATGTGGCTTCATCAGACATCGATGAAGTGTTAAGGGAATTCAATAGATTAAACGGTTTAAATTTAGATTTTTTAGGTAATGAGGATAATAACCCGAGAGACGCACTCGATTTGTCTATTTGTAAATTATTATATGGAAAAGATAATTTAGGATTCTCTTCAAAAGAAGAAATGAAAAATTATTTTCAAATATTTTTGAAAGAATTAGTTAATAATAGAATTTTGTTATGAATGTAATTAGTTTATTTTCTGGATGTGGAGGCTTTGACTACGGATTTAAAAAGGCAGGATTTAATATCTTCTGGGCTAATGATAATTTTAAGGACGCTTGTTTGACATACGATAAAAACATAAATAATCACATAATTTGTGAAGATATTTTTAATATTAATTTATCAAATATTCCAAAAGCTAACATGTTAATTGGTGGACCACCTTGTCAGGGATTTTCTGGCGTAGGGAGAAGAGATCCAAAAGACAGTAGATCAATGTTGGTTTGGAAATATTTAGATATTGTTAAAAAAATTAAACCAAATATTTTTTTATTTGAAAATGTCACGGGGATAAAAAATGCAAAAACTCCTGATGGAAAAAAAGTTTTAGATGAATTAGAGACGCAATTTAACCAAATCGGGTACAAAACTAATATCTATTTGTTAAATGCGGCTGACTATGGAGTTCCTCAAAGAAGAAAAAGAGTATTTATTGTCGGAAACATTCTCGGTCTAAATATAGATGCTCCCAAAGCAACACATTCTGAGAATGGAAATGGCTCTAAAAAATGGGTCAGTTCTTCTGATGCCCTCTCAGACCTAGAAAAGCCAACTGATGAGGGAGTTGTTTCCTATATAAAATCTCCTGATAACGAATTCCTTAAATTTGTAAGAGCAGCAGGAACCAAAACTACAGATTTACATATTACACCATATGCTAGCAAGACTGATTGTGTCATTATTTCTTATGTTAAACCAGGAGGCAATTATATGGATGTGCCCGATGAAGTATCAACAAAAAGAATTATGTATTTTAAAAAGACTGGAGGTCGAACAACAACCTATGGTAGGCTTGATCCTAATATGCCTGGATATACTTTAAACACCCATTTCAACAGGCCTAATGTCGGATGTAATATTCATTATTCTCAGGACAGAATGATTACAATCAGAGAAGGTTTGAGGTTGCAATCGTTTCCAGATGATTTTTTTCTAACCTCAAAATCTAAAAGAAATTATTATATTCAAGTCGGCAACGCTGTACCCCCACTATTAAGTTATGCGTGGGCTCGTCATTTAAAAGAAATAGGTATTTTAAACAAAAACAGGTTCTAACATCGTCCACGACCCGCACATCTATAGATAATTTTCAAAAATTAAAGAAATGAAGGACATTCCTCCATTTTGTCTTGTTTATTGGTATCTAACGCCAACAGATGTTTATGAAAGTTGCTTGAGTTAAAGTATAATTAGTTTAATCTTTTCAGGAACCTTACAGGTTAAACCTACTTTTTCTACAACAATATATTTTCCATCTTCTCTTTCGTCAATCTTATAATCTTCTTTCGCAAATAAAGTTGGTCCTTGAGAGGTTTCTTGTTCTTCTGGAATTTCCCAAATAAACAAAAAATAAAAAAGTCCTCCAATAATTAAAAAGAGGATTGCTAAAAAAATCAATTTTTTATTCATAAATCAAAATAAAAAAATTAAAGTTACCTTAGTGACTTTTATTTTATAGGCAAGTAAAAAACTGCCCTTCGCAATCTCAATCAATTTCTTAACCAGGTAAATTTTATTTGCACGGATGAACCCTGCACAAGTTTTTCCTTGTAAGCCTTGAATTTGAGATATAGATATAAACCTTATATCTATTTTCTATATATTTATTAATTTTATTACAAAGGTTTTTTTAATCAAGTTTACCTGTGGATAACTTTTATTAGAATTTCTTTGTTTTGTAATATTTTCAAAATTTTTCCTGACTTTACCTTTATTCTGCCTGATTTTTTAAAATCAGAAATCTTTAGCTAGACTATTGACTTGTCTTTTTGCTGTGGTAAAATGAAACCACAATCTGTAAAATAAAAGGTCGATTATATAAAGTTGAAAAAAATATGAATAAAAAATTTGGGGAAACTTTAAAAAAGTTACGAATTGAAAAAGGATTAACATTAAGATATGCTTGTCGAATGGCAAATTATGATCCAAGTAATTGGAGTAAAATTGAAAGAGAAAAGATGTCGCCACCTCGCGATGAGAAAACTTTGCGGAACTGGGCTAGAGTTTTAGGGATATCTAAAGCAAAAGAAATTCAAGAATTTATTGACGGGGCAAGCTTATCACAGGGCATAATACCTCAAGATATTCTATCTCAAGACAATGTTGTCGATTTTTTACCTGCCTTTTTTAGAACCTTAAGGAATAAAAAACCGACGAAAAAAGAAATAGATCGATTAATAAAACTAGTCAAGGATGCTTAAAAATGGATTATAAAAATGCTGTTGCCCCTTATTTAAGTAATGCAAAAATAGAGAGGGAGGCAGATTTATTTAGGGAAAAATTTTGGGGTTATAATGTCCCAGTTGATATAGAGTATATTATAGACATAAAATTAAAGATTGGTATTATCCCTATACCGGGTTTTTTAAAATCTAACAACATAGATGCGCTAATACTCTCGAATTGGGAATCTATTTATGTTGATAGAGAGGAATATTTAGATGAACGTCGCCATAATCGCTTAAGATTCTCATTGGCCCATGAAATTGGTCATTTTGTCTTACATAAGACACTTTATAATAATTTGAATATAAAAAGCCTTGAGGATTACTATAAATTGAATAAAGATATCCTACAAAAACAATATGGTTATCTTGAAGCTCAAGCTAATAAGTTCGCTAATTATTTACTTGTTCCGAGAAAAATTTTGTTAGTCGAGATGGAAAAAGAATTAAAAAAGAAAGGTAATCCTATTTGGTTTAAAAAAGTGGACGAAAAAACATTAAATTCTTATTGTGCTATACCACTATCAAAGGTTTTTAAAGTATTTGATGGGGTTGTCGCAATCGCATTAAATGATATTAATAACAAAATATAGAACAGAGTTCTCCCAATAGAAGAACTAAACAAACGGAGGGCTATCCTCCGTTTTGTCTTGCTCAGTCCTGTCTGTCGGTATCTAATATCAACGGATTTTTATTCTCGGGTTGATAATAGATAGAGAACAGGTCTCAGCGTTTGTTATAGGGCTTAATTTATGATAAAATATAAATATGGAGTTAATTCCTAATTTTGTTAAAAAGTATTTTTGGGATGTAGATTTTTTGAAATTGGATAAAAAAGAACACTCTAAATTTATTATTGAGAGGATTTTGGAATATGGTGATAAAAAAGCAGTAGAATGGATGAGAGAAGAGTTTAAATTAGATCAAATTAAAAATGTTCTTCAAAACTCTAGAAATCTTTCTCAAAAAAGTGCTAATTTTTGGCAAATTATCCTTGGCTTAAATAAAGATAAAATTTTATGTCTCAAGAAATCATTTCTAAAAAGACAAGAATTAATTTGGAAATACTAAGAAAGTCTGGGATATTACAGGGCTTTTACCTTGTTGGAGGCACTGGAGTAGCATTGCAATTAAAGCATCGTCTTTCATTGGACTTAGATTTTTTTACTAAGAAAGATATTGATACTAAGGCATTAATTCAGAAAATTAAAAATTTAGGGAGTTTTTCAATCGAAAAAGAAGCCCAGAATTCTTTAACCGGTGTTTTTCAAGGGACAATAATAACTTTTTTAAAATATGATTATCCATGCCTTTTCCAATTTAAAGATCTTGGAGGAATTAAAATAGCTGATTTAAAAGATATTGGTTGTATGAAAATTTCAGCAGTTTCTTCTCGTGGAACAAAAAAAGATTTTATAGATCTCTTTTTTATCTGCCAAAAAACAATATCGCTTGGAGATCTTCTAAAACTATTTGAAAAGAAGTATAAAAGCGTTGATTATAATATGATTCACATTTTGAAAAGTCTTATTTATTTTGAAGACGCTGAAAAAAATCCTATGCCAAGAATGATAATTCCTGTTTCTTGGAAAGAAGTAAAAAGTTTTTTAGAAAAAGAAACTAGGGGATAATAGCCATAAAGCATAGAACATTATAAATAGAAAGTAATCTCTATTTTTTATTATCCAAAGGTATAAAGTATATTCTGTCTGTTAGTATCTGATACAGGCAAATTCTAACTAAACAAACGGAGGGCTATCCTCCGTTTTGTCTTGCTTAATCTTGTTTGTCGTGTTATCCGATACCAACAAACTTTATGAAAGCTGTTGAAGTTGGAGTGTGATCAATTCAATTTGTTCTGAAACTTGGTTGATTCTCTCAGATATATCTTCTAATGTGTCTTCTCCTAGGTCTTCTTCTTCAGCTATCTGAGATGATATGTCTTTTAGTGTTAGTATCTGGACTTGAATTGAAACGATGGCTACTTTTTTAGAAATCTCATTAACCTGTTTGCCTGCTTGTTCTAGTGTTAATTTAGGCACTGCTGTTGTTTCCTCTCCCAAGACTTCCTTGGTTTTTTCAAGTAATAAAGCGTCATCTGTTAATTCTCCAGTTTCCTCTCCAATACCCTCGGTGATAGAGGACATTTTACTTGATAAGTCAGCGATTAGAGATTCTTCAAATTCTCCTTCTCCAAACTCTGATCGGAGTTCAATACTAGATAGATATGATTTAACTTTATCTATTGTGGCAACTCTTGTATCTTGGCGTAAGCCAAAATACCCTCCAATCATTATTAAAACAAACAAAACAGCTAAGATTATTATATTTTTTTTATTTATTTTTTGATCACGATGACTAAAAATCTTTCTATACATATGGTAAAAAATAAGAATTAAATTTGTTTAGACCTTTATTTAATATTCAGTTATAAATAAGCCATGGCATGGGGCATTTTTTTATGTCCGACCCTGTATATATGTTTTTATTTTATGTCCAAACCTATTTTTTATCAAGTCCTACCCTGTGGATAACTTTAATAACTTATCAGGGCTTGACTTTTTTAAAGCAGTATGGTACGATTTGAACATAATTTAGTAATCGATGGTTAATAATCAACTATCAACTATCGGAATAATAAAATTGTTTGTTTTTTAAAAATATATTTTAGGGAGGTAAAAAATGGAAAGGTTAAGATTATTTATCTCGCAGATTATTGCTAGTATTGTAGTGGCGGTTGCAACCATATGGTTTTGTCGTGGAATTATAATATGTACAAGACTCGCCAGTAGATTTTTGAAACTTCAGAATTATAACGCGAGTGTTTCTATTGTCTTATTAATAGGAATATTCTGTGTTGGAGCATTGGCCATGAAAATCATTTTGTGGTTAATGAGAGAACCAATGCTAGAGCAAGAGGAAATAGATATGGGGACAGTAGAAAATATACCAAAAGAAAGATGATAAAACAAAGGGCTCGTCAAGTTGATTTGACGGCCTTTTAATTTATAATAGGAAATGTCCATACTTAAGTAGTTGACCTTATTTGTTTTTTTGCTATAATCAATTGCATTGGATTAGATTATAATCCATTTTATTAAGTTTTAATTTTAATGGACAGAGATTATTTAATAAAACTTACTTTAGCAGTTTATAAAGTTACCAATGTCTTCCCAAATAAAGAACCATTGAAGTTTTTAATTCGGGAAAAAGCTAATCAGATTTTGGCAGACTTTATTTTAAAAAGCAAAGAGAAAAATATACAGGAAAACATAGATGTGCTTAATGGCTATTTTGAAATAGCAGAAAAACAGAATTGGGTGAACCAACTCAATTTTTTAGTGTTAAAAAGAGAATACAATGAAATAATGGGGGAATTAGAGTACAAGATAGATAAGGTAGAGAAAATTAGCAAGAAAACCTTAAAACCATCTAATCCTCATCCCGATCCAATTCTTTTGAATAATCGTTGTGAAAAGATTTTAGATGTTCTTAAAGAAAAAGA
>Ga0268279_1000787_pt1 | contig 19312 bp, 11 predicted proteins | sample saktaG_6_FD_190142 | JGI IMG/M metagenome (GOLD analysis project Ga0268279, IMG submission 190142) | Saline water microbial communities from Sakinaw Lake, British Columbia, Canada - sak_2010_1_5_80m | ecosystem: Environmental > Aquatic > Non-marine Saline and Alkaline > Saline ...
TGGGATGAAAGGGTGACAAAGGACCATCCCCTGTCACCTATACTGGAAAGTTGTCGAGAAATAATGAATGAAGAATAAACAGAGAATACTGATGAAAAACCAAAAAAGATTTTAAGAAAGATGGGATTAAAGCTATGAATATAAACGAAATATTAAAAGGCACAGAAAATACCACTGTTGAATTTAAAGAAGAAATCAATGAATCGATATTTAAAACTATTTCAGCTTTTGCCAACAAAAATGGAGGAATTATATATATCGGCATATCAGACAAAAAAGAGATAAAAGGATTTGAATACACTAATAGTATGCTTGGAGATTTAACTAATAAAATAGTAAATCTGCTGGGGATCCATCCTCAAATAGACTGTATTAAAGTTAATAAAAAAGATGTGCTTCAAATAAAGGTTAAGAAAAGTACTCTACCTGTATCCTACAAAGGCAAATATTATACTCGGGTGGGGAACACTACCAGAGAGATGCAGGGAGAAGAGCTAAGATCCTTTTTTATAAAAGGTACAAGCTGGGACGGACTTACCGGAAATTATAACTTAGATGAAATTGACCCCGAAACTGTCAGAAAATTTATCCGAATGGCATCAAGAAACGGAAGATTAAAAACTGCAGATGAAAATGAAGAGATAAAAACTATTCTTAAGAAATTAAAACTTATTATCAATGGAAAATTGACTAATGCAGCGATAATGCTCTTTGGTAAAAATCCTCAGAAATATTTCATTAATGCATTGGTAAGAGTAGGAAGATTTAAAGATGAAATCACAATTATAGGTGATAGACGCATAGAAGGGAATCTATTTAAACAAATAGAAGAAGCCGAAGAAGCGATAAAGAATTTCATAAATGTAAGATATGAAATAACCGGAGAACAGCTAATCAGAAAAAATATCTGGGATTATCCTTTAGAAGCGATTAGAGAGGCACTCTTAAATGCTGTGATTCATAGAGACTATTTTAAATACAATGTACAAACCCAGATTAAAATATTTAACGATTGGATATGGTTCTTTAATATTGGAGGGCTTCCGGAAGGAATAACCCTCGAACAATTGAAAACTACCCATCCTTCAGTTGCCAGAAACCCTCTTATTGTCCATACATTTTATCTTGCCGGATTAATTGAAGAATATGGTTCAGGGATAGGAAGAATTATGGACTCCTTAAAAGAAGCCAACTTACCAGAACCTGAATTCAAGGAAGAATTTGCTGGATTTTCTCTCTACCTGAGAAAAGATTACTATACCGAAGAAAGACTTAAAGAAATGGGATTTAATGAAAGACAGATAAAAGCTGTAATATATGTGAAAGAAAAAGGAAAGATAACCAATAAGGAATACCAAGAGATAAACGGGGTGATTAAAAAAACTGCAAGTCGTGACTTAGGAGTTCTAACAGATAAGCGTATACTGGAGAAGGTTGGATCTACGGGAAAGGGAACACATTATATTATGAAATAAACGAGCCAAAGGGGACATAAAGGGGACATAAAGGGGACAGTCTTTTTTTACCCTCTCTGTTATTCCCGCTTTCTTATATGTCATTCCCGCGAAAGCGGGAATCTATCTCTCTTTCTGTCATTGCGAGACCTGATTTATCAGGGCGCGGCAATCCCAGGTGAAAAGGGGGACTTCTTTTATTTCCCCACATTTATGCTAGGTAAAAAGCAAAGCCTGTCCCCTTGATTCTAAAATATTATTCCAAAAAAGAAGGACTTTTAACAATCGATATAGTATATAGATAACAGTTTGTTTTATACAAAATCACAATTTTTCTTAAATAAATTAAAAAAATCAAACTTTTTTCAATTATTTCAATTTATTTTCACAATTATTGCCATACAGTAGTCACACCACTGTGATATAATTACAAAAATACTTCTTTATATTCCCTCTCCCCCGGAGGGAGAGGGCTATGGTGAGGGGGAATCTATTATTTAATTAGGTGATAATAAATATGAACAAAGACGAACTACAGCTAATACTTGAAGAAGGTGAAGGTTATAGAATTGAATTTAAAGAATCTATGACCAATATAGATAAAGAACTCGTTGCCTTTGCCAATTCATCAGGGGGCAGGATATTTCTTGGAATAACTGACGACAAGGAGATAAAAGGCGTTAATATAACTAATAAATTTAAATCTCAAATCCAGGATATCGCCAACAACTGTCAGTCTCCCATTAAAATTATATTAGAAGAATTTGAAAATATTCTGATTATTAATATAAGAGAAGGTGAAGACAAACCCTACAAATGTTCTTCCGGTTTTTATCTTAGAGTAGGTCCAAATTCCCAAAAGCTTAATCGAAATGATATTATTGAATTCTTTAAAGCAGAAGGCAAAATCCGCTTTGATGAGCTTATAAATATAAAGTTTGATTACAATACCCACTTTGACCCCAAAAAACTTGAACACTTCTTAAGACTCGCTGGTATCTCAAAAGTCCTGGATGTTCCCACCGTATTAACTAACCTGGGAGTAGCTGAAAGACAGGAAGGAAAAGTTATCTTTAATAACACTGGCATTCTCTTCTTTTCTAAAAACCTACAGGATATTTATTTCCATACTGCCATAACCTGTGCTCTCTACAAAGGAACAGAAAAAATAGATGTATTAGACAGGCGCGACTTTAATGAGGATTTAATCTCTAGTATAGATAGAGCAATGATTTTTCTTAAACAATATATCCCCCTAAGATATGAAATGACCGGTGAACCAAGAAGGAGAGAAATACCTGAAATCCCTTATGAAGCCCTGCGAGAGGCAATTATAAACGCCACCGCTCATCGGGATTATTTTAAAAAAGGTACTAATATAATGGTAGAGATGTTTGATGATAGGATTGACATAACCAATTTTGGTGGACTGGCAAAAGGATTAAACCCGGAAGACTTTGGTAAAAAAAGTGTCTTAAGAAATCCCAATATCGCCAACCTATTACACCGGGCAGGATATATCGAGAAGATGGGAACCGGTATTAATAAGATGAGGAATCTCATCTCAAAAGCCGGGTTGCCACCCATTAAATTTGAATTTGATAATTTCTTCACGGTGACTTTTAAAAGACCTATCAGAAAAGAAATAACTTTCTTTGCAGAAAATGATAAGTTACTTAAAACAATTGATGATACTATAAATGATACTATAAATGAACCAATAAATGAGGTAGTAAAAAAACGGTTAATAAAAGAAATATTATATATTGCAAAATACAGTTTTATTACAAGAACAGTAATTGAAAGTATATCCAAAATATCAATAGCAACTGCTAAAAGAGATGCATTCTTATTGAAAAAGATAGGATTTATTAAATTTAAAGGAGCTCGAAAAACAGGTAAATACATACTAACTGATAAAGGGAAGAAAATTCTGGATAGTACCATCTTGTCTTAACTTTTTTTATTACAGCCGAGGGAAGAGGAAAAAAAGAAGGATTTTACCAACCTTTTGTCGTATTAAAATAAGGTTATAGAGAAATTAAAAAAGATACAATTTATTTGCTCTCTACTGGCGATTCAATAAATAAATATATATTCTTGAAGAGTGATAAAGAACCGTTCACTAACACACTATAACTCTATAGCTTCTAAGGAGAAATAAAATTAGGAATAACACAGGAGATGGGTTTTTAACAAAATGAAAGGAAATGGGATCAAATCTTTGTTCTTGACAGTTACTCAACTGTTTATCAAGAATTAAAATTTGACCCAGGTACTTTACATAAACTATGAAAAATATTTTTAATCATTATATCCAATTGATTTCTTCTAAATTTTCTCATGTAGAAACAAGTGAAATGGGTTACCGTGCCGATTTTGAAATTTTACTAAAAGGTATTTTTAAATTAATCAATGTTAAACGCGTAGATCATGACCCCAAAGCCAAACAGGGAAACAAACCGGATTTTATTGTAATAAATAAAGATGTTCCCATTTTGTATATAGAAGCAAAAGACATTGGAGTATCTCTAGATAAAGTTGAAAAATCAAAGCAAATGGCACGATATTTTGGTTATACAAATTTAGTTCTTACCGACTATCTAGAATTTCGATTTTACCGAAATGGCCTTCCCTATGAGGAACCAATTAAAATAGCAAGTTATGATTTAAAAAATCGCATCATTACTCCACTTTCCCAAAATTATGAGCAGGCAGCAAAAACACTGCTCGATTTTACCCAGTCACAAAAGGAACCAATAAAATCAGGAAAACATCTCTCCAAGATTATGGGAGGAAAAGCGCAGAGAATCAGAGATAATATAAGACATTTTATGGCTTCTGATTCAGCACAAAATAAAGAACTTATTCATATTTATAAGGCAATCAAGAAAATGCTGGTGCACGATCTTACAATAGACGCTTTCTCGGACATGTACGCACAGACATTGGTTTATGGATTATTTGTTGCCAGATACTACGATGATTCACCAGATACCTTTAGTCGTCAAGAAGCTCGCGATCTTGTGCCTGCATCTAACCCTTTTCTTCAACACTTTTTTGATCACATTGCCGGCCCCAATTTCGATAAACGCTTAAGCTACATTGTTGATGAGCTTTGCCTAGTTTTCCAGCATGCCGATACCAAAAAACTTATTGAAGAATATATGGGCGATGCCGATCCGGTCATTCATTTTTATGAGGATTTTTTAAAGGAATATGATCCGGCATTACGCAAAAAAATGGGTGCATACTATACGCCCCTCCCTGTTGTAAGATTTATTATTCGTTCTGTTGATTATATTTTACAAAAAGAATTTAACCTCCCAAACGGACTTGCGGATACTTCTAAATTGCCCAATAATAAACATCGCGTTCAAATTTTAGATCCTGCTTTAGGAACAGGTACATTTATCAGTGCCACCATAAGGACTATTTATAAGCGACTTAAAAAACAGGGGCAATTAGGTCGCTGGCCGGCTTATGTACACCATGACCTTTTGCCCCGCTTGCATGGTTTCGAGCTAATGATGGCACCATATACTATCGCACATCTCAAACTAAGCATAGCTTTCAAAAAAACCGGATTTTGGAAATTTAATAGACGGTTAGGTATTTATCTCACAAACTCTCTGGAAAAAAGTGAAGCACAACAAAATCTTTTGTCGTTTGGCTTTGCCGAAAGTATCGCAGAGGAAGCCAAAGAAGCTGATAAGATCAAAAGAGAAATACCCATCATGGTTGTTATAGGAAATCCACCATATAGCATTAGCTCACAAAATAAAAGTACGTGGATTCTACAACTAATAAAGGACTACAAAACAGGATTGAATGAGCGAAAAATTAATCTTGACGACGACTATATAAAATTTATTCGCTTTGCCGAACATTTTATAGAGAAAAATAAAAGTGGTATTGTGGCGATGATTACTAATAATTCATTCATTGATGGGATTACTCATCGGCAAATGCGAAAACACCTGCTGGAAACATTTGACGAGATTTATATTCTTGATCTTCATGGAAATTCTAAGAAAAAAGAAAAAGCACCGGACGGTGGAAAAGATGAAAATATTTTTGACATACAGCAAGGCGTATCAATAAATATTTTTGTGCGTAAAAACGATAAAAAAGAAAAGCTTGGTACAGTCTATCACGCGGAAATATTTGGTAAACGCGAAATAAAATTTGCGACACTCAATAAAACTAAAGTGAGCTCAATAAATTGGAAAAAATTATCATATGATGAACTATATTATTTCTTTGTGCCAAAAGATTTCTCTGCAGGGGTAAAATACTTTAATGGATTTGACATAACTGAACTATTCCAGATCTATTCTGCTGGTATAAAAACAAAAATAGATTCAATAGCTACTGATTTTAATAAAAGCAGCCTCTCTGATAGAATCAGTGAAATTCTTAACAAGAAAGTAAGTCTAAAAGAAATAATTAATCAGTATAATTTAGGCTTAAATACTACATGGGAATATAAAAGAGCAATGAAAGCAGTTTTTGACGAATCAAAAATCAGACCTTTCGCTTACAGACCTTTCGATTACAGATATGTATATTTTGATCATGATTTCCTGTCTAGAAGCAGAAAGAAAGTTATGAGTAATCTTATTCAGCCAAATCTAGCACTTGCTTTTATTCATCAAGGACGTAATTATGGCGTTGAAGTACAAGTGATAAAAGATGTAACATGTGAAGATTTCGTTACAAATCATACTTTCGTAGCACCACTCTATATTTACTCTAACGATAGGATGCGTGTCCCAAATTTCAAAAAAGAAATTATTGATGAATTAGAAAAAATTGTTGGCAATATTTTCCCTGAAGAGATTTTTGATTATATTTATGCCATTCTGCACTCACCAAATTATCGCGAAAAATACAAAGAATTTTTGAAGATTGATTTTCCACGCGTACCGTATCCGAAAGATACAAAAACTTTCAAAAAACTAGTCGCGTTTGGAGCAGAATTGCGCTCTTTACATCTCTTTGAATCGCCAAAGGTAAATCAATTCATAACAACTTATCCCATCGCTGGTTCTGATACCGTTGAAAAATTAGCTTATAAAAACGGAAAAGTATTTATCAATGCTGAGCAATACTTCGGCAATGTTCCCGAAGTAGCATGGAATTTTTATATCGGTGGTTATCAACCGGCACGGAAGTGGCTGAAAGACCGCAAGGGGCGTGCTTTAACCAATGCGGATATCGAGCACTATCAGAAAATAATTGTGGCGCTGGCGGAGACTAATAGAATTATGAAAGAAATAGATAGTAATATTTAATGATGAGAAAGTATTTATAATGTTGTGAGAACGGTTATACCGGACCAATAATTCGGTTTTTTAACAGAAGATCTATAGGACCTGCGGAGTTTTTTATCTAGATGGTATAAGGCTTTAGGTATTATCATAGATAGACGTCCTAAAGAAAGATCTAAGAAGGAAGTTGATAAATAGGTGTTTGTCCCTCTTATTACTAGGGCAAGCAATATCCATAATGCCATAGGGGATATCATTTTGTTCTGGTAGAATAAACCCTCTCTAACTATTAACCGTTATGTGTAACCTTAAAAAAAAGGATAATAAAATGGGATTATTTAGTAAATTATTCAGTAAAAAGGAGGATAAGAAAACTTTGACATTGAATTCAGAAGAAACAGGAGAGAAAATTCCAATCATAGAACGACCTGTAATATGTTGCCTTGACCTAGATAGAGACACGATTTCTGTATTGAGAAGAGCAGGTGCAAATATATTCGATGGGACTCTGGGCTCAAAAGTTCAAGTTCCCAACAAAGAAAGTGGATATCAACACCGACTATTATTAAACAATAATTTTCCTCCAAATTTGCATGAATACGATATCATTATTATTGATTTAGCTAATTCAAAGACAATTGATTATAAAACAGAAGAACATGAAAGAAAAATGCATACAGGGAAAGTTTCTACTTATTTTTTAAGTACCTACCCAGAGACACTTTTTGACCCAAGGCCTTTCTCTTCTTCCATTTTAGGAGGAAAAATAAAAAGAATTAAGAATAGAAAATATTTAGTTTTGGCTTTTTCATCAGAAGCTTATGGCTTAGATTACGAACTTGTTAATATTACTGAAGATGATGCAGAAATAAAAGAATTTCCGGAATATTGTATATATTCTTTTTGGGATTCTGTGCCGATTGCAGAACCAAAAATAGGTAAAGAGATTTATCTTAATAGTAAGATAGATAGTGAATTTCGATCAATTTTGGGAAAATATAAAGCAGGTTCTTTTTATAATCAAACATTCAAACAACCAATAATATGGGAAAATAATAAAAAAATTAAAGATGAAAAGTATCTTCCATTGATGACCAATATGGATGGAGACATCATCTCCTATATGGAAAGCAATGAAAACGAAAACCTAATCATTTTTCCTCAATTAAAAGATAAAAGTAATTTTTTAATTGAATTTTTATCAAAAATAGGTCCGTCATTTTATCCCGAATTATTCCCGTATGCTACGAATTTTAGCTGGAAAGAACAAGAAGAATATTGGTTGCCAGGATATTCTCAATTAATTGAAGAGAAATCAAATATTACAAGAGAATACGAAGAAAAAATAAAGGAAAATGAAAAGAAAATCGAAGATAATCGCTCTAAGTATTCCTTTCTTCATGGGCTTATAACAGAAACGGGCGATTCTCTAAAAAAATCACTGATACAATATCTAAAATGGTTAGGGTTTGAAAAGGTTAAAGATTGTGATCAAGACAATTCTGAATCTCTTCTTTTAGAAGAAGATATTCAGGTGGAATTACCCGAAGGATTGCTAATAATTGAATGTAAAGGCATCGGTGGAACTTCAACGGATTCTGATTGCAACCAAATTTCAAAAATTAAGTACCGCAGGTGTAAAGAAAGAAAAAAGTTTGATGTATTTGCCTTATACATTGTTAATCATCAACGATATTTACCTCCAATAAAAAGACAGAACCCTCCATTCACAGAAAATCAAATCCAAGATGCAAAAAATGATGAAAGAGGTTTATTAACAACTTATCAGCTTTTCAATTTATTTTTTGATATTGAGAAAGGAATTTTAAGCAAAAAAGAAGCCAGAGAATCGTTTTTGGAATTCAGTCTTGTTAGCTTTAGGCCTAAAAATTTAATATGCATTTTTGAACCGACTGAAATTTATGAAAATGGCAGAATTTGCATTGTTAAGCTTGAAAATATTCCTCTTCAAGTAGGCGAAGAACTACTCATTGAAAAAGATGGCAAATTTGACTGCGTAAAGATATTAGAAATTCAGGAGAATGGGAAATCTGTGAATCAAGGTTCTCATGGTGAATTCGGATTGAAGTTGAGTTCAAAAATAAGGAAAAAATCAATAATCTGGAAAAAGAAATCGGCTGAGGAAGTTATTTGATGATTGAGAGGAAGAAGGGCTCAGGTTTGTCATTTTAAAAAAAAGTAAAATATGAAAAGCAATATTTCAAGACTTGACCTCGTATCCGCGTTTTAAAAAGATTGGAGAATGGAGACAAAATGTCAGAAATTAGATCTGTAATTCAACAAATACGTTTTTCTTTAAGTAATCTTGGTGCCCAAAATAGGCACTATGATTTTGAAGATATTTGTAGACATTTTTCAAGAAATAGATTGGGTCTGAATATTTTACCTGCAACCGGGCCAGTTTCTACTGGTGGTGATCAGGGGAGAGATTTTGAGACTTATGAGATTTTACCGGAGATAATATCTCAAAGTGAAGGTAGATTGATTTCTGGTTCTGCTGCTTTTGCTTGTACAACTCAAAAAAATAACATTCCTAACAAAATAAAAGATGATGTCCAAAAGATCATAGAAAAAGGAAATAAAGTAGATATAATATACTTCTTTTCTCTGGAAAATGTGGTAGTTTCAAAACGGCACCAAATACAAAAATGGTCACAAGATACTTGTTCAGTTAAGATTGAAATTTTTGATGGGGAATTTTTGGCAGAGAATTTATCAGATAAAGACTTATTTTGGATAGCAATTGAGTACCTTCAAATTCCGTCAAATCTATACCCAATTTCGAAAGATATAGACTATTTGAAAACCAAAGAAAAATGGGAAAATACCACGATTAATGCTCCCAATTATGCTATTTTTGATGAATTGAGAAATCTCGGCAAGAGATGTTTATTCGATAAAGACACAAAGCAGGATATTCTTTTTTGGATTTCAAAACTTGAGCAGCTACTGAAGTTTGATTATTCACAAAAGTTTAAAAGAAAAGTGCTTTACGAAATTGTGGCTTTAAGAATTCGTGGAACTGGAAGCTTGTTAGGTTGGGAAAAATATGTCCGTCAATATTTTGATTTGTCTGATACATTCAACAATCAAGTAGAAGCACAAGAAGCTTGTGTGGTAGTAACTTTTGCATACGGAAGTATGATTAGAAGAGTGTCTGATTTTACGGAGGAAGAAATAAAAAAATGGCGGAAGCTTATCGAAGATTATACAGAAGTGGAACTAAAAAAAGAATATCCAAAAACTATACAAGCAGCCATATATGAACTCAAGGGTTATTTATTGTTGACTGATCCATATGATAGAAAAATAGATGAAGGATTAGATTGGTGGATTAAATTAACCTCTTTAATCAAAGAAACACCACTTTTCCCTCTGGAAAGATTCTCTGATGTTCTTGTAGCAATGATTGATTTTGTTGGCGATAATCCAAAATATGAGCAGCTTAACCAAACGATTGATTCGCTTTTAGGAGAAAGAGTCGGTGGTTTTGTAGTAGCAGAAAAATGCAGGGATAGAGCTATCACTTATAGAAAAAAAGGTGAATTGCTAAAATCTTTAAGAGAGTTACACAAAGTTAAAGTTGCTTGGTATGCTCATGAAACTCTTTATGGCTCTTTGCTATCCATGTTGCTTATTGCAGAAACATATTTTGATCTTGGTTTAATTTATGCTGCAAAACATTATGCGCTTGCTGTAGCATTTATAGCACAACGTGCAAGGGAAGAAAAAGAGAAAGTTTTTATCCCAAGAGGATTATCTGCTCTTGCTGAATATGAATATTCTAACGGTGAATGGGCTCATTTTCTCGAGCATGCTAATCTTTCTCTAAAAACGCTTGCTATCTTTACAAAAGGTCTTGATGATGAAAATGCTGGAAAGATTTATGAAAAAATGACTTTCTACGCTTCTTTAATCTCAACCTTTACAGATATTTTGGAAAATAATATTCTTTCTACTTATGTGAACAATAAAATTAAAGAATTTGACACAGAAATAGCGACAGAAATAATAGAAGATCTTATTCCATTGGCAAAAGACAGTTGGTCCAAAAAAAAGACAGAAGAGATTTTGCAGAAAATTCAATCCGAATTTAAGAATTATCCTTTTAATGATGTTGGAAAAGAAAGAACAATAAAATTCAGCGCATTTGGTACATCTTGGCAATTTAGTTGGGAAAATAATCTTGTAGAAACGGCTAAAAGCGAACAGTTAATTTCTCTTCTTCAAATACTTTTTGCAGAATGTATCGAGAGGGATCTTTTCTTAGTGAAGAGTGACGTGTTGATTAAAATAAATTTAGGAAGTGAATATAAAATTCAGAATCAACATCAGGGAGATAGATTTGTTTTTTTGGTTGTATTGCCGCAAAAAACTCCTTCTAATAAAGAAGAAATAGATCGCTATCATCGTGAAGCATTAGGGATTGCTATCCAAATATTTTCTGAATTATCTCTACTTCCACGTGAACGAATTGTACGTTTACTTGAGAATTTATTTGAAGAAGGTTTTATAAATAAGGCTTTTGCCGGGAATTCTTACGAGGTTCTTTTTATTGATTTGGTACCCAAAGATTTGTATGAAGAAATTTTACAACTAAATAAGATTTCTTATTTAGAAGATCTTAAATTCACGAATACAACGCATAAGCTATTAGGATGGAAAGATTCAGTAATTAGCGCATATAATAAGAAAGAATCAGAGGAGTTAATAAGAAAGAGATATAAAAGATCTATTATACCCATTTCTTTAACGCTCCAGAAATTGAAGAACAAACCCTTCTTTCGGGAAACAGTAAAAAAGCTTAGATTAGAAGGTTGGAAAGATTGGCATATTCTCATGGCAATGGCCTCTATTGCTGTAAATTATCGTGTTAATCGATTGGGGTATAAGTATTCAGATGATTTAAAGAAAAAATTAATTGAGCAGATGTCACTTAAGGAAACTTCTAATTCAATACCGGTTCCATTGGTTGAATTTGGGGAAACAGAGTTAAAAAATCATTTGTATATGTCTATGCTATCTACGCTTAAGATATTTGATCTTGAGTATAAAGCAAATTTACTTGTTAAGTCTGCTCTCAAGGAATTTCTCGAGAAACGATGCCGTTATTTTTATGATGATATACCACACGATGATTTTTTTAGCTCAAATTAAGATAGCTAATGCTTTTCAAAACGAATTAACAAAATTCCGTAAAAGAGGAATTTGTTGCCCAAGAGGAGTGATTGCTGGAAAAATTGATTGATCTATATAAATATCAGGCCTACAGAGGGATTTGGAAATAATGGGGTCTATAATTAAAAAAACATTCTGTAACTATAGAATAATCTGAAAGGCGAGGATAGTCAAATAACTTTCTTTATGCAAAAATAAACTATATGGCCAGAGGAACATTTGTGGCTTATGGGGGCTGTCAAAAGACTAGTTCTTTGTGACTCAGCCTGAACTGCCGGATGTTCCTCTGACCTCTACTTGTAGTCTAATTCAGAAGATGCCTATAAAAAGTGGCTATTATAGACGGGATATGAGATAGAGGCAAGGCCATAAACCCATAAGGAGGAAAGAAAGATGAAAAGACTATCCGGAGGAATCGATGTGGGGAGTGAATCCCATCACATTACCATTTTGGATGAGGAAGACCATATTCTGTACAACCAGAAGGTAGCTCACAAACTAAATGAATTTACGGAAAGTATAAAACAATTTAAAAAGATAGAGAGAAAAGAAAAAGGGGTAATCTCCTTCGCCCTGGAGGGAAAGAACGGCTATAGTGCACCATTTGACCGGATACTACTTGATCAGGGATTTACCCTCTACAATGTCGATAACTTAAAATTAAAAAGATTCAGAGAGGCCTTTGCCGGTGAATGGAGAGATGATCAGAGAGATGCTCTGATGCTTTCCAAGATGTTAAAATTAAAAGAACATATCAATAGCCCAAAGGAAAAGGTATTCATTAAAATAGAGAAACCCTCTCCTTTAACCGAAAGCCTGAAACTCCTCTCCTGCCACCAGCAGACTCTGATTGATGAGAAGGTAAGACTTGTTAACCGATTAAGAAAGAAATTACTGGAAGTATGCCCCCAGATATTAGAATTGGGTAAAGCAAAGAGTAAAAAGCTCATCGCTATTTTAACCAAGTATCCTGATTTTTCTAAGTATAAGAGGATTACCCTTTGCTCTCTGCTGAAGATAAAGGGAATAGGGGAAAAAGGAGCTTTCTTCTTACTTAAAAGGTTAAATCATCTAGAATATATGCCCGGCCTAACTGATATATACAAGACGATCATCTTATCTTATGCTAAACGTATTTCAGAGTTACAAAAAGAGATTGAGGATATAGATAAAAAACTAGATGAAATAGGAGAAAAGGATAAAGGAGTTATACATCTAAAGACGATTCCCGGCGTTGCTACCAAACTGGCCAGCAGGTTAATCGGAGAAATCGGAGATATTAATCGTTTCCCTTCTGAGAAACAGTTGGCTGTCTACTGTGGAATAGCTTGTGTAGATAATAATTCAGGAAAGGTAACTAAAGCCAAAGCAGTGTATAAGGCCAATAAAATATGTAAGCAGACTTTAATTACCATGGCCGGAGGTAGTATCCGTCTTAGTCTTCAATGCAGGGCTTACTATCAAAAAAAACGGGCAGAAGGAAAAAGTCATAATCATACTCTTCGCTGCCTGGCCCGGCAATTGATTAAAGTAATCTATAAAATGTTAACTGAAGATAGAGATTATATGGTTAGGAAAGAGTTAAGGAAAGTTGCATAAAAAAGTTTAAAATTATCTTGATTTTTCAGATGGGAAGTTCAGGCTTCACAACTTCACAAAATGTAAAAAAACAGAAGAAGAAAATGTGAACTTGTGAAGACACCAGGAATCAGAATCAATGTTATATTTAAAAGGAGGCAATATTAAATAAAACAGGGGACGGTTCTTTGTTTGACGATTCCCCATTACCGTTAGCAAGATGAACTTTTACGGGGATGATTTTTATACCCGGGGAAACAAGAAGAACAAGTACAAGTAATAGTAAAATAAAGAAAAATATAAGGGTTATACACCAGAAAAAATATTTTTAGATGATGATTATTGAAAATTTATTGATATTCTTGATAGATCCGTGTGCGCTCACAAATACAAACTGGGATTTTTAAATATTTAAAAGAACTCGATGACAGTTCATTAAGGCAATTATCCGGATTGACCGGATTTTCGCAAAATAAAATCTTAAGGACATGAAACAGAGAACCGTCCCCTTGTTTTTCAGAAATGGTGCAAATGTATTGGACGCAGACCGTAATTGACAATAAACACTATATGTATTACAATAAAATTAATTGTATGCCGTACTTGAAAAATAAGCGCGGGTGCAGTGTAATTCGCACAGGAGCGATTGCCTGTGATTTAATCACTCGCATAGTTATGTTAGTGATTAACCGAGCAATCGAACCATTGCACGTTCTCCTTACCGTTTTGAGCAACATGCATCTTAAATTAACAATCAAGGCGGAATTAGGAATTTTAATAAGAATGTGCGAGGCGAAGGCGAGAAATAAAGAAGTTGTGACACTTGAAAATGGCTTAATAATGAACAGTGCTTTAACGGAAAATTGGGTTGAATGCATGAGAAGTATCTTGAATTTTTGTCTTGGAATGTCAAAATATCTTTGGAGAAAGGTATCAAGAGGCCACACCTTGAAAATTAATTGTATGCCGTACTTGAAAAATAAGCGCGGGTGCAGTAAAATTCACACAGGAGTGATTGCCTGTGATTTAATCACTCGCATAGTTATGTTAGTGATTAACCGAGCAATCGAACCATTATATTCTAGCCTCATTTGAGTAGTGTGTTGCGCTGGCGTGCCAGTCTGTTAGCTCAAACGACGAGGAAAAAATGAGTAAAAGACAATCCTCAAAATGCTTGCTTAATAAAGTAAGTACCCTCGGAAATTTACGTTCTGCTTGGAAAGAGTTAAACAAATCCAACCCTCTATCTAGAGGATTATCAGAAGAAACTATCCAATCTTTTGGTACTTCATTGGAGTCAAATTTAAAAAAAATTAGAGGTCAACTCCAAAATGACAAATATCTTTTTTCTCCAACAAAAGGTTCAATAATAAAAGAAAAGAAGTCAGCAAAAAGTCTCAAAAAAAGGCCGATACAGATTTCAGAAATATGTGATCGACTGGTACAAAGAGCAATAGTAAGGAAAATAGCCCCAATACTCGATAAAAAATTCCATCTCAAGAATAAAGCAAGTTTTGCTTATTTAAAAGAGATAGGCGTAAGAGATGCTTTAATGGTAATGCTAAAGCTTTATAAACGGGGCTATAATATTTGCTTTGAGGCAGATATAAAATGTTTTTTTGATACCCTTGATAAGGGAATATTATTTAACAAAATATTTCCTGCTTTACCTGATGAGTCTTTGAATGGACTGATTACTAATGCGTTATCACAAACCGTTGGAAATATGGTGGCTTTTTCCAAAGAAGACCAATTACTTTTTATGAGTGATGGTATTCCCCAAGGAGGAGCTTTGTCGCCACTATTTGCGAATGTATATTTAAGTGATTTTGATAGAATTATGCTTGGAAGGGGATTTCATCTCATTCGCTATGCAGATGACTTTATTGTAATGTGCAAGACCAGAGAAGTGGCCAGGGAAGCATATGTTGTTGCAAAGGAAATATTAGAAAAAAATCTGAATTTAGAGATACATCCCTTAAGAGAGAACGATAATGCGAAAACCAGAATTTTAAAAATAGGGCAAAAGAAATTAGATTTTTTAGGGAACACTTTTACCGGAAGGTTTATACAGCCTCGAAAAAAGACAGTTGATAAATTAATTTCTAGAATAAAAGAAATAACACAATATAGAGATGATCTGACATTATTAACCGTACTAATAGAAAGTAACAATTTACTTAATGGGTGGATTTCTTCGTATTGCCATGCAGAAATAGGAAATGTAGTTGATAAAATATACCGCACTATAAATTGTCGTTTGGGAGTATTTGGAAATAAAATTAACTGGCTAAGAACAAGGGAACCAATTAATTATGAGCAATATCTTTATGCTGGATTGCCGGACCTGAATAGTGTTTTGGTTGAGCGCAGGAAAAGTTTGATGAAACATAAGCAAGATTATAGGATATTCAAAGATTTTTGGAAAAATGGATAGTTTAAATAAAAAAAATATTAATCCAATATAACAGCACTTAGTCAATCTATGCATATTATTGAACTGGATGGAATTATCAAGTGAATATCTAAGGAGAATTATATACCTATTGATTACTATGGCTATTTAGGAAAAGATATAGATTGCTACAGAAGAGACAATTATAAAAAATATAAAGAAATTTTTACTTTATGTGAAGAAATCAATTACTTTATCATAAAAGAAAGGATGATGAAGGGCAATGATTGAGGATGAAAAAGTAATGGCGGAAAAGTACGATCAGGATGCCGAGGCAAGCGGATGGCTTGGTCCCGAAGTTGCCTTCGGACTGGTCTACAAGTATATCAAGCCGGGTGAGACGATACTCGATATTGGCATAGGAACAGGCCTGGGGGCGCTGCTCTTCCATAAGGCCGGATTGAATGTTACGGGAATGGATATTTCGGAGGAAATGCTGGCGGCCTGCCGCAGGAAAGGATTTGCCATGGATCTGAAGAGGCATGATCTGAGGGTGACGCCCTATCCCTACGGGGAGGCCTCGATCGACCATGTTGCCTCGGTGGGGGTATTCAACTTTTTCGATAACCTGGATCAGATCTTTAGCGAGGTAAGCCGTATCCTGCGCCGTAACGGTTTGTTCATTTTCGTAGTTGCCGACCGGAATTCCGAGGAAAAATCCGAAGTGATCGTCGGTCGAGAGCATACGGGATCGGATACCACGGTGACCATGTATCGCCACAGTACGGAGCAGATTGAGGGATGGCTTAAGGGGAATGCCTTTCGGCTGATGGATAGCCTCAAGTTTACCGTCTATATGGATCGTGCTAAAAAGATAAAATTCCCGGCAAAGGCTTATCTGGTCAGGAAGAAGATGCGAGCCTGATCGGGCATGATTGTAATGATTATCCCTCATGATTCTTTTGATGGAGAGCAGCTCAAGACGAATCGAAATTCAAAGGGAAATTCATCGAGGAATTTATTGATTATTTTTAAATCTTAAGAGAGGTAGTTCTATTGAATCCAAGAAGACAATATTTAATGGAAGAATATAAAGGCTGTATCAATAAGGTGATGGATTATATTATTGCTCACCTGGATGATGACCTTTCGCTGGAGAGATTGGCCCGGGAGGCGAATTTTTCCGTTTCCCATTTTCATCGCATTTTTCAAAAGGTTACTGGGGAGACGGTGAATCAGTATATCCGTCGGATCCGGGTGGAATTCTCTGCCAATAAACTCGTCAAAAATCCCAAGTTGAGCATCACGGAGATTGCCTATTCCATGGGATTTTCCAGTTCCGCCTGTTTTGCCCGGGAATTTCAAAGATATTTTGGGATGAGTGCCTCCCACTATCGCGACAAAGAATTATCGGAAAAAGGCAAGATCGGAAAAACGAAAAGCAAGATTGGCAAAGCGAAAGATAGCCACGGAAAAGAAATGTCTGTCTCCTTTGAGGATAATAATAAAAATAATATCCTGAGGAGGAAGATTATGAAATTCAGTGCAAAGGTCAAAGAGATGCCGGAGATGAATGTCGTCTATATCCGGCACAGAGGTCCCTACGATCAGATTGGCGATGCTATTCACAAGATTATGAAATGGTGTACCGCGCGGGATCTGATCCGTTTTCCGGAGACGAAGATCATTAGTGTTTATCACGATGACCCGAGTATCACTGAGAAGGAGAAATTAAACGCGGATGCCTGTATAACGGTACCACCGGGGACCAAAACGGAGGGAGAGGTCGGGACCTATGTGGTTCCCGGCGGAAAATTTGCGGTAGCCAGCGTGGAGATTGCGGTCGATGAATTTGGCGAGGCCTGGGATAAGCTGGTGGGAGAGTGGATCCCGGAGCATGGTTATCAATCCGATGAGCGGCTCTGTTACGAGATCTGTATGAACGATCCCAAAGAGCACCCGGAAGGAAAGTTTATCGTAGACATCTGCGAACCGGTCAAACCCCTTTAAAGGCGGCGGCGGCGGCGAGCGGTGAGGCAGTCATCGACGATTCAAGAGAACAAGAGTTATCAAACAAGCTAGTAAACAAGTGATTAAACGGCGGTTTTGAAATGATGATCAAAGCCGCCGTTTTCTTTTTTTAAAAAAATAAGGAAATAAGGTGTGGAAGGAAGGTGCTGTCTGTTTCGGTAAGTGATCAGCGGGGCAAGGTCTTCGCCGCGGTGGGCTTTAGCGTTCCCAATGTCCGATTGAATGAGCAGAAAATTAGCCAATTGAAAAAAAGTTTTGTTGGATATTTCCGGGGAAATAATCTTGCAACCCTCTTTGTATCATTAAAATGAAGTGAAAGGCAAAAGAGGGGAGAAGAGAGGGTACGGGATGAAAGCGCCCGAACCCATCAAGCTTCTGAGCAGGATTCCTCTAATTCTAAATATAATAGGGACAGACACCCATTTTCTTAGATAATTAATATTTTACTTTTAAATTAAATAAATCAGGAAGGTAAACTGGCTCAATAATCCGGTAGCTTTTCCCGGAAAACCTATAGGGTCTGAGGAGTTTCTTAAATGTCATGGCCGGGAGAGATTCCATTGACAATATAATTTGGAGCGATGGAGGATAATTATGAAAGCATATGAGTATATTATATCAAAGCAAATACTATGGGCACATCGTAACAGTATAATACTTACCGGGGACAAGGGAAACTGGGGTCGAAAAGCCTATACTCAAAATTTAAATGACAATCTATTCGAACCTTTGATGCTTGGAGCCCGAAATAGTTTTACTCAAGCTGATGGCGGAGAATTAACTGGAAATCCCTGTAAAATGCAAGCAGTTTATTCTTCGTCTGCACTAGGTGTGAATATTTTTCAATATTGGAAAAGAAAAAAAACGTATCACTCCTAAAGTCAAAACAGGGGACGGTTGTTAATGCTCAGTAATTAAGTAACTTATTTGGTATAATTATACCACCAAAGGAGGTACTTAATGATGAAATTTGACCAACAAATTATAATCAAAAGAGGGAAACGTATCGGCCAATGGTCCTTTATCTTATCAAGACTACCTCCACTTCTTTATTCTTAAATAAAATTGGTTAGATCTTCTTAATGAATTCTATGGCTGTGTCACAGGCAGCAAGGAGATTATCAGAGAGGATGACAGAAGATAGGAAATTAAAGAAAGAGGTAAAAATATGAATAACCGGAAATCCTACCTTAAGAAAAGTCAGCTTTCATTGAAATAATTAGGGACACATCCCATTTTCTTAAATAGGATAAATAGGGACAGCTATTTATCCTGATGAGCGGTGCATATTTCGGAATTATCCGGACACTGCTACCGGTAACTTCCGGACAGCATTTCGGAATTATCCGGACACCTTGTCGAATCATTAAATAAAAGGTACT
>Ga0268279_1000789_pt1 | contig 19280 bp, 18 predicted proteins | sample saktaG_6_FD_190142 | JGI IMG/M metagenome (GOLD analysis project Ga0268279, IMG submission 190142) | Saline water microbial communities from Sakinaw Lake, British Columbia, Canada - sak_2010_1_5_80m | ecosystem: Environmental > Aquatic > Non-marine Saline and Alkaline > Saline ...
GTGGCTATACAACCCCGGGTACATGCACAAAGAGAGATAACATGAACATGATTGGTGATTTACTGTGTTCCTTTGAGAGAGGATCCCATAATGCCGACCCTTGAGATCGACTCTGTTAAAGGTCTTTCAACAGACGAAGCTGCTGAAAAGTTAAGGACTGAGGGATATAATGAACTTCCCGGGTCAAAGAAACACGGCATTTTCAACATAATCGGTGAAGTTATCAGAGAACCGATGTTTATTCTGCTGGTCGCAAGTGGTCTTATCTATTTTATCCTTGGTGATGTTACCGAGGGTATCATGCTGATGAGTTTTGTGTTTGTCATCATTGGCATCACGGTGTACCAGGAGCAGAAGACCGAAAAAGCATTAGAATCGCTGCGAAATCTCTCCAGTCCCCGGGCGCTGGTTATCAGGGACAGTGAACAGAAACGGATTGCCGGCAGGGAAGTAGTAACCGGTGATATGCTTATCCTTGTTGAAGGAGACCGGGTACCGGCTGATGGTATCCTCCTCTCCTCCAACAATGTTTCTGTTGATGAGTCACTCCTGACCGGAGAATCGGTACCGGTCAGAAAAATTCCGTGGACAAAAGGAGCAGAGACAAAGAGGCCGGGCGGTGATGACCAGCCTTTTATCTATTCAGGAACTATGGTCGTGCAGGGCCAGGGTCTGGCAGAGGTCAGATCTACAGGTGCCAAAACCGAAATGGGCAAAATTGGCACGATCCTACAGACGGTGGAACGGGAAGATACCAGGCTCAAAGGTGAGATATCACGGATTGTCAGGTCAATCGCCATCGTTGGCATCTTCCTATGCGGTATCATCATAGTCGTGTATGGCATTAGTCAGGATAACTGGACATCCGGGCTCCTTGCGGGAATAACCCTTGCGATGGCAATTCTACCTGAAGAGTTCCCGGTAGTGCTGACCATATTCCTTGCCCTTGGTGCATGGAGAATATCCTTAAAACATGTACTGACCCGTCAGGTGCCTGCGATAGAGACCCTTGGTTCGGCAACGGTGCTGTGTGTGGACAAGACCGGAACGCTTACCGAGAACCGGATGACAGTCCATACCTTTTTTGCCGGCGGGCAGATGTGTGAACACGATGCCACGGGAAATAATTCAGTACTTGATATCTATCACGAATTGGCCGAATTTGCTATTCTTGCATGTAAAAAGGATCCATTTGATCCCATGGAAAAAGCATTGATCCAGTTATCAAAAGGGAATTTTGGAAAAACCGAACATATCCATACCGGATGGGATCTTATCGTCGAATATCCACTTTCCCCTGACCTTCTTGCAATGTCAAACGTGTGGCAATCTCCTGAGGGTAATGACTATATTATCGCCTCAAAAGGGGCTCCTGAGGCAATTATCGATCTATGCCATCTTAATGAGGAGAAACAGCAGGCACTTGCTGAAAATATCAATACAATGGCAGCACAGGGGCTTCGTGTTCTGGGCGTAGCAAAAGCCTCATTTATGTTACCAAAACTACCTGAAGAGCAGCATGATTTTACATTTACGTTCCTGGGACTAGTCGGATTTGCTGATCCGGTCCGTCCACAGGTAGCAGATGCTGTACGGGAATGCCATACCGCAGGCATCCGGGTAATTATGATAACAGGTGATTACCCCCTCACTGCCCAAAATATCGGGCGACAGATTGGTCTTGACCACACTGACCAGTATATCACCGGCTCTGAACTTGAAACAATGAGTGAGGATGAGCTCAGAACAAGGATCAGTACTACAACCCTCTTTGCAAGAGCAGTTCCTGAGCAGAAACTGCGGATAATCAATGCCCTCAAAGCCAATGGTGAAGTTGTTGCCATGACCGGTGACGGGGTGAACGATGCACCGGCTTTAAAATTCGCAGATATTGGCATTGCTATGGGAGGGAGGGGAACTGATGTCGCCCGTGAATCGTCCTCTCTCGTTCTCTTGGATGACAACTTCACGTCCATAGTCTCTGCAGTACGGCTGGGACGGAGAATTTACGATAACCTGAAAAAAGCGATGGCATATATCTTCTCCATCCATGTCCCTATCGCCGGGATGTCACTTATTCCCGTACTATTCAATATGCCGCTGGTTCTGCTACCGGTGCATATTGTCTTTCTCGAACTGATTATTGATCCCGCCTGTTCTATCGTATTTGAATCAGAAAAAGAAGAGAAGAATGTGATGAACCGTCCGCCCCGGCATAAAGAGGAAAGCCTTTTCACAAAAAAGACCCTCGCACTCAGTCTCCTTCAGGGATTTGTAGTATTAGCTGTGGTCTTAATCATGTACGTGAATGCTCTGAACAGAGGCTTTAGCGATGCAGAGGTGAGAACCCTGACGTTCACAACCATTGTTATTGCAAATCTCTGCCTGATTCTGACAAATCGATCATGGTCTGAAACCATCATAAGAACATTGCGTACACCAAACAGGGCAATGGCCTTTGTGTTTGCAGGAACGATATTCAGCCTAATTCTTGTCCTCTCCATCCCAGCACTTCAGGATCTCTTCAGGTTTGGATCAGTACCATTCGTTGATATCATTACATGTATACTGGCTGGTATCATGAGTGTCATCTGGTTTGAATGTTACAAGTACTGGAACACACGATCAGTGGTGGAGAGATGAAGATCATTGAGGGAAAAAAACCTGGGCCTTAGTAAATTACTCAGCCCAGGGACGCAATATGATATATCAACAGTTTTGGTCAGGAAAATGATAATTATACGAAAGGGAACTATCTAACACCTGATGACGGTCTTGATACCATGGTAAACAGGATTCAAAAGAGAAACGAGCCATGATTAAATCGCAGAAATCACCGGAGTTTTTCCCGGACCACCGTGGTCAGGTGCTCAATCTCATCAAACCGAGGATCTTCCATCCCGGCTTTTGTTATTCCGCATTCGGTTGCAATCAGGTGAATGTCAGGCTCATACCCCTGTTCCTGCACCTTTTTTTTCCCGCAACAGTCAGTACATCCGTCAACGACAACAATTTGCTCTGCATAGGTGAGTGCATCTAATAGCCGCTCCGGATCACTCCGGGCAGAAAGACAGAGTTCTATCAGACCCGGGCATCGCCGGATGAGCATCTCTCCTGTCTTCGCGGTGAGTTTACCGGTATTTGATATCCCGGAACAGGTGATCAAGGTTATATCTGAATCGTCATGCATAATTAAAAGGTTAGATCAGCAGTATCTTTCACCACAACCACAGCTGCCTGAGTATTTCTTCTTTTCAGAGCCAGACTCATCCCGTTTCCCTTCCCCTTTCCATGCAGCAAATACAATAGTTTCCACCTGATCCAAACTGAACGACCGGTCACTACTCTTCTTTTCAATACCCATATCCGTAACCATCAGGTGCTGATGGACCGGAACTCCGGCCAGCTCTACGATCTTTCTGGTTCAATTCATCCCGCACCCATCTATTGCCACAACTTCGTCCACTTCCTTCGCCCGCCCGGCAAGAGATTCCGAACCCGGTGACAAAAGCGGTGCAGACAAAGGCACAATACCCCCCGAAAGAGAGCTGGATGGCTGCCTGGTTTGAGATCTGGCCGGTGTTTGCCTGTCCTATACAGGGAAAAATCACCCTGCTTTTTTCATTACTACCGCAGGAACACGGAGTCTACCCTGCCATCAGGCTCTCTACTTAAGAATCTCAACGATCTCATTCACGGTCGGAACTCTTCCGGCGATTTGCTCTTCTCCATCCACAAACAACGCCGGAGTCATCAGAACTCCACGGGTAATGATCTCGTTCAGATCCTCAATTTTTATAACTTCTACCTGAATTCCTGATTTCTTAACCGCTTCATTCACGTTGTCATACATCCGTTTGCATTTCGTGCAGCCGGTTCCCATTATTTCTACCTTCATCATTTCACCAAAATTTGAACTTTTCTAAATATATTTGACTTGCATTCAGTATCTATCCTTGTGATACACCCCAAGGGTAGCCTTACAATATGCTTCTTTGGCAGCCTTTAAGATATAATTATACACCTTTACCTTCTTAAGCAGGGTGTCTTGTACCTGTTCATAAGAGAGATCCATCTCTTTTATCTGCAACAATCCCGTCAGGTATCAGGATAGCAGTTGGCACCCCGTTTATGGGAACCTGGCGAATCTGTCGCATTGCATCTGCCTGACAACAGAAAATATCCAGGTTCATCTTGTTACCCCAATACATTTCCAAAAACAAAGCCGGCAAGAGTCGAGAAGACGACAACCAGTACTACATACACCCCTGTTTTCTTCGGTCCCATGACCCGGGAGAGGACCATCAGGCTCGGCAGACTGATGGTGGGGCCAGTCAGAAGCAATGCAAGGGCAGGTCCCTTCGCCATGTTGCCGGAGAGATACCCGAGTGTTGTTCCAATTACAGGAACTTCAAGCAGGGTTGGCATATAGAGGATAGCTCCGATTATTGCAGCAATAAAGTTCGCAGACAGGGAATTGTCCCCGATGAACGGCCGGAATGTCTCGGGCGGAAGGAAGTACGAAAGCATACCGAGTGCAAACGTTCCAACCACCAGGAGGGGAAAGATCTTCAGAGTCAAATCCCATATTTCATATCCCCACTCGGTGACCTCATCACGAGAGAAGTAATAAATGAGCAGGAAGGCAACCGCCATTGAGAGGATGTAGACAATCAGGAGTCTTAGGAAGAGGTCAATATGAGACGTGGCAGAGAGAAGAATTGCAATCAACAGAATAAAGAATGTTACCCCTACCCATCGTGGTCGTTCATCCTCTTTAAAAGACGCCCGCGGATTCTTCCGTGCAACTTCGCGGACTTCATCATCATGACCGGTAAAAAGAATCGCCATCAGAAGACCGATGACAATAGAGAGCACAATCGCTGCTAAGGCCCTGGCAATTCCAATATCAAGACCAAGCACATTGGCGGTGTAGACGATGGCAAGAATGTTAATTGCCGGTCCGGCATAAAGGAACGTTATTGCAGGCCCGATTCCACTACCCTTCTTCATGATCCCGGCAAACATCGGCAGGATGGTACAACTGCATACAGCGAGCACCGTCCCGGATACCGAGGCTACTCCATAACTTACCGATTTCTTCGCATCAGGACTAAAATATTTCAGGATGGCATCTTTCTTCACAAATGCTGCAATTGCTCCCGCAATGAAGAATGCCGGGATAAGGCAGGTGACCACATGTTCAGAGAGATACCCGTACAGGGTCGTCCACCCATAAAGCAGGGTTCCTACCAGAATATCAATCATAATCTTCTCACAGTTTCTCCTTTATACCAGTTATTCTGTCTTTTGAAATTGTTCTAAACATTACAGTGGGGATACTACAAAGCCCCCCACGCAGTGTCATTCTTTGCATGAAAAACTTCATTCCTATATCACCAGGATCAAATAAGCACTATCCTGATGAAACGAAAAGGGACGTTTCAAAGAATGACGGTATACATGGCAGACTATTTTTATCTCAATTGATTTTTCCATGTAATTGGTTTGTCAAAGTGTTTCAACATTTATTGAAATGGTCCCTGGAACTATTTAAGGATACGCATACCACAGAAATTGTGATCAAAGATTCAAACACCTTGAACAGCGTTACTTGATAGTTACACGTAATAATTCATTACACTACTGGATGTATTCACCAGTTCTTCTGCAAACTCTCCTATCGTCGTACATGTCCGACATCCATTAGTCAGGTGAAATTGATAGACTTCTACCTTTTCTACGGCTGATAAACCAGAATAATCAGTATCAGCTGCTGAACACATGGCAACGTTTACCATGAGTAAAAGAGCAGTAATCAATATGTTTTTCATGAAAAGAGCATTTTTCTCTTTACAAATTTTTATCGTAGATTAACTCCATTCATATAGCGTAAATGAAAAGGACACCGTAAGGAATCAGAGAGATAAAATGGTGTGTGTCAACAAATGCAATATATCGTGGGTAGATCGGATTATCCTCACCTGCCGTAAATTCAATTAAATTTGAAATAACTAAATACCTTTTAAAAAAAGATTTCCGGTAAAAAAGTGATTTGACTTCTTATTTTACAGAATGTACGCATTCAGGGTATAATACATCCCGATGATAACAAAGATAGAAGCGACAATACGGCGAAACCACCGCTCGGCTAACTGAACTTTATTCATTATCGTACTACACCGGCCAATTCCCAGGGAAAGAAGAGCCGCAAAGACGATTACAGGCAATCCGGTAGCAATCCCGAACACAAGGGGTACTCCAATAGGATCCTGCACACTGAGAGCCAGTGGCATGAGCATCCCAAAGAAGAGAACTGCGCTGAACGGGCAGAAACTTATGGCAAAAAGAATGCCCAGGAGGAAGCTACCAAAAAATCCTTTCTCAACCAGTTTTTTTGATATTCGGCCTTTGAATTGTGACAGTCCGTCATGCTCAAACCGGATGCCTATCGGGATAACTTCGAGCATGAGGATACCACATATCAAAAGGACCGGGCCGAGGAGAAGAAAACCGTATTGCTGGAGGAATAGGGAGATGGACTGCATCTTCAAACCGCCCAGGACAATAAGAGCTGCTATTGCAACATACACAAAAACACGACCAAGAGTATAGAGAAAACCAATGAGAAATGTATGCTTTCCGGAAGTCAGGGTTCGTGAGATGTATGCAATAGCAGTGATGTTGGTCGCAAGCGGGCAGGGACTAATCGCCATCATCAATCCGATAAAAAAAGCTGCCACGAGGGGTATGTCACTACTACCCATCGTCTCCATGAAACTCATCAAACCGTTCAGGATTGATCACCCTTCAGGAGCGGATCGAAAATATCGCACAGGACCATCTCATATTCTTCTTTATCATCGATACAATACCATGCCTGGACAATATCCGCTTTTGCAAAGGAGTCTTTGGTATGCACTCCAATCATCAAAGATGAGGTGGAGACTTCATACATCTGTACCAGTTCTGCATTCTTTGGATCCTGATAATTGACATGGCCAAAGATAAGTTTCCCAGACGCCAGCTCATCGGGGTAATACGTATTGGTTACATCTTCAGCCATGTCACCGAGTTTTTTGCAGGAGTAACACTGCTGATTCCCATGGAAATGATAGAGTTCAACCAGCGTTATCCCGGAAAGCGTCGGAGATGCTTGTGTTGTGTTCGTTCCTGCCTCAGTCCCGGTACATCCTACTGACAGGCATATCAGAAGGAGACAGATGAGAACTGCTCCGGTGAAAATAGAATGTGAGCTTTTTATCATAGAGAAATCTCCTGGTTACGCGGACATCACAAATGTGAAGAATATTTCAGGTATAGGAATACGCCTTTAACTGTTACAAACTTTTTTGAATTACTCATCTGAACTGATGAGAAGATTATCAGAGGTGAGGAAAAGGAAAGATAACATCAGATAGATCTGCTTTATTCACAACCATATCTGATTTGAAGGGAGGGGAAAAGTTACATACAAAGACATACCTTTATAACTTAAGCATAACCGGACTTCAATCATAACACCAACCACTGGTGCAAGGGTAGCCCAAAGACACAACGAAAATAGTTGCCGTGGCTGTCGCATCCTTAAATGATTGGACACACCGATAAAGCCAGAAAACGTATGAGAATATAGAAAATGATGAGATTTTCAGAAGATTTTAATCTATATCAGTTACGTGTTATGGGATCCATACAGAGCGAGAGGGCAAGGCTCCCCCGGTCGGTAATCGTATAAATAATCCAGTTTCCCTGAGGAGAACCTGAAATCAGGTCAAGTGTGCTGAGTTTTTTTAGGTGATAAGAGAGTCTGGTATCTGATATTTGTAGGAATTCCCGAATAATGCATACACACAGGGGTTGTATTGAGAGTAATGAAAGAATTTTGATCCTGAAGGGATCTGACAGTGCCTTAAACAATTCTGAATTTTTCAAAATCATCTCCGGAGACATGATGAGATCAAAAAGACCCTCCATCCCACCGTTCCGACAAAGGCATTCCATAACTTTTGGGGGAATATTTTGTGGAATTGCAGGTATTTTTTGTTCCCTGCAGTCAGCACGTTTCATTGTATATTGTACTCTTTCTGATAAGGTATAGGAGATTCGGTTGAAATTCAAAATGGTATAGAGAATAACCCTTCTTATAACCAATGTCAAATAACGCGTTATCGACACTTCAATCCATTCTACTGGAGAGCCCTTCTGAAATCATCCATGATGCCACCATTCAAAGGTTAAAAATCTCTATTAATCAGAAGGCATCCTCTTCAATAAACCGGAAAAGCTTTTTACAGGCACTACAAGTGGATCTCATTACGCCAGAAGATGTCATTATTGACCCCTTTAGCGTATGTAAATCTTTTACTCGATCAATTCCCCGGTGTAATAGTATAGTTCCATTCACCATGAAATTCATTTTGATGAATCCATAATTTGTTTATTTGATCATCAGATATTTTTAATCCCGTTGGATAAGTATTCGTGTCAACAACACACTGAACAATTAGACCTGTTTTAGTTTTTGTATTTTCAATCAAATTCACTATTGTCTCCATAGTCGTTAAGGGTCTCCCTTTCCAATTTTTAGATATCGCAGAAAATAAACGGTGTTCAATTTTGTTCCATTTACTAGTTCCAGGTGGAAAATGACAAACGGATATAATTAATCCTATCTCCTTTGAAAATTTTTGTAATTCTACCTTCCATGCCCTTCTTTTATATCCATTACTTCCACCAGAATCAGCTGTAATTAGAAGAAATTTAGCATTAGGATATCTCTCCATTCCCATTGTTTTCCACCACCTCCTGATACTTTCAACAGCGAATTCTGATGTTTCATGATCAACCCCAACATTTACACATCCTGAGTTATCAAAGATGTCATAGATACCATATGGAATGGCTTTCCCCAGATTTTTATCAATAAAATCGTGATCTTTTACTTTGATAGGATTCCCTTTTGGGCGCCATTCTTGCCCATTATTTTTATAATTCCCAATATTTTCCTTCTTTTTACAATCAATAGAAATGACCGGTTGATTATATTCTTGGAACATTTTTACATATTCATTGATGAATTCGAATTGTGCATTTCTATCTTCATGTGAATTCCCTTCCAATGTTTTTTTTGCCCCTTGAAGACTATACCCTTCTTGGTCCAATAATTTTGCAATGGTTGTATGGCTGACTGTATGCCCCATTTCTTGCAGAGCTGTTGCTAAATTCCGTGTGCTTAAACATGTCCATCGCAATGGAGATTCGGGATCCCCGCGAGAAGTTGGTTCCACTAATCGATCTAAATCTTCAATTATTTGTGAATCAATTTCTTCAATGGATTTTCTCCCTGCACCGGGAATTCTCACCCTATCCGAAGAGAAAATAATCCCCGATCCCAATTCATTTCTCCCAATATTGATTGTTGATCGGGACATTCCTGTTAACAATGATATTCGAGTTACTCCCCCTTTCCCATATGATTCAGCTTCAACAGCAGCCAAGAGGCGTCTTTGCCGTTCATTTAAATGAGGAGATAATCTAAAATAGATGTTTTTTACAATTGTATCTATGTCCATATTTTATATAGGGTCTACTTAACCTTATAATGATCGACTAATTTTTTTACACAGACTAACTTATTATTCAGGATTATTTTTTATTTTTTTCCGATCTTTTAAAAATCTGCACAATTGTGCTAGTATAAGTAAATACGCTATATTCCGACTCTTTTTCCTGATCTCTCCTATGTATATTTCATATTATCTGCATTTGCAGGGGATTTTCCATTTCTATCAAATTATTTTAGATGAATCGTCATATCTGGCATGATTTGTCCACAGACGAAACTGTAAAAACGTGCAATCTTTTCCAGTTCTTTTTTTAAAACCCCTGCTATTTCCAAATTTAATAAAATTTCCTAATTTTGAATGTAAAATATCGCTCCAATACAAAGGTTATCTGCACATTTTTAGTCTAATTTAAAGGCGTTATATAATGGAAAGAAATTTAGTATGCTGATGTTGTTATCAATTTTTTTATGCCTGGAATTTGTGCAGATCTTTCTCTGCATTTTCTGTTAAAGTGCCTGATTTCTTGGTTAAAAAATAATATATTGAAAAATCATATTGATTCTCTCTTAATTTTTGATACTACTGCATTTTTTTGCAATTGGAAATTTTTGACCTTTATTTGGACTGTACGATAGGAGAAACGATTTTTTTCCAGATTTCTTTCTGATTAAGATTAACTCATAATTACTTCAGAATTTTTTATTAATTGCACAAAAAGAAAAGAGAACATGATTCATTATTCTCCTCCTGTTTTTTCTCTTGAAGATCTTATGAAAAAAAAAGCATTGACCTTTTTGCTAAGTAGTGTTATTCTTCTCACCCTTATCCTCGTCCCGGTAACCGCAGATGACACGATCTCATCTGTAATCCAGGGCATTGACCAGGGTGTCACTTCTTCTGCCAGCAGCTCTGGAACGTCCGGATACTCATCCTTAGGGGAGGTAGGAACTGCATCAGCCACATCTGATAACCCATCACCTGGGCCAGAGACTGGGAGTTCTTCACCGGGAACTGATGCCAGTATTTCAGATTCTTCTTCAATATCTTCCGATACTGGTACTGGTAACCCGGGTGATGGCCAGACAGAATCAGTAGCCGGATGTGATAGTTCCGGAAGTACAGATGACTCTTCCCAATTACCAACGACCGGTGAGGATTCGTCATCTTTTACTGTTTCCTCCCTCGTAAGTGAGGAGCAGGAGGCCAGTGGGTTGGGTGAGACACCAGATTCTTCAGGTTCTTCTGATAGCATAGATGGGGAAGGAGAGAATCCTCTCCTTACCGGAGAAGAGGAGACACCTGAATCTTTTCATGATAATACCGGTATAGAACCGGGAGATTATGCAGAGGACGATATGAGCAGCGGTTCCGATGATTCTACTCTTTCAGATACAGTACCGGAAGATAAGGGAGAACCAGCAGGTGATGAAGAAGAAGATATCCCCGCTGTAGGAGAGGAGTCTTTAGAGATATTGGAAGAAGTGTCAGTACCTTCTGAACAGGATAGCGGTACCGTGACCACTTCAGGAGGGAATCTTGAGGTTCTTGCCGATACAACCATGCTGACCTCAGAAATTCCAGAGATTTCAGGAGAGACGGTGGGCGAGCAGATCGTATCCCTGTGCGGTGAGGAGGAGACATCCGGGTACTGGGGCGATCATGTAATAGATTTTGCAAGTTACGATCCTAAAACGGCCGATACAACTCCGTCTGCCACGAATGTCAACCTGAAATACAGCGATGCATATGGTTTTGGGTGGGTAGATGCCAGCACTGCCGGTGATAAATCAGACGATTACTACCAGATTGGGACGGGTACCGGATCGTTTGAAACGACATGGGGAACTATATTTTCCATCCTGACTGACATCACCACAACCGCCAGTTATGCCATCAGGATATATGCGACCGACCTCCTGATTGAGGGGAACGGCAACACGGTTGAGAGTGCGGATACCGGGATCTCGGTTGCACATTACATATCCAGCCCGGACCAGACGGGAAGCGGAATTACCATTCAGAATACGGACTTTTCTGGAACGAACGGGATTTCCGGAGATGTCATGGACGGTACAGACGGGGGATCCCTCACGATATCAGGCTGTACCTTTGACAACTCCTTTTACGCCATAGTAGTGTCTGCTGAAGGTGCTGACGCTACAAATAACGGTGATCCGGGTGGGGACGGCGGATCAGTCACCGTGCAAAATTCCGTTATTACCTCCGGAATACTTGACGTCGATGTCAGCGGAGGAGAGACCACCGGATACGGAAATTCTGGTAGTAACGGGTCTAACGAACCCGGCGGTAATGGCGAGGCCGGGGGGAACGGTGGCTCAGGCGGAACGATTACCCTTGACACTATCGGGAGCTCAGGCAATATCCAGCTGGATGCAAACGGCATGGACGGGAGTTCAGGTGGTTCCGGGGGGAACGGGGATGTTGGTTCATCATCACCTTCCGGATATGATGGAGGAGACGGGGCTATTGGAGGAAACGGAGGAAATGGGGGAACAATAACCGTCAAAAACACGGAAACAACCGGTTACTTAGATGTATCGGCCAGAGGAGGAAACGGAGGCGAAGGTGGCTATGGAGGAGCCGGGGGAGATGGTACTTTTGGAGGAACTGCCGGGAGCGGCGGTGATGGGAAGAACGGGGGAACCGGAGGAGATGGAGGCAGAATTACCTTTGAGTCAGTTGAGGTGACCGCCAATAACCTGTATCTTGATATCGATGGAGGGACCGGCGGGAACGGGGGGCATAGCGGGTACGCAGGAAACATGCACTCAGGTGCTTCTTCTGGTTCCGTCGGGAACAGCGGGACCGGGGGTACAGGCGGTGCCGCCAGAACGCTCTCCGGTACAACCGTGTCCGCGGACCAGGTTTCCATATCTGCAGACGGCGGGAGCGGAGGAAACGGAGGTCTTGGAAGAACCGGCAGTTCCTTACTAGACGGGGCAGTTGATTGGGGTGGTGCAGGTGGAAACGGTGGAAACGGGGGAGACGGCAAGACAGGGGGATCAGTGACCCTGTCCGGTCTTACTGCCGACCAGGTAACCATCGGTTCATCCGGGGGAAGAGGCGGGAACGGAGGAGATGCAGGAAACGGAGGGTCTGGTGGTACCTACCGGGGAGGAGACGGAGGTGACGGAGGAACTGGCGGGAATGGAGCAGACGGAGGAACGACAACGATCACCTCCAGCACCCTTACCTCCAGCACGATCCTCACCGCAAACGGGAAAGACGGAGGAGATGCAGGAGACGGGGGTACCGGGGGAGACGGGAATGATGACGGAAGTGACGGAAGCGACGGAACAGACGGAGCCGGCGGAAACGGGGGATCGGTTGAGTTCTCTGCAAACACTCTCGGGGACGCATACTCGCTCACATTATTTGCAACAGGCGGCAATCCCGCCGGGTACGGGGGCGGGTATACCGCAGGCAACCCGGTCTCGGTAACCGACAATACCATCCAGTTTGAGAATACCGACGACTGGCTGAAGATTAATCTGTATGGACCCGGGGGAACCGGAACCCCGACCATCCGGAACAACGGTCCCCATCGCAACGACCCAGCCAATAACGGCGGCACATCACAGCAGCATCCAGGCGAAGGAGATCCCGGAAACGGAGATGGATCTTCCCGGGGATCAGGCATGGCAATGTCCCTTTCTGTTCAGTCGGCAGGTGTCCTTCCCAATCCCGGTGCAGGCGAGGTGACTATCACCCTGAACCTTGTGCAGAACGGACAGGTCAGCATTCCGCCAGGTTCTGCGGTCATTCTCCGATCCTCCGGGTCCCAGGGAACAGGTTCTGGAGATATACAAACTGTGTGGTCAGATGACGGAACCACTCTTACAGCCAGTTTCCCATACCCGGTCCCGGACACCCCAGGCGATTATTCCTACACCTTGCAGCCATACATGAGCCAGACTACTCCTTCGGGAGAGACGATCCTCATCCCGATCGGCGACCCGGTCACCATCGTAATTCACGTTTCTACAGACGGGAGCGTGACGGTGACGTAAATGTGGAGTGATGCTGTATTTTTTTGGGAGGATATTATCATGAAACGCCATAAAACGCTCTCCCAGAACGTAGCCAGGCTGATAGTGCTGATACTGGTAGTAGCCATGCTGGCCTGTCCTGCTTACGCAGAGAGTGAATCGGAAACCAGTTCCACTTCCACTTCAGGAGGAGACGCAGGAGCAGGTTCTGCAACTTCATCTGGAGGAAATTCAGCAACCGGTTCCGCTTCTACTTCAGGAGGAGATGCAGGAGCAGGTTCTGCAACCACATCTGGAGGAAATTCAGCAACCGGTTCCGCTTCTACTTCAGGAGGAGACACAGATACTGGCTCTGCTGGTTCATCTGGAGGATACACGGTAACCGGTTCTACTTCCACCTCAGGAGGAGACACAGATACTGGCTCTGCTGGTTCATCTGGAGGATACACGGCAACCGATTCTACTTCCACCTCAGGAGAAGACGCAGGTACAGGCTCTGCTTCAGGAGATAATTCGGTAACCGGTTCTTCAGAACCCCAAGAAGAATCCTCTTCCATATCGGAATCATCCTCTTATGGTTCAGATACCGGATTAACAGAGCATGTGGATCCCCTGTCCGAACCAGGCACCGGAACATGTGATGACAATGGAACAGGTACCGACTCCCAGAATCTGCCAGTGGTTGAGGATATACCCGGGGACGAGTCAGAATCTACCGACAGCACTGGTACCGATGATCTCTCTGTACAAGACCCCGGGATTGCAGGTGGCGGGGAAGTTACCGAAGAGGAGGAACCTGCAGGTGAACAGGAAGGGGAACTCCCGGCCGAAGAAGGGGAAGAAGAACCTTCCCAGGAGATTACCGGATCCCTCAAAGGGGATACCGGAACCGTGACTTCTTCTGGAGAAAACCTTGAGACCCTTGCCGATACCACGATGGTTACCGAAGAGATCCCTGACATCACCGGGGAGACGGTAACCGAGCAGCTCTCCTCTCTCTGCGGGGAGGAGGTATCCGGGTTCTGGGGCGATCCGGTCATTGATTTTGCACGTTACGATCCAACGACTGCCGATACAACTCCCTCCGCCACGAATGCCAACCTGGAGTATGATGATGCTTACGGATTCGGGTGGGTTGATTACGGCAATGATGGTGACAAATCAAATGATTATTACCAGATCGGGAAGTCTGACGGGAGTTTTGACACCACCTGGAGTTACATCTTCACCCTACAGAGCTCGATTACAACATCAGCCAGTTGTGCCATCCATATAAGAGCAGCTAATGTCTACCTGGATGGGAATGACAATACCATCACAGGAACCGGAACTGGAGATACTGTCGGTGTTGGTATCACTGCAGAGGGAGACGGATCTGTTGTTACGAATTTTGGGAAAATTGAAGGATTCTACATGGGTATTGCATCAGACGCCGATGATGTCACCATATCAGGAAATACCATCTCAAAAGGAGAACGGACAGAGCCTACAAACGGGATCATCTCTCATGGTACGGGAGCAACGATTTCTGATAATCAGATAGGAGTTAAATGTGTCGGCATAGCTGCCGTGGAGGGTGGAACCGGCTATACCATAACTGGCAATACCATTACCGGTGGGAATTATGGCATCAATTCAAACGCTCAAAACGGTGTCATTGATGAGAACACGATCTCAGGTTCGCTTGGCGGAATGCAACTTTTTGCAGATAATGGGGGAGATGGAATACAGGTAACAGGAAATACCGTTTCAGGGTGCGAAGCAGGAATCGGACTTATGAAGGGTACAGGCTATACAGTAACCGGCAATACCATCGAGGATAATACGAATGGCATCGTCATTGGCGGCGGGAGCGGTACCGTGTATGATAATTACCTTGCCAACAGCAATAATGTCGAAGGAGGACAAAACGAAATAAACGGGTACACCTGGACCAACCCGGGGGGTATAACGGCTGGAACCAATGTCATGGGAGGGGCCTACATTGCAGGAAACTACTGGAGCAACCAGGAAGGGACCGGGTGGTCAGATACCCATGCAATATCCGATACCGGCTATACCACGGATCCCTACGAGATTGTATCAGGAACCGGGATCTATGATACGGCTCCGCTGGTCCGGACATCAGAACCCACCCCTGACCCTACACCGGATCCTACACCGGATCCTACACCGGATCCTACACCGGATCCTACACCGGATCCCACACCGGTTCCTACGCCGGTTCCACCGGCCGGAGGAACTGCAGACGATGGTACATCAACGCAATCCATTCCCCGGACAGTTCCCCCGGGCATCGTGATAACCTCTGTCATTATCCCTCCCGGAGCAACCGCCGGAGGGACAACCACCCTTACCCTTACGTTTGACCAGGAGGGAACACCCCCGATGCCGCCTGATGCGTCATACCTCTTTGTCCCGGTAAACGAGGCTGCACGGGGTATCGGAGAATTTTCGGCAACTGCCTTGGACGGGGAATTTGGCGAAGTCACCTTTCTCCTTTCCATCCCCCTTCTCCCCGGGGAGTACGTGTATGAGTTCCAGCCGTACGAGATCCAGATAAACCCGCTTACCGGTGAGGAGATATCAATTCCCTATGGCAGCCCGGTCAGTTTCACGGTGACGGTTGCAGAGGACGGGAGCGTGACAGTCAGTATGAATTCCTAACTCTATTCCAACCTGTTTTTTCTCAGATTGCATCTTCTTTTTGTCCTTTTATTGTTCTGAATTCACATTTTGCCACTATTATTGTCGACTAACATCAGAGGAATAACATTCTTACTCGCATTTCAGGATAGTGCACGGGTTCATTCCTATATCACTCCGGATCAGGTTTTGGATTCTTTGATCATTCTGCTAACCCGATACCGGTTACAAGATAATGATCAGGCAGATTGTTGTCGTATCATAGATTTTCCCGCTCTCTCATCCCTTATTACCCGTTGTAATAATGCTGGTCAAAAGTCTGGCGGAGAGATGTATCCTTCTGGTACCTGCTTCCTTTCACCGGCGGTTTTAAGTATCCTGTTTCAGGAGTCTGAAGAGCCGGGCAGAGGGCTGCATCGACATCATTTGCTTTCTCCCTGACCGGGCAGTAATAGTTCCCATCGATGAAGGTAACCTTCTCCCCCCCGGGAAACGGCATCCCAACCGGGTGACCGGGTAATTCCTGTACGAACATGCAGAACCCGGAAAGAAGATATTTCAGGAACCGTAACCTGACCTTTTTCTCCGGACCGGTAGAACACCGGTCTTTCACCATCATCCAGTACGAACCTGCATCCGGAAAAAGATCCTCATCCATATGGATAAAGACCCCCTGTCGGTGCATAAGCCTGATGGCCAGGTAGGTTCCGTGGAGATGAGCCGTTATCGTTTCGTCCAGTTTTTTCCGAAGTTCCGGGTTGATATCCCTGATAGATCCACGAAAATTCCAGTGCATTTGCTGGATATCCTGTGGGGAGAACGATAGTACGATCTCTGCAACCGCATGCCCAAGATAACCACGCTTTTGTATCATTCCTAATTCAGAGCATTTTCGTGCAATATCTTCATGATTCATGTAATACTTTTCCAGAACATTAACACTGATGACTGATTTAAATTTGTTTGAATGGCTCTAAAAGATACCAATTCTGCTATGAGCTTACATAACATTCCCGGGTTAAAAGGAGAGAGATCAGTTTTTATCAAACCGACCTCCTGAATTGTGAGATATTGCATCTCTTCCCTACTGATTTACTCTGTTTCTTCCCGTACGGATAGACGTACAGACAGAGCCCGCAGACATCAGCTCCTCCATCCTTCTCCAATTCCCGGAAGTTCTGTTCGCAGGCAGCCGCATCGAACCGGGCTTCCCGGGGCTCGTCAGAAAGAAACGGCTCTCCCGTAAACGCCTGAACCGGACAGACATCGACGCAGGCCGTGCATTCTCCGCAACGCTGCTTCATCGGCTCCCCGGTCAGAGAGAGCGGAGCATCGGATAGGACGGTGACCCACCAGACCCGGGGGCCGTGATCGGGAGTCACAAGGAGGCAGCTCTTCCCGATCCAGCCCAGGCCCGTGAGGGGGGCACCCAGTTTCTGGGATAGGATGCTGCAGATACGGACATAATCGGTCCGGACTGATGCAGGACCGGTAACACTCTAAAACCTGACCTCTGGATGGTGTTTGCTACACAGTGCAATCTGGTCAAGGGCTGAGTTCATCACATCGTATGTATTGTGCAGGTAAAGGATAGCGGATGCGAATCCTGCAGGATATCGACAACCAAAACGACAACCAGATCACACCATCACGTTGCGCGTCGCACGTCCTTTTCCATCGATTCGAATCAGGTTTTGCTCAACCATTTTCGCGAGCTCCTTGCCTGCTGCCTGCCGGGAAATGCCATAGAGACTCATAATATCCCCGCTCTTTATCGAACTGTGGGTATGAATGAACTCAATAATCTTCATCTGCCGCATCTGGTTCATCGTTTGTCATGACAATCTATCTCAAATTACTGGATTATCTAAACCTACCGTTGCGGAACATATCAGAAAAGCAGTAAATCAGGTTATCAATTTATTATTAGCAGGATATTGATATCAAACCCAAATTTGACCTTAAATCCCAAAAATCAATACGACAAACAAAAAGAAGATATTAGGAGGTATATCTCTATAGGAGCTGACAAAATTCTTCGACCGATAAACCGGCATCAGTAATGAGTTTCCGCAAAGTACCCCGTTTCATCGGATCATGAAGGGGGACAGACAGGGTGACATCCATGCCATGTTTGACCATGATGACATGGCTACCGGTTTGCCTGGCTTTTGTAAACCCATGTCGGGAAAAAGCTTTGACGGCAGCCAACCCTGATATGACGGGAAGCTTACTCATTTAAACGGTGATCTCCATGACTCGGGCACTTTGAGTCTGTTGTGCCCGTTCATTGAGAACGGCGAGGCATCCCTGAATGGCATCCTTGATATTGACGAGGGCTTCTTCTACCGTCTCACCCTCGGAGTGACAGCCCGGAAGAGCAGGGCAACTGACAATATAACCACCATCTTCGGTGTCTTCTTCGAGGACGACTTTCAGATTCATCTAATAATTAATGAGAGGAGGAGGTATAATAGGTTCCGGATAGAAGAGACCGAGCGATCAGTTTATGAGAGTGCGTGGTGACATTATCATGCGAAAACGCGGATTGTTATCATCTCGGTTATTCGCTCTTCTTTTGTTTAAATATTTACAGAACAGCCGCATTGAACCTTTGGCCGGAGCTCCCTTTCCCCGCATTATACTGATTATCAAAAATCATTCTCTTTTCAGAACGTTTGATTTTTTCTTCCTCCCATGCGAACAGACATACAGGCACAGACTATAGACCGAAACACCCCCAACCTTTTCCATCTCCCTGAAATACCGCTCGCAGGTCGCCGCATCAAATCGTGTCTCCCGGGGCTCGTCAGGGGAAAATGATCTACCCGTAAAGGCTTGCTGCGGACAGATAGCAACACACGCCGTGCATTTCCCGCAACGTTGTTCCATCGGCTTCCCGGTCGGGGAAAGCGGTGCGTCGGTTAGAACCCCTTTAGCATGTCCTTCTCACCTACGGGGTGATGTCGGGTTCAAAGAGATGGGAGAGGTTTATGAGCTTGAGAGTCTCCTGAAGATCGGGAGTGAGGTTTAAGTACACAGTTTTTACCTCGCC
>Ga0268279_1000790_pt1 | contig 19256 bp, 15 predicted proteins | sample saktaG_6_FD_190142 | JGI IMG/M metagenome (GOLD analysis project Ga0268279, IMG submission 190142) | Saline water microbial communities from Sakinaw Lake, British Columbia, Canada - sak_2010_1_5_80m | ecosystem: Environmental > Aquatic > Non-marine Saline and Alkaline > Saline ...
GAAAAAGGAACGGGGAGCCATCTCGCTGCTCGAGGACAAGGTCATTGTCTGGGACTCTGAGCTAGCTGAGCACCTTCATGAGACCGCGTTCTACGGTAACTTGACGAAGGAGAAGCGGCTTCTGCTCTCGCTGGTCGAGGCGGCGTATTTGATAGGGCTGGGGGTGCTGGCCGCGGATAGCGAGCAGTTCGGAGCTCATGCAGCTATGATAGACCGCGAGTTCCAGTCGAAATACGTGATTTATGCTGATCTACGTGACAAGGGACTGGTACCGAAGACGGGGTATAAATTCGGTTCCCACTTCCGGGTCTACCGGAGAGCACAGCAAACGCATTCCACGGAATTGATCCACGTGCTGCCCGAAACCCATGTGTTTTCGCTGCCTGCGCTGGCACGCGCGGTGCGATTAGCGCACGGCGTGAAGAAACGGATGATCTTTGCCTTCATCGCGGGGGACCGGTGGATGTATGTGGCTGTGGTACGGAAGAAGCTGTAACGTAGCAACATGATCTGTACTCAAGCTGATGGATAGGTAAGTTTTTTATATGGTGGAAGATAACCGTAAACTCAGTGACACATTATGGTCTTGAGTCTGTGGGAACGGATAAAGGGGTTCCTGTTCAGTCCTTCGGCGACCTTCGACGCTTCTAAGGAAGACACGCTGGGCGATGCGCTCAAGTATTTCGTCGTTATTCTGACGATCTACGCACTACTCATGGCAATCATCGTTGCAGTGACCTTCTCGCTCATTGCGGGGATGTTCGGGATGTTCGGTGTACCGGCAATGCCGTTTGGAGCCGCAACGGGCCTCGCAGCTGCAGTCATCTTCTTCATTGCAGCACTCATCGGCGGCATCATCGCGATCTTCATCAGCGGACTCTGGCTCCACATCTGGGTCTACCTCGTGGGCGGCAGAAATGGGGTAGGAAAGACGATAATCGCCATAGCGTACGGACAAACACCTTACCTCCTTCTGGGATGGATTCCGATCATAAACTTCGTCGCAATGATATGGACTCTGGTCGTGGAAATCATCGGAGTTCGGCAGCTTCACGCGCTCACAACGGGAAAAGCAGTGATTGCAGTGATTCTGGCGCTCATCATACCGCTCATCGTATTCGGAGTGCTCTTTGCGGTCTTTGTGATGCCGATGATGCAAGGACCGATGGTTTATGGACCCCCAATAGGACCTGGAATGGGAGGATTACGATAATCCCCCTCTTTTTTCCCTGCGTCTCCACCAAACAGCCGACTTGCATCGGATCGTGCTTTTAAATAGACCAGGGGGCAATGTAGGGGCGAAGGCGTTTATCGACGCACGCGTACGATACGGGGTAACAGGCGATGAAGGCGGTGGTCACGGGCGGTGCGGGCTTTATCGGCTCTAATCTCGTTGATGCACTGCTCCAGGACGGGCACGAGGTTCATATCATCGATAATCTCTCGACCGGGAAGCGCGAGAATCTCGTCGATCTCGTTTCGCAAACTGATTGCACCTTCATTGAGGGTAGCGTCACCGATTTGGACCTGTTGCGAACGGTTTTTAGGGACATCGACTGCGTCTTCCATCAAGCGGCGATACCCTCTGTGCAGCGCTCGGTCGAAGATCCCCGCGCTACAAACGATGCGAACGTGAACGGGACGCTGGCCGTCTTGATCGCAGCACGTGATTGCGGCGTGAAGAAGGTCGTATACGCATCCTCATCTTCCGTCTACGGCGATACCCCCACCCTCCCCAAAACGGAAGAGATGATCCCCAATCCCAAATCGCCCTATGCGGTCTCGAAGCTGACGGGCGAATATTATTGCAGGGTCTTTTCCGAGGTGTACGGCTTGAAGACGGTCTGTTTGCGCTACTTCAATGTCTACGGCCCGAAACAGGATCCTTCTTCCGATTATGCCGCGGTGATACCGCGATTCATCACACGGGCGCTCGAGCAGCAACCGCCCATTATCTATGGTGACGGCACCCAGACGCGGGACTTCACGTATGTCAATGATGTCGCGCACGCCAATATCCAGTCCATGAAGCAGGAGGTAGAGGGTATCTTCAATATCGCTTGCGGTGAGCGAATCAGTGTCAACGAGCTCGCAACTATCGTCATGGAGCTGGTCGGCGTAAACCTCGCGGTAATCTACGATGCGCCTCGCTCAGGCGATATCAAGGATTCGCTGGCAGAGATCTCGCGGGCGCGCAAAGAACTCAAGTATAATCCGGAACACTCACTCACCGATGGTCTGGAGGAAACGATACGCTGGTTTCAGACTGCTCAGACCTGAAACCATCTAGAGGCGGTTTGAGCGTTGCGGTATCCGTCGAAGAGCAGATCCGTTAGGAGTCCATGACGAGGCCCCGTTTGACTTCTCGCGCCTTCTGCTCGCCCACCAGGAGTTCTACCAATTTGATCGTGAATTCAAGCGCAGTTCCTGGCCCCCTGCTCGTCACGACGTTGCCATCAACGACCACAGGATCGCTGACTGGTTCAGCCCCGATGAGTTCCGCCTCCTTACCGGGAAAGATCGTTGCTCTCCTCCCGCGCACAATACCCAGCTTTCCCAAAATCGAGGGGCCGCCGCAAATGGCCGCTACGAGCTTACCCGATTCGTAGGCCTTCATTACCATCTCCAGTACTCGCTCGTCTTTTCCGAGGTTGATATAGCCCGGGGAGCCACCGGGTAAGATGACCGCATCGAAATCCTCAACCGTGAGCTCGTCGAGCAGGCTGTCCGGGATCATCTGAACGCCGCGCGAACCGACGATAGGACCCTTCTGCAGACCTGTGAGGACGACCGTTATCCCGGCCCTCCGCAGGGTGTCCACAACACACATTGACTCAATCTCCTCGAATCCGGTCGCTAAAAACAGCAAGGCTTTCACCATCTCAACTCACCTACCTTCGCCTTTAACTATAACCAACGAAGCGGGACTAGATATAGATTTAAGCGAGCGGGGTGCTATGTATATATCACGCGCCCGTAAGGGCCCATAAGAAGCCGCAGATTGCACGAATCGTGCGTCCTTTCATGCGTATGCCGGTTTGGAGCAGCACCGTGCCCGCGACTGCGGAAAAAAGAGGCGAGAGAGATGAGAGCATTGTACGTGGGGCGATTCCAGCCCTACCATCGTGGCCATCATGCGGTAATAACCGAGGTGGCGGCTGAGGTCGAGGAACTCATTGTCTGCATCGGTTCGTCACAGCGGAGTCATGAACTGGATAACCCCTTCACGGCTGGTGAACGCTATCTCATGATCTCAAAGTCCTTACGCGATGCTGGTATTTTCAATGTTTATATCGTGCCCGTGCTGGACGTGAACCGGAATGCCGTTTGGGTCTCACATGTGGAGTCACTGATCCCGCCCGTGGACATTGTCTATGCGCACAACCCGCTTATTGAGCGCTTATTTAAGGAACGAGGCTACGAGACTCGTGTTCCGCCGCTCTTCAACCGCTCGGAATACTCGGGAAGCGAAATTCGCCGTCGGATCTTGAAAAACAAGGACTGGGAGAGTTTAGTGCCAGATGCCGTTGTCGCGGTCGTCAAGGAGATAGAGGGGGTAAAGCGGCTGAAAGATCTGGCACGAACCGATACTGAGTAAAGCAGCTTCAGCTTGTCAGGGGGGAGCTAAAACGCCCGCCTCCGCCTCAGAATAGTATCGTGTCTCCATCATAAAGGTGGTGCTGCTCTGGAAGAAGGAACTAAGAAAAGAGGGGTAAGGTCCTGATTTTACGCATTCACGCGTCGCGTCCGACCCCTTTTTAGCAGATTGATTATTCTACTGCCTGCAGGATATCACTTACTTTCACCGTCTTTCGATCGGCGTACTTGGCCAGGTAGAAGGCCTTTTTGGCGATCTTCTCGCCGTATTCCTCCAACAGCCGCACCAGCTCCTGGCTTGCATCCTCACTTACTCTCTCAGCTCATGCATCCCGTATTAACCTGGTCACAGGCGCTATTGGTAGTTCAACCATCTTTATCACCGTGGAAAGGTAATGAGAGGAGGTATATAAGCTCTTTGGGTATCTGACGCCTGGAACCGCATCAAAACCACTGTGTGAGTCTCTTCTGCGCCACTTCCGTAACCGGGGGTGTATGGAATCCTTCCAGCGTCCTCTGTGTACCCTCTTCGAACGATGAGCGCTCGTACCCGAAGAGCTGCAGCACACGATGCGCAACCGGGATAATCTGATGCCGAATGTAGTAATCGATATCGATTTGATAGTTCTGCCCATCTGCGTAGAGCTCACTGCCGTCGCTGCGCTCAATGATATCAACGGGAAACGCGCGATCACTCGTCTTTCCCGATCCTTTTATGATGACATAGGGTATCTTCGAGCTCACTTCATAGGCGATGCGGGCAGAAGAAGCCGCTGCTCGTTTGGCCGCAACGACGTGGGCCTGCTTCGTTTCGTAGCCATCAATCCGCCGTGTAAGCGTCTTATGAATGACCAACTCGTCCAACGGTATGCTCCCGGCTCTTAACTGCTGGATGATGCCTTTCACGTATTTCATCGCTTGCTCATGGTCTTTCTCGACCAGTATGAGCCGTATCACCTCAGTCTGTACTGCCTTCGCTAATTCGCACCAGTCGCCACGGCGCACTTCCAGGCCACGCACGACGATTTCGCCTTTATCGGTGAGTGCGGCATAGCGCTTCTTCTTACCCGTGAAGAAGATCGACCTGAAGAAATCCTGGAGCTCGAGCTCGAGCGGTAGCTCCTTTGAGATCCGTTCTGAAAGCTCCTTTGCCTTCTTCAGCGTCGCTTCACGTCTAGCCGCAGCCGCAGCCGCAGCCACAGCCACAGTCGCAGTCGCCGCATCGGTGCCTGTGTCTGCGAGCTTCGCGAAGATGCTGTCCGTATCGCTGTAGATAACCTGGAAGCCCTGCCCTTCCGCCATCTTGATTGCCTGTTTGATGAAATACCTGCCCCATGCGGTCGTTGCCTCCGCGCATTCGCGCTTGTAGAACTTCGCGGCACTCCAACCGGTGTAGCCGTAGAAGCTATTAGTGAGGATCTTGATCGTCTGCTGCTGAATATCAAGGATCCGATACTCGGTGCTCGTCCTCTCATGGTGTTTCATCGCGCGCTTGAGTGCTCGTCTTCGGGTGATCAGGTCGCTCATGATGCTTTTGAAGAAGCCCTCAGGTTCCTTTTTGAACGCATGACCAACCTCAGGTGCGCGATACACCTCTGCGTCATCAGCCGGAACAGCCACGTAGGTGTCTGGCGAGACGTTAAAGGAGATCATTATGGTTGGATACATCGAGGAGAAGTCAAGCGCGATGACATCTTCATGCAAGCCCCGCTCGGGTTGAAAGACAAACGCGCCCTCGAAGGTCTTCTCCGCGCCGCCTTTGGTCGGCACGAGTTCATTCCGTTTGAACGCCTCAGCCATAAGAAATGCCTCCACCTGGCGACCCCGACCCATTTTGGCGACGTCATCCAACGGATAGCCGACCATTCGGGCGAGCTCGATTTGGAGCGGGAGCATCTGTCCTGCGATACCCAATGTGCTCACCACGTCTGCTTTCGAGTACTCGTAGAGCCGCTCGCGTACCGCTGCGGAGAACCAGCATTCGTTAATTTCGCGTGGCGACAAGTCAACACGCTCGCTCTTCTGCATCACGCCAAGGAACTCCGCGACATTCTCCAGAGTCTTCACCTTCACGCTCCCCAGGTCGCGTTTGGCAAGCTTAAAAAGGTCAACGTTCAGTCTGCCCGCGATATTGAGACCCGGTAACATCCCACCGCGATCAAACTGAATCGTGCTGCCATCAGCGCCCACGGTCAATCGAATGCCTTGCAATCTCGCCCGTTCATGGATATACGGCCAATCAAAGGCGTCAGAATTGTAGCCCACGATGATCTCTGGCTCAATGTCCCTGATATAGTCCAGAAATTCGCGGAGTACCCGCGCATCGTCCCCTGCTTCGAATTCCTCGTCACTCATCACGAATAAGTGCGACGTGCTGGGTTCGCCGTCAGAACAGGCAACCGAGATAATGACGATCGGATCACGGCTCGGTGAAGGCATACCGTGCCCCCCCTTTGTCACCATCTCGCAATCAAACGCGAGCACCTTAAGCGCGGGGAGCTCTGTGCCGCTCATCGCTTTGTAATCGACATGAGCAGCACGAATTGCTGTTCTCCCCCCGGTGTTCTGATGATCTGTCTTGATCACTTCACCCTTCACGCGCACGCCGTCAAAGGGTCTGAGACCTTTATCGATCAGGTAACGAATGGCGAAGAGAATATCGGCCTCCAGAGCAGTAAGACCAAATTTGCGCACCTCCTCGCGGAGCACCGGCACGTCCCGCGGCAGTGCGGTCACGATCTTCAAGCCGTTCTTGGTAGCCCCCAGCAACTTCTTCTGACAGTACTCCACACGTTTAACGCGAATCTCCTCATCGTTTCTGAACGCCACAAGCCCTTCTACCTGGCTCTTTACTTCTTCCAGATCTACCTGGCGACCGTACACGGGCGGATAGTTGTGCGAGATCACATAGAAATACGGCTCTAACGTGCCATCGAGGACCACGAAGTCTTCACCGTCCTTGCTCTTGCACCACAGCCGAATCACCGGCTTTTCAAAGCCCTCTGCGTCCTTTTCCACGAGATAATCAACATCCAGTAAAAAGCCTTCTTTCTCCATTCTCGTTCGGTTTGCGGAAGCCCGGAGCGCAATTGAGTGGTCGTTGCCGCTGTTTGTATCTTTCCACTGCACGCACTTAAATGTTTCAAGCGGCTCGTTTCCGCAGTATGCGCGGCGTCAAAAAACCCGGCAGCGTTAAAGCTTCTTTTGCCTGCGGCGGTATGTACTGTACGTAAGCAGTAGCATATCATACTTGGAATAGGCGCAGTAAAAAGTGGAAAAGGAAAGAGACGAATCGACGAGGATGGCTGAGAATACCATATATATCATTGACGTGACCAATAGAGACGGGGTGCAGACTTCGAGATTGGGGTTAGCGAAGCTGGAGAAGACCATGCTGAACCTCTACCTGGACGAGATGGGTGTTTTCCAGAGTGAGTTCGGCTTCCCGACCACGCGGCACGAGACGAACTATCTGAATGCGAATGTCGATCTGGCAGAGATCGGTGCGCTGAAGCGTATTTGGTTGAGTGGGTGGCTCCGAGCAGTGCGGGAGGACGTAGAGGAAGCGTTCAGGCTGGTACCGAAGCTTCGGCACGTCAACGTGAGCATCTCGACCTCAAAGCAGATGATCGAAGGCAAGTTCAGAGGCAAATATGGATGGAGGGACATCGTGGCAATGATGTGTGATGCTGTGGACGCAGCCAAGGAGAAAGGTGCACAAACCATCGGGGTCAATGCCGAGGACGCATCGCGAACCGAGCTCGCGCATTTGCTTGAATTTGCCGAAGCGGCACGGGAGCACGGCGCAGACCGGATACGCTACTGCGATACGCTCGGGTATGATGATCCATTTACCATCTATGAGAAGATCAAAGCGCTCGCCGAGGCGGTCAAGATCCCCATCGAAGTGCACTGCCATAACGATCTGGGCATGGCGGTCGCTTGCTCCGTTGCGGGCGCGAAGGGCGCGATCGACGCGGGTGTCGATGCGTATATCACGACGACCGTGAACGGGCTGGGGGAACGAGCGGGGAATGCGGACCTCGTTTCAACGATCCTCGCGGTACAGAAATCCAGCGGGTTTGCCCGCACGTACCACCTGGACGAGCACATCGATTTGAGCCACGCGTGGAAGATCTGCAACTATGCCTCGCTCTCGTTCCGCGTGCCGATCCCCGTGAATCAGCCCGCCGTCGGTGAGAATGCTTTCGCGCATGAATCGGGCATTCACGCGGACGGCGCACTGAAGGACAGCAGGAACTATGAGTTGTACGATTTCACGGAAGTTGGCCGAGGCCACATTGAGCGGGTTGAGACCGGACGGCTGATCACGACCGGTGAATACTCGGGCATTAAGGGGTTCCAGAACGTTGCGGGTAAGTGCGAATTACGATTCCGGAACGAAGAGGATGCGCGGGAGATCCTCGAGCTCGTCCGGTACGCGAACGTGCACACCCAGAAGCCTGTGACGGAGGACGAGATGAAGTTCATCGCGAAGTATCCACGGCATGCAAAGCTGATCATGTCCGTGCAGCCATAACAACGGTGTGTCGGGCTCGCGGGAAATATCGAAAATTTGATATAGACGGGCCCAGTTAATTACAACGGGATTGCCATGTCAGGAACCGTTACGGAAAAAATACTTGACACGCATATTGTCGAGGGCACACGAGCCCCTGGTGAAGAGGTTGCGCTGAAGATCGATCAGACGCTTACTCAGGACGCGACCGGCACGATGGCGTACTTACAGTTCGAGGCCATCGGGATCCCGCGCGTGAAAACGGAGCTCAGTGTGAGTTACGTGGATCACAACACGCTACAGACGGACTTCAAGAACCCTGATGACCACCGTTACCTTCAATCCGTAGCCATGAGGTACGGCTTGTTCTTCTCACGGCCGGGAAACGGCATCTGTCACCAACTCCATCTTGAGCGGTTCGCACGACCCGGTAAGACGCTCATTGGGTCGGACAGCCACACACCGACGGCAGGGGGGATCGGCTCGTTCGCGCTCGGTGCAGGCGGGCTTGACGTCGCGGTGGCGATGGCCGGTCTGCCGTATCGAATCAAGTATCCGAAGATCGTGGGCATGAAGCTCACCGGAAAGCTTGTGGACTGGGTCTCGGCCAAGGATGTCATACTGGAAGTGCTCCGCAGGATAGACGTAAAGGGCGGTATCGGCAAGGTGCTGGAGTACTTCGGGCCCGGGGTGAAGACACTGAGCGTCCCGGAACGCGCGACGATAACGAATATGGGCACCGAAACGGGTGCGACGACAAGCGTCTTTCCCAGCGATGAGGTGACCAAATCGTTTATGGAAGCACAGGCACGCGGAGATCAGTGGATTCCGCTCGTTGCCGATGCCGATGCGGAATACGATGAGCTCATGGAACTTGATTTGAGCGAGGTGGAGCCGCTGGCAGCCCTTCCGCACAGCCCGGGCAACGTGAAACCTGTACGAGAAGTCGCGGGGATGGAGGTGCATCAGGTCGGGATTGGCTCCTGCACGAACTCGTCCCTGCGCGATCTAAAAATCGTCGCGAATATTCTGAAGGGAAAGACCATTGCCCAGAATTTACACCTCACGATCAATCCAGGCTCACGGCAGGTAGTCGAGCACCTGATAGAGAGCAACGAGCTGCAGTACCTTGTCGCGGCCGGAGCGCGTATGCTGGAGAACGCTTGCGGGCCGTGTATCGGCATGGGCGCCGCACCGTCCTCGCGCGGCACTTCGGTGCGCACCTTCAACCGTAACTTTGAAGGTCGGAGCGGGACGAAGGACGCGGAAGTGCTCCTGGTGAGCCCGGAGGTAGCCGCAGCCACGGCGATCACGGGCGTACTCACGGATCCGCGTGATCTTGGCGCATATCCACGAATAGAGATGCCGCAGCGGTTTATTATCAATGACAATATGTTCATCTCACCACTCCCGCCTGAGGAGGCAGCCACGATTGAGCTTATTCGGGGTCCGAACATCAAGCCGCTGCCGGATTTCCCACCGCTACCCAAAGCGCTCCACGGCGAGGTGCTCATCAAGGTCAGCGATAATATCACCACAGACCACATCATGCCCGCTGGAGCGAAGATCCTCCCGCTCCGGAGCAACATTCCGGCGATCTCGAAGTATGTCTTTGAGGCGATTGATCCCGAGTTCCCGACACGGGCACTGGAGAAGGGCGGAGGGTTTATCATCGGCGGCGAGAACTACGGCCAGGGCTCAAGCAGGGAGCACGCGGCGCTTGCACCTAAATACCTGGGTGTTAAGGCCGTGATCGTCAAGTCATTTGCACGCATTCATTTAGCGAATCTGATCAACTTTGGCATCGTGCCGTTGACCTTTACGGATCCTACGGACTACGATTCCGTCGCTCAAGGGGATGTATTAGAGGTACTAATCGGGGAGCTGCGGAGCGACGTGCGGCTCAGGAATCTGACGAAAGATATTGAGTTTGGGCTTACGCATACGCTTTCGCAGCGTGATGCTGAGATCTTGAAGGCCGGGGGAAAACTGCCCTGGGTCAAGACGAAGGTCTGAAAGAGGAGAGAAGAGGGGGGAGTAAAAGATGGCGCAGCGTGGTATTAGAGAGTATGGCGCGAAGCGAATTTTGGCTCGTCATATAGAGCGGTTCTCGAGCGGAACGGTCACGTACCCGGGGAAAGTCGCTCTGGTGACACCGGAGCAGACCATCGAAGCACTGAGTAAAGAGCAGCCCTGGTTGAAAACTGAAAAACTGACGGTGAAGCCAGACCAGCTCTTCGGTAAGCGGGGCAAACACGGGCTCCTGCTGGTGAAGGTAGACTATGACGAGGCGAAGCGGTGGCTCGCGGAGAAGATGAACACTGAAGTAACGATAGGTAACTCCCGGGGTAAGCTGACGCACTTCCTCGTGCAGCCCTACATTGAGCTGGCGAAGGAGTTCTATCTGGCCTTTGCCGGCCATCGTGACGGCGATTACGTCCATTTCTCGACCGCCGGTGGCATGGACATCGAAGCGAACTGGGACAAGGTCACCACCGTCAGCGTGCCCATTGATGCGACGATTGAGGACATTGATCTCACACCAATCCTTGAGCTCGTGCGCGATAAGGACAAGGAAGCACTCAAAAACGTCGTAGCCGCGCTCTTCCGGTTCTATCGCGAGCTGCACTTCGGGTTCCTGGAATATAATCCGTTCACTTTTAAGAACGGCGAGTTCCTGCCGGTGGATACCGTGGCGCGATTGGACGATACCGCGCAGTTCCTCTGCTCCGAGGACTGGGGCGATGTTGAGTTCCCGGTTCCTTTTGGCCGCGAATTGCGCGCGGAGGAGCGGTACATAAAGAAACTGGACGAGAAGAGCGGGTCGTCACTAAAACTGACCATACTCAATCCTAAGGGGCGCGTGTGGACGATGGTCGCCGGTGGCGGCGCCAGCGTGATTTACGCGGATACTGTTGGCGATCTGAAACTCGGCGAGGAGCTGGCGAACTATGGCGAGTACAGCGGCAACCCCACGACGGACGAGACCTACGAGTACGCGAAGACGCTGCTCGACCTGATGACGCGTGAGAAAGCGGAGACCGGGAAGGTCCTGATCATCGGCGGTGGGATCGCGAACTTCACGGATGTGGCGAAGACCTTTGACGGGATTATCATGGCGTTGGAGCAGTACGCGGAGAAGATCAAGGAGCATGGCATCAAGATCTACGTTCGGCGCGGTGGTCCGAACTACGAGGCGGGTCTGGCGAAGATTCGCGCGGCAGGCGAGCGCTTGGGGCTCGATATGGCGGTCCACGGTCCGGACACGCACATGACGAAAGTGGTGCGTATCGCATTGACGGATTTAAAGGAGGTTGCCTAGAATGGCCAAGCCGGATTACGTGTTGTTTGATAAGGATACGACTGCGATCGTGTTTGGCAACCAGCAAGCGGCGGTTCAGCGGATGCTCGACTTCGACTATCTCTCGGGGCGCGAGGCGCCCTCCGTTGCGGCCGTGATCAATCCCAGTGGTGGGCGCCGGGAGTACATGAAGGTCTTCTTCGGCAGCCAGGAGATTATGATTCCCGTGTACAATACGCTCGAGGCTGCTGTCGAGGAGCATCCTGATGCGGACGTGGTTATCAACTTCGCCTCATTCCGCTCGGCGTACAACGTCTCACGTGAGGTGCTCACGTGTCCGACAATCAAGACACTCGCTATCATTGCCGAAGGTGTACCGGAACGGCAAACCAGAGAGCTGATTGCGTTAGCTCAGAAGCAGGGCAAGTGGATCATCGGACCGGCGACCGTGGGGGGATTTGTCCCCGGTGCGTTCAAGATCGGTAATGCCGGCGGCGCGCTCTCCAATCTCATCATGTCGAAACTGTACCGACCAGGGAGCGTTGGCTTCGTCTCCAAGTCGGGCGGTATGTTGAACGAGATGGCGAATATGATTTCGCTGAATTCGGACGGTGTTTATGAGGGCATAGCCATTGGTGGCGATAAGTATCCCGGGTCGACCCTGGTGGAGCACCTGCTGCGGTACGAGGCAAATCCGGAGATCAAGATGATGGTTGTGCTCGGGGAAGTAGGCGGCCGGGATGAGTACGAGATCGTAGCTGCGCTGAAGGCCGGTAAATTAACGAAGCCCGTGATCGCATGGGTTACCGGAACGTCGGCGAAGATCTTTCCAACCGAGGTGCAGTTCGGCCATGCGGGCGCGATGGCTCGCGGATCTGCTGAAACAGCGGACGCGAAGAACGCGGCACTGAAGGAGGCAGGCGCTTTTGTGCCGAACTCCTACGATGACTTCGGCGATCTGATTCGAACGGTCTATGAGGATCTTAAGGCCAAAGGCGAGTTAGAGGAGCGGGCAGAGGTGGAGCCGCGAGCGATACCGGTGGATTACGACCCGAAGAGCATGCGGCGGCCGACCAATATCGTGAGCACCATTTCGGACGATCGAGGCGAGGAGCTGGTCTACGCCGGCGTGCCCATAAGCAAAGTTATTCGAGAAGGCTTCAGCTTGGGAGATGTGATCTCGCTGCTGTGGTTCAAGAGGCGCCTACCAAAGTACGTCACCGATTTCTTAGAGCTGGCGTTACGAATAACGGCAGATCATGGCCCCTGTGTGAGCGCGGCGCATAACGCGATCGTTACCGCAAGTGCAGGCAAGGACCTCACCGCAGCAGTGGCATCCGGTGTCCTGACCATCGGGCCACGATTCGGCGGTGCGATCGACGATGCGGCCCGGTACTTCAAGGACGCGCTTGAACGGGGCTTAACAGCGCGTCAGTTCGTAGACGAGATGAAAGCTAAGAACATCAACATCCCGGGGATCGGCCATCGAGTGAAGAGCGTGCAGAACCCTGATATGCGCGTCAAGCTGCTCGAGGAGTGGGCGTTTACAAACCTTCCGAAGCACGAGCTGCTCGACTTCGCGCTCGAAGTGGAGCAGATAACGACCGCGAAGCGGAACAACCTCATCTTGAACGTGGACGGGTGTGTCGGGATTGTCTTCGTAGATATTTTGCGCTCGACCGGGATTTACAGCGAGGAAGAGATCGATGAGATCATAAGCATCGGCACACTCAACGGCATCTTCGTCCTGGGCCGGACGATCGGGATGATCGGGCACTATTTGGACCAGAAGCGGCTCCACTCGCGCTTGTACCGGCATCCCTGGGACGACGTGCTGTATATGCTGCCCAAAGAGGACGAGGTGCTGAAATACCGGAGATCTGACTGACTCTGACGGAGGTGTAAAAATGGCGGAAAAGATACAGATGAAGACGCCGCTCGTGGATATCGACGGCGACGAGATGACGAGAATCATATGGGCGATGGTGAAGGAACAGCTCCTCCTGCCCTACATCGAGCTCAAGACCGAGTATTATGACCTCGGGCTGAAGAAGCGTGACGAGAGCGATGATCAGATAACTATAGAGGCCGCGGAGGCGATCAAGACGTATGGCGTGGGCGTGAAGTGCGCGACGATCACGCCAAATGCCGCGCGAGTAAAGGAGTACAACCTGAAGCAGCAGTGGAAGAGCCCCAACGGAACGATCAGAGCGATCCTGGACGGCACGGTATTCCGCGCGCCGATCATGGTCAAGAATATCAAGCCTGCGGTACAGAACTGGACAAAGCCGATACACATTGGCAGGCATGCTTATGGCGATGTGTACAAGAACGCAGAGTACCGTGTGCCGGGACCGGGCACGGCCGAACTCGTCTTCACCGACGAGCACGGCAAGGAGGTACGGGAAACGATCGAGAAGTTCGATGGCCCCGGCATCATCCAGGGCATCCACAACCTCGACGCTTCAATAAGGAGCTTTGCCGAAGCCTGCTTCGCCTACGCGCTCGACCAGAAGGTGGATTTGTGGTTCGGAGCGAAAGATACCATCTCCAAGACCTATGACAGCAACTTCAAGCGTATCTTTGAGGAGGTTTACGAAGCGGAATACAAAGCCAGGTTCGAAGCGGCGGGCATTGAATACTTCTATACGCTCATCGACGACGCCGTGGCGCGGATCATGCGGTCTGAGGGCGGCATGCTCTGGGCATTGAAGAACTACGACGGCGATGTGATGTCTGACATGCTCGCCTCGGCGTACGGAAGCCTCGCAATGATGACCTCCGTGTTAGTCTCACCGCATGGGTACTTCGAGTACGAGGCCGCGCACGGCACCGTGCAGAAACATTACTACAAGTACCTGAAGGGCGAGAAGACCTCGACCAATTCTGTCGCGCTGATATTCGCGTGGACGGGTGCGTTACGGAAGCGTGGCGAGCTGGATACCATACCGGAGCTAGGGCAATTTGCGGATAAGCTGGAGGCGGCGACGCTCCAGACGATCGAGGACGGCGTGATGACCGGCGACCTGGCGAAGCTGGCAGAGCCGGCAGCTAAACAGATAGTGTACACGGAAGAGTTTATAGGTGAGGTGCGGCGGAGGCTTGAAAAGAGCGTAGCTTAACGATCTGAAAAACGTCTAACGTGCCTTTGGTCAAGCGGACACATCACCCTTATCCCGATCCGACCGCTCGATGGAGACCTGGATGCGAAGTGGGCAATTTCGGGACGGCAGACCCGTGGCTTTGACCATAGCTTAATATCCCGCTCACAATATAGGTATCCGATAAGTATGCCGAAACGAGTCTTGATTTTGACGGGGGATGCTGCTGAGACGCACGAGCTATTCTATCCGTTCTGGCGGCTTAAGGAGGCTGGAGTTGCGGTTACTGTGGCGGCACCATCAAAGAAAGAAGCTTTGTTCACCGTTGTACACGACTTCGAGCCGGGTTGGGAGACGGTCACCGAGAAGCAGGGATACCGATTTCTTGGGGTTGACGCGGCCTTTAAAGATGTTAACCCTGCGGACTATGACGGCTTGCTCTTACCGGGCGGGCGCGCGCCGGAGTACATGAGGATCTGCCCTGAACTGGAGCCGATCGTACGGCACTTCTTTGAATCGGATAAGCCCGTCGCAGCTATGTGTCACGGCGTTCTCTTGATCACGAAATTCGGCCTGGCGAACGGTAGGAGAATGACCACCTTTAAGATTATTGCACCGGACCTGGAGCAAGCCGGAGCCGACTATGTCGACCAGGAAGTGGTCGTTGATGGATCCCTGGTCACGAGCAGAACTTATTTTGACCTGCCAGCCTTCATGCGGGAATTTCTGAAACTCCTTAGTGTATAGTGCACTGGAGTCCTCCAAATACCTACCTACTGGGCAGTCAAGAGAGGGCTTACTCCGCTTCTCCGATGGCCGCCCTGCCCAAAGCGTCCATAAACCAGAGACGAACCTCAAGCAAGCCACCGAGCTGAAGCTGTATCTTCTTACGGCTTCATCAGCACTTTTATGGCCCCCTCCTGGCGTCCTTTGGCCACGTCAATCGCCTCCTTGAAATCCCGTAGCGGAAAGGTATGGGTGACAATCCCGCGCGAGGTAATCAATCCGCGGGACAGAAGATCAATGGCGATGGGATAGGTGTGAAAGGCCAGGTGAGCACCGATGATCTCCAGCTCTTTTATGTCCGAGATGACAGACCAGTCGAAGGAGACATTCTCGGCGAACACCGAGAACTCCATGAGCCGACCGCCCCGCCTGAGCATCTCAACGGCCATCAGGACACTGGCGTTTGACCCTGCTGCCTCCAGTACGACATCGCAGCCCACGCCATCCTCGGTGAGTGCTTTTACCTGAGCGACGGCATCCGCTTTGGTGGGGTTTATGACCATATCGGCCCCGAGCTCCTTCGCGACTTTGAGCCTCGTATCATGTCGGTCTACTGCAATTACCATCCGGGGGTTCTTGAGCTTTGCCGCCTGGACCATGAACAAGCCGATAGGCCCGCCACCGATGACCACCACCGTCTCCCCGAACTGAATTTTCGCCCGATTGACGCCGTGGATGGCGCAGGCCAGGGGCTCGATCGTAGCGGCATCTTGCCAGCTGACAGTTTTGGGCACCTTATGGACTATAGAGCCCTTTGGGTAGATCATGTGCCTGGCCCATCCGCCACTATACTTTACAATGCCAAAGATGGCATGTGGCTCGCAAAGATTGTACCGCCCTCGCCGGCAATAGTAGCACTGTCCACAGGGAACGATATTCTCAGGGATGGCCCTGTCCCCTATCGCCAGTCCAAATTTATCGCCAGCACCCGGGCCAAGCTGCAACACACGTCCCATGAACTCATGACCTGCAACAATGGGTGCATAACTGTAAGCGACCCTGGCAAAATAGGCCGTTCCGTAATAGATTTTAGGATCAGCCGCGCAAATCCCACAGCTCTCGATTTCGACTAAAACCTCCTCCTCTCCCGGCTCGGGAAGCTCAACATCCTGGTATCGAAAGTCCTCTTGACCATGAATCACTACCCCTTGTGTATGCATTACGCCTCACCTTTGGAATACATGTGTGGACATATATGATATACCTCATTCCCCGAACGTGCAGAATAAATGGATCGGTATAACCTTAGCAAAGCCTGGGTGGTGAATCACTCGGCTGAATTAGCCTTTTCCGCTGCCGCTGCTAAGAGACTAGAAGAAATCCTCCAGTTTCTCTATTCGTTCCTTCTGCCCGATCACCACCACAGTATCTCCCTCGAGTATCTCATCCTCCGGCCCGACGCTCGAGATGACCCGCCCATCACGTAGAATCGCCACGATGGACGCGCCGATTCGCTCCGTAAACCGCAGATCCTTGATCTTTTTGTTCGCGATCTTTGCGCCCGGCTGCACCTTGAAGCTCTCCAAAGACGCCTCACCCCTCTTCGTCGCGAAATCGATGAAATCGACCACCGCGGGCTTAGTCAAGCTCCGTGCGAGCCGCCGTCCACCAATCTCCTCAATCATCACCACCTTCTTCACACCCGTCTTGTGGAGCATCTTCGCCGTCCTCTCCGAGCTCCCACGCGAGACGATATCCAAATTTGGATTCAAGCCCTTCGCCGTGATGCTCAAGAAGAGGTTATCCGCATCATCCGGGAGCGTTGAGACCAAGCCCGAGGCGCGTTCCACACCCGCCTCCTTCAAGGTCTCCTCACTCGTCGCATCGCCCTCGACCACGAGTATCTCCTTCTTCCGCAGCTCCTTTACCCGCTCGGTGTTGTTCTCTATAACGACGAACTCCAGACCTTCGTCTCTAAAATCGTCCGCAATTACGCTTCCGGTACGACCACCGCCACAAATAATCCTATGATTCTTCATCTTTGCCACGCCCCGCTTTACTCGTGTTATGCCCAGGGCTTCGCGCAACTGCCCTTCCAAAACTAAACCTATCATACCGGTGAGCACATATAAGACAACTCCAACGCCCGTTAAGATCGATACCATCGTAAATATTTGTCCGTAGGGTGTATGCGGATAGTAGTCGCCATATCCTACCGTGGTAATCGTGATAACGGACAGATAGAACGCCTCGAAAAGTGAGAGGTCTTCGAAATACCAGAAGCCCAAGGCTCCTGTAGTCACCACGACGAGTAACAGAAAGAAGCCGGTAAGTGTGCGTCTTATTGCTCCCATAGTGCCGTGCTGATTTTTAAGTTATAAATTTAGTAATGCCGCCTATTATTCCTTTGCTCATTCTGTCGCCGTATCTCACCACCCCCTCATCGAATCAAGATCGATGCAGTACTGTTATAATAAGCCGGGAAGAGCTTATAAAAGGCTGTCCGAGGTTCAAGAACGAAACGACTCACATTCTGCTCTCCATCTCGGCACCACGTACCGAACCGTCGTAGAGCACGTTACCGGTATATCGCTTCTCCGAGAAGCTCGCCACCCGCAAACCGAGGATATACCGAACGGCAACGCTCAGACCTTCTTCGAGCTCTGTATCTGATACCACGGGAATGCCATAGGCAACCAGAAGAATGTCCCTCGTCGCGTCCGTCACCTTCGTGGCATCCGCATCACCATGCACATAGACGCACAGGATCCGTAAAGCATCCGTTAACACCAGCTCGCGCCCGCTCAGCCGCTTCATCCGAAGGCCGATCAGCAGCACCTCCTCGTCCGGTTGCGCGAATCGTACGCATAAGGGCGGCTCGATCTTGGCTGCATCGAATGCGCTGAAAGTGAGCAGCGTCTTCACCGAGGCGAGATTGTACGCATCCACAATGGGTAAAATCCGTGGCAGACCCTTACCCTGCACGATCCGCCGCAGCAGCGCCTCTGACGCTGGCCGCACCTTCGTGGGATCGACACCCAGCTGCCAGAAGAAGTCCCGCTGCCTTCTCAGGATTCCGATGTCCTTGACCGCGGCAAGGCTGTATACGCGTCTCAGCTCCGCTTCCACCACTGCTACTTCCGTGTCGAGCGCGTTCTCCTCTCGCTGCAACACACCACGTAGCTCTGCGAGACCGAGACTGAGCTCGAAGTTCTGCCGTACCGCCGCATCGATGATGACCCGAATCATTCTCCCTGCTCAAGCGTGATGGTATGCTTGATCAGGTCGATTTCGGCTATTCGTCCCGTAACCTCGCGCGTCTCGCCCAATATCCCGGTGAGCCTGATACGCTCGCCCTCGACGGCCACACGCACGACGTCCTCCATCACTAATTCTCTGGTCACCGCTCCTGCGCGCTCTATAAAGACATTCGATTCGCACATCTTTGCGCTCCTCTCGCTGTTTGTAGGTATGTATTCTTCTCACGCCACCCAAGATATAGCTTACCGGGCGTGATTTGAGGAAGTTTATTATATAAAAAATTGTAATATTACTGCGGAGCTACCGCAGGAGGATCAGCACCCATGAAAAGTTACCAACAGAAATTGGAAGAGGCGAAGACGCTCTCTGACGTCTTCGAGATTGTCAAGGAAGGCGTTCGGAAGGTAATGCACACCGGAAGGGCTGGATTGACGCTCGGGCTCGCGGATCTCGGCGGCGATGCCAGTACCTGGGTTGGGGCATTCTATCCCATCGGCTCGAACACGATTGTTATGAACCGAACGCCCTTACAATGGATTACGAGGATGGATCCACAGTTGTTCACCGCCTACGCCTTTCACGTTCTACTCCACGAGTATATCCATGCCCTGGGGTACACCGAAGAGGCCCGCACCCGAAAACTCGTCTACTGGATCTCCCGTGAGCTCTTTGGCGAGGAGCATGTAGTCACGCAGATGTCACGCGATATAAGCACCTTTATTCCCAATGTTGAGTATTCCACGGAAGAAGT
>Ga0268279_1000791_pt1 | contig 19222 bp, 14 predicted proteins | sample saktaG_6_FD_190142 | JGI IMG/M metagenome (GOLD analysis project Ga0268279, IMG submission 190142) | Saline water microbial communities from Sakinaw Lake, British Columbia, Canada - sak_2010_1_5_80m | ecosystem: Environmental > Aquatic > Non-marine Saline and Alkaline > Saline ...
ATTCCCCTGGCTTCACCACAGCCCGTTACCAGACTGGATGCAGGGTTCAGTTCTGAGGTGGTGGCTAGCCGTTCCTCAGGTCGGACTTTCACCAAACTGGATAGCATGGTCTTTCTCGGCGCACTCAAACCCTTCTTTCTTTCTCATCTCTTCGGTAAGCAATGTAAGCGACCATCTTTTACGTCCATCGGGTGATTTGGTGCATGCCGGCGCTATAATTTCCGCTTCGTGCCGTTCTGTGTATTTTTTAGGCTGTCCAGACCTTGGTTTATCTCTCAGGGCGCTTTCAAGACCTTCTTCAAGGTATCTCTTCTTGATCCTCCAGATGGTGTTCCTGCCAACACCCAATATCTCTGCTATCTCAGTGTCCCCCTTTAGCTGGTTTGCCAGCAGCAGAATACGTGCTCTGGTTAGCCCTCTTGCACTTTTTCGCCCCTTTTTTACAAAGTTCTTGAGTAACTTCTCCTCAGTCTCTTCAAGTTCAATACCTACCATGAATATATCATGGTATTCGGTGGTTATTAAATTATTCTAAAATTAAATTGTTGAGACACTAGATAACCATCGCCCTATCTCTGATGTTTCTGTTCCGACTGCGGCATAAACGCTCGATTTCAAGATCTTCTTCTCTGGTCAACTCCCGCACAGAGCGGGTGCAGTTTCCATGCATTTGTCCATTTTCACATGGAAAATGGATCGTCCATCTTTATAACCCTGTCGTTTTGGCACGATGTAGTTAACCGTGAGCGTGCCTTTATTTTGGTACGAGTCCCTCAAAAGTCTTCGTTACTTCTCCCAGTAGCTTCTTCTCCTCTGTACTCAGATTCGGCGATACCTGCAAACCCTTCAAAACGCCGATGGCCTCGATAGTCTTGTTGATCTGCTCTGCAGGTGTTACCTTCTCAGCCGCTTTCTTTGCTCGCGTCATCGCGCGCTTATGCTTCATCCTGACATGACGCGCCAGGTCAAGAGGTTTAGCGAATTTTTCGCCACAATATTTGCATTTATATTCTGCCATAATGTCAAACATACGTCGTGGCTATATAAATATAGTTGCTATTTTACGTCAGATTGACGTCTGTTGGCCACTTTGAGAGAATAATAACGTGAAAGAAGTTTATCGCCTCTTTTGTGTCTTCAAGTTCACGCTAGTCATGTCGCTGGCATCCATCCCCCGCCTCTTACTGTTGATGCCCACAAACTCCGAACCGTTATGACTCCGCCGGTAGCGCCACTAACCGTCAGTTGTGCGCAATATTACGCGAGCGCATAGGATTATCGCGCCAAAAAGAAATTGTGTCTAGCGCAAAATTTGAAAGCCAGTCGGAGGCAGTCGTTCATTCTGTTTTAAGGTGTCATGATAACCTGAGTAGCTGAATTCTTAACTGTGTTCCTAACTTAAACAAAACACGGGCTAAGACAAACTTCGTCCAGTGGTATGTGTTTATCGCAAGCTATTTTCAATGCTGTCGTTGGGGCATTTCTAAAATAAGCATGCTCTACGTGTTTCCCAAGATCTTTTACTGCTTCAACGGCTTCAGCAAAGTCTCCGTCACCACTTACCACTATTGCTACATCATATATATCATCATAAGCGTATTTAAGCATATCAACGGCCATAAAAATATCAACCCCTTTTTCGATAAAAGTGTTACCACGAGGTTCTAGTCTCCCCAAACGGAGTTGGAGATATGGCGTGTTAGTTAAAGCCGGAAAAAATTTTCTGCTGCGATATGTATTTCTCTTCAGGAACTGTTCCTTTATTGTAGGGAGCATTGTAGTAGTATATTCGGATAAGCTTGCGGCGTGACCCGCAGAGCAGTTGCCCAAACGAATAGAGATTTATATTTGTTCTCCAAACGCAACTTTTTAGGGGATAGTAAAAATTATTACCATCAACAAAAACAGCTGCTCTATCCTTAAGTGACCTTTGAGATTATAACCTGCCATTGGGGTTAGCAATGGCAGGGTTGTTATTACCCATACTAAAGAGGAGGGCATATATGAGCTTTCCGATTTTTTGCACGCTCAGCTCCTGCTCGATAGGGATCACACGCCTGAACCTTCCAAACCAGCAGAGGTTATGAAGATAGAATAAAGCGGTATTTTCCAGAAGGGCGGTTTTCGGAGTACACCCGTCGCTCCCCCTATCCCCTCCTCTCCCGGAGTCAGCTTAGAGAACGAGCTGCTTCTCGAACGTTGTCAGGTTCTCACAGCCGTTCTGCTGCACGAGCACCAGATCCTCGAGTCGAACACCCCCGACCTCAGGCTCGTACAGGCCCGGCTCGATGGTGATCACATTCCCCTTCTGCAGAACGTGCTCATTATCACTGACGCTCGGACTCTCGTGCACATTGAGCCCGACACCATGACCGGTAGAATGAATAAACCCTTTTTTGGCGCCTGTTCTGATCGTGCCATATCCGCGCTCCTCGAAGAGATCGCAAACGGCGAAATGAACGTCTCGACATGAAACGCCCGCCTTGACGCGCGCCAGCGCAGCGTTCTGGGCAGCCAGCACCGCGTCGTACATCGCTTTGATCTCCGGGCTAGGCTCGCCGTAGACGACCGTTCTCGTCATATCAGCAAAATAGCGTTCCGTCTTCAATCGCGGGAAGATATCGATAATGATCGGTTCATCTGGTAAGAGCGGACCGCGACCGGAATAATGGGGATCCGCAGCCCGTTTCCCGCACGATACGATCGGCAGGTCTCCGTTGGAACTGCAGCCCGCGTCGATCAGCGCGTGCTCGATGATCGCCCTGACCCGTTCTGCAGTGAGCACCTCGCCGTTATACCGCAAGACGCGGTCCTTATCGATCCTGGCTTGTTTGATGGTCGCAAGCGTCTGAGCCAGCGCGAACTCGCACGCGCGTTGCGCTTTTGTGATGTACCTCACTTCCTGATCCGTTTTGATCTCGCGCTGTTTCGTTATCAGAATCTCCTCCTGGGGGACCACGTCTATCCCGTTCATCCGCAGCGTCTCAGCGGTACCGAGATAGAACGTTCTGGGTACCTCCACGGCCGTTACACCCTCATCCCTGAGGAGCTTTATCACGACCTCATCCAATTTGAGATTCGTGCCGTAGTCGAGCGAAGACCGGACGTCATGCACGCGTGACTCTTTTCGCGCACGCTCATACTCCATTTGTGAGACGACGAGCACCTCTTTCCGGTCTCGGTCCTGCGGTACAGCGAGATAGATAAAGGGATCGGCCGCGAGAAAGCGCGTGGCATAGTACATATCAGCATTCCGTAAGCTCTCACTGAGGATGAGTAGCGGCTTTTGCACTGCGGTTCGATGCGCTGCTTCACCGGCCATTGCTCTCGGTTGTGGTTTATCCTCGTAGGATATAAATAAACCCATAGAAGAAGAGTGTGGGCGCGTGATTTCGTCGAACGCCCGCGTTGCACTGGTAAGACGAATCAGTGGAAATAAGCTTTTTAGTAAAACAAACAGAGGGATACTTATATTATATATAACCCCATGACGCGCCTCGGGTTGCTCGTGCACGGACCAGAAGCAGTAGATGAAGGTGACGTGGAACGAGCAGTTGAGACCCTAAAGGGGCATGGATTTGAGCTTGAAGCGGCACTGGGGGGGATCTCCGGTAAAACGGCGGTTATCGACGCGGGGTTACAGCATGTAATCGATATCAATAAGGATCTGCGCCCCTCTGAAGTGCTCGGCGATTTCCTGAGCCGCGGCATCGACTTCATCATACTGGTCAATCATGCGAAGACAGAGGAGAGCGGCCTCGGGCTCGGCGAAGGCATCCTGGGGAATTTCATGCGTTCCGGGAGGCGACCCGAAGAGCTCTCCTTCGTGCAGCTGGAATACTGTAATCAGCGGTGCATTCGGTGGCTGCTCAAGCCAGGCGATGTAGACGTGTACGCTGAGCTGCGTGCGCTCTTCCGTGGGTTCACCGAGCTCGTGCCCCCGAAGCCGGAATCACGCTGTAAAAGGTCAGCAGGCCGCGTATACCGGGAGATACGGGGGGTGCAGCCCGGAGAGAAGATCGTGCTCGACGGCGTTATCATCGGGACGGTCTCGCGCGAGTGCCGCGATAGCTGCGTAACGCTGATTGCGAAAGAGGGCAGACTGGTGGGGCTCGAAGGGGGCGTGCTGATCGAGCACAATCTCGCGAAGTTGCCGCCGATAGATCTGGAGAATGAGCTCATAAAATCGGCGTGCGTAATCAGGCGTACAGCGCCGAAACGGGTGGAATGCGAGGGCACGTTCGGCAAGGGGAAGCGGAAGAAGAAAGCCTGCATCCTCTACACGGTTGAGAAGCTGTTTCCGAAGCTTGAGGATGCTGATGCGGCGGTTGAAATCGTGGTTACGGTCGGCGACGATACGACGAGCATCGCAGGCGATATATTGAAGCGTTTTGGCGTTCGCTTGATTGGACTCACGGATGGCGATGCAGACGGTCTGATCACAGGCATCGAGCGCGGCGATCTGGAGGAGTACACCAAATTTCTCCCGAAGGGCTCGATGATCATCCGATTGCAGCCTGAGACTGATGACGTGATCGGGGAGCAGGTGAAAGCGGCCATTTTTAACGGGCGCGATGAGCTCGAGCTGAGCGGCGAGGTGGACCAGCAGTTCGAGGTAATGAAACAGCGGATACTCGAGCTCGCGGGTGAAAAACTCATCGGCGTGCTGAGTTCTGAGCCCCGAGATGCCGAGTGAGAAGCGAAACATATATGGACGGTCATCGCTTATTCTATGTTATTATATATATAACTACAGGACAGGGAGGAAAAATGACAGCTGAGATGTTAGAGGTTGGAGACGTGATGACCCCAAATGTCATTACAGAAGATGAAGAGACCCTGGTCACCAAACTCTCGAAGGAGATGGAGCTTGGGAATATCGGGAGCATTGTGATAACCAAAGCGGGCAAGCCTGTTGGTATTGTCACCGATCGTGATATCGCGATCAAAGTCTGTGCTCTGAAACGGAACCCGGCAGAGGTACGAGCGCGGGAGATCATGTCCTCGCCACTGCTCACCATTGAGCGGGACGCGTCGTTGGAGCAAGCGTGCGAGTTCCTCGCGAAGAAGGGTGTGCGCAGGTTACCGGTGATCGAGGGGGATCAACTCGTCGGGATTGTGAGCGTGCGGAATATTTTGACTCGAAATCCGACATGCGTGCATAAATTCTATCCCTCGCTGCTATGAGGGCGGGATGCGAAGCGGCTCAGCGCAGCGGATCGGATCAGCGGCACCCGTCGAGTGGTGGCGTGCAGATACGTATGTTGAGCCATGAGCAGTCCTACTTTTTAGCTGGAGAACTATATATGTATTAGGGGGTGAGCAAGAAGTATGAACGTTCGGGATATAATGAGCCGTCCTATCATTACGGAAGATGAAGAGACCCTGGTCACGAAGATAGCGGAGGATATGGTGGAGTTGGGTATCGGGAGTGTCGTGATCACCAGGGCGGGTAAACCGGTGGGGATTATTACGGAACGAGATATCGCGTTGAAGGCGTTACTGAAGAATAAGCGAGCAAGCGAGGTGAAAGCGAAGGAGATCATGTCCTACCCGTTGACCACCATCGAGCCGGATTTATCGGTCGATGAGGCCTGCAAGCTCGCAGCCAAGCGGCGGATAAAACGCCTGCCGGTGGTTGAGAATGATCGCGCGGTCGGAATCGTGAGTATTCGGGATCTCTTAACGCGGAAACCGGAGTACGTGCGGGAGTTCTACTTCTAATCTCACCTGAGCTAGCTAACTGGCCCTGATCAGAGCAGCCCCTGCTCTTGCAGTGTTCCGGTGATATGTGCGCACGCAGTGGTCGCGCTCGTCACGGCACGGCCCAGCATCGCCTGAGCATTCTCGAAGTCTCCTCGCTCGAACATCTGCTGTACCAGCTTGAGCTTCTCAGCCACCGCTCTGAAGTCCTCACTATCCGAGACACGAATGGCCAGCGCGGTCTCCAAGGCCAGCGCATCGAGGAATGTGCGGAGCACCTTCTTCGCACCCGCCAATTCCTGCCCTTTCAACGCCTCCACCACCGGGAACAACTTCCCGCAAACGAGCAGCATGGCCTTTAGCCGTTCCGCAAACTGGTAGCTCATTATCTCATTATTCGTCATGAATCGTCACTCTAGAAACCTTTTTGTTACGCGGTAATAAAGGGATAGGCATGCCAGCAACAATTTTAGTCGGTGGTTTTTTTGGTGATGAGGGTAAAGGGAAGATCATCTCGTATCTTGCCACGCATGACAAGCCGGAGATCGTTGCTCGCGGTGGTGTCGGACCCAATGCGGGGCATACAGTCATCGTGAAAGGAAAGCGGTACGCATTACGGATGACACCGTCTGGATTCGTGCAGGAGGGTGCACGGATTCTTATCGGTGCCGGCGTCCTGGTTGATCCGCGCGTGCTCATGGAAGAGATCGAGACCTTGAAGATACGGGACCGTATCGGCGTGGATCGGCGCTGCGGTATCATTGAGCTGGAACACATCGACGCGGACCGGAGCGACGCGCACCTGAAGGGCACCATCGGCTCGACGGGGACCGGCTGCGGCCCCGCGAATGTCGCCCGCGTCTCGCGCAAGGGCAGGCAGGCGAAGGACGTCCCGGAGCTACAGGCGTTCCTGACCGACGTGCCGCTCGAGGTGAATACGGCGCTCGATGCGGGTAAAGGCGTGCTGATCGAGGGCACGCAGGGTTTTGGCATCTCGTTACTCTACGGTACCTACCCGTTCGTTACCTCGAAGGACACGAGCGCATCGCAGATGGCCGCGGATGTTGGCATCGGCCCTACCCGGGTAGACGATGTGGTCATTGTTTTCAAGTCGTTCCCGACACGGGTCGGCGAAGGGCCGTTCGAGACGCAGATGAGCGAGAAGCAAGCGGCTGAATTGCAGATAGAGGAGTACGGCACGGTAACGCACCGGAAGCGCCGGATCGGGGCATGGGACGGTAAAATGGCTCGATACTCAGCAATGATCAATGGCGCGACCATGGTGGCCTTGACCGGGGTTGACAAGTTGGATCCGAAGGTGAAGGGCGCGAAGGAGCACGACGAGCTGAGCGCAATAGTGAATGAGTTCGTCGCTCTGGTGGAAAAGGACGTCGGTGTGCCCGTGAAATTGATCTCGACCGGGCCAGAGCTCTCGGAGATCGTGGATCTGAGGTAGAGAAACGAAAGCAGGTATTCGAGCCACACGAAGGGTGTCGTAAGCTTTTTATAGCTTTGAGCACAACCGTTGCCTCAGAGAAAAAAGGTGGCTGCTATGCCTGTTGAACCAGCTCGAAGTTATGTTCGTGTGCAGCGACTGCTTCTTATTGGACTTTGCTTCGTTCTCATGCTCTCGCACGCGCAAGCCGTTGAGCTGCTTGCAGGCGGGAATATGTCACTGGATTCGCCCATTGATGACGACGTCTTTGCCGCTGGCGATTCGCTCGCGATCAATGCACCGGTGGAGAGCGTTGTCTTTGCAGGTGGCGAGCTCGTGGTCAACGCGCCGATCAGCGGCGACATCCTTGCTGCCGGTGGTCGCATCACTGTCAATGCAGCTGTTGACGGCAAGATCGTAGCTGCCGGTGGCGAGATCGAAATGAACGGCACCGCGAAGAATCTCGTGGCTGCCGGTGGCGAAATCACCATTCATCCCACTGCGGTGATAACCCGCGATGCAGTGATCTCCGGCCAGCGGGTATCCAACGCGGGCACGGTCTCCCGGAACTTAACCGTACGTGCCGAGGAGTTCGAGCATACCGGAAGTGCCGGCCGGGTCGACTATCACAAAACGGAAGGGCTGGAAGGGTTACGAGCAGTGGCGACTATTCTACGCGTCCTCATGATCGTAGGCTTCCTCATACTCGGCATCGTGCTGCTCAAGCTCTTTCCCGCGCAGTTCTTCAGTGTGGAGGCGGAGGTGCGGAATTCACCGCTGAGGAACACCGCCGTCGGTTTTGCGCTCATCATCGTCTCGACGGTGGTGATCTTCGTGCTGGCGATAACGGTCGTGGGATTCCCCCTGGCCGCCGTCATGGGCATGCTCTTCATCATCGCCCTGATGCTCTCGAGTATCTTCGTCTCCTTCGCACTCGGCAGGACGCTCAGCGATGCACTCAAGGTGAAGCCCAACGATCTGCTCGTCTTTATTATTGGCTTCGTTGTGCTCGCCCTGCTCGTCCATATTCCGGTGGCTGGCATGTTCATTGGGTTTGTAGCGCTCAGCCTGGGCTTTGGCGCGATCCTCTATGCCGTGCACAATAACTGGCAGCGCATCACCTCGCCGGGAAGTAGCTAGAAACGAGTCGTCGGCGTTCGAGCGTAAGGACGTTTCCTCGTCTTACTGGCACGGCGTTCGTTCAGCCAAAGAACGGGGGCGACGCTGCTGACGAGTAACTGGTGAGTCAAGATTGAGGTTGCAGGTGACCAATGACGAGTTCACCGGATTTCCGTACCGTTACGCTCTTCTTCTCGTTTTACGGGCTGCCATCGCGAGGACAACGGCAAACCCCAGGGCCATGAGCCACAGCAGCGCGCCGAAGCCCGGTTCCTTCGGTGTCGGTGTGGCTACCGGTGGTGAAGTAGATGTTGGTTCGGGCGTTGGTGTCAAGCCAGGTGTAGCAGGTGGCGATACCGTCGGTGTGGGTGTAACCACTGGTTGCGGCGGCCGCGCTGGATCCAGCGGGAACGAATCTTCCGAATCGATGATGCTATCACCGTCAGTATCGGGATTATGGGGATCAGTCCCTTCGATGAGCTCTTTGGTATCGCTCCATCCGTCACTATCCGAGTCTTGTGCGGCGCCTCCGCCACCGCCCCGGCCCCGTCCTTCACTCGCGATGCTGTAGAGGCAGAAATGCGAGACATTTGCCCAGATATAGCCCTCATAACTCTTCCCGTAGAGCTCAACGTTCGTCGTGTTCATGCCCGTTTCGAAGACCCAGCTCGTATCGTTCGTCAGTTTCGTCCATCTGCCCGTGTTTGCGTCGAACGAATACAACCGCAGGGTGTTTTCATCTATGTCGCGGGTATCGTTCGCCAGGCCGTCACCCGTTCGATCCAGGTCGGCAGCCGTATAATACATACATATCCACGCCTGTTTAACTCTCTCACCCGTTTCGTTCTGAATGTTCTCGCTCACGTTAATCTCGAGATAGCGGCCAATAGGCTCATCATAGCGTGCCAAGCCCAAGCGATGCGTTAGCGTGATGGGCGTTGTGGATGCATCATATCGGCTCAGCTTCACGCGTGGTGTCACTGCTTCATCGAGCGCGACCCAGATGAACGAATCAGTCTCTTTTAGTGTGTTTTCGGAATCTACACGGAATAGATCGCGCGGTGTTGGCCATTCCACTTCCACAGAACCGGGGAAAACCGTCTCCCGCCTGGTTTTGAGCATCGTCAGCACGCGCCAGTGGTCAGAGGGATAGGGATGAGAGAGCATCACGACCGTTTGCGTGCTGTTCCAGACACCGTACTTGATCGCAAACCGATCGTAGTCCGATTCAAGCATCCGGGCGAGCGTCTCGTTGTCGTCTGCCAGAACATTGTGGGTGATGTTCCCCACGGTTCCGTCTCCTGCATCCGGCCGGCCAACGAGCACGATATACGGTTCATTCGTATAATTCATGAGCAACTCGTCCGCGGTAACCGTGGTGACATTGGTGTACCGGGCAAGGTTATCGGCGAACTCATCTATTTCTGTGGCCGGATCGCATGCGAGAACGACATGCTCGACGTGAGCCGCATAGGAATCCGGGTCTTCAGAATCGTTGATACTGTCATAATCGGTATCCTTGTACAATGGATTGGTGCCCAGCTTCAGTTCCGTCCCGTCCCACAGTCCATCCTGATCGGTATCATTGTACAGCGGGTCCGTCTTCCACATGAGCTCGTCCCCGTCGTCGAGGAGATCGAAATCAGTGTCGTTGAGCAGAGGGCTGGTATTAAGAGCATGGACCTCGTAGCCATCGAGTAGTCCGTCGTCGTCAGTGTCCGGATTCCAGGGATCAGTGCCTAATTCGCATTCAAGGGTATCAAAGAGCGTGTCGTCATCAGGATCTGGCTGCAGCAGGCTGGAGCCGCACTCCTTCTCTGCTTTGTCACCGAGACCATCACCGTCGGTGTCCGGGTTATTAGGATCTGAATTGAACTCGAACTCTTCCTTATCATTGAGCCCGTCGTTGTCGGTATCCGCCTCTTTCGGGTCGCTATAGAAGGCAAGTTCAGTGCCATCATCGAGCCCATCGCCGTCCGTATCAAACGAGAGCAGGTTATATTCCCAGAAAACTTCCACGAGATCGGTTATGCCATCACCATCAGTATCCACAGATCGAGGATCTGATGAATCGGGGAACCCGTTCCACTCTTCGAGATCAGTGAGGCCGTCAGAATCAGTGTCACTACGCCCGGGATCGCTGTTCACATGGATGGTGTGGGTGCCAGCAGCATCAGTAAAGGTGACATCCCAGCCGATCGCCTCATTGAGGTCAATGATGCCGTCACCATCGGCATCAGGGCCGTCAGTAACCCATTCGGCACTTGCATTCTCGGTTGTTATAATGACGCCGATCACCTCCCGTTCTGCTTCGGGTAGGATTTCATTGAGATAGCTCCACTTCCAGAGGCAGCGCAACTCATAGATCCCTTCCGTGCTCGAGGCATTAAAGGAGAAGTTGGCAGAACCTTCAGTTCTGTTTCCGATCACCGGCGTGCCGTTATAAACGGTCTCGTTCCGGCTCGAGTTGGCCAGAGTGATCAGGATAGAGCACCTGGCAGGCGCTCCTGAGTCAGGATCCCGCACGCCAATGAGCCGATATTCGACGGTCGCATTGACCGGATCGCCGGGCGGTATGTTGATGCTACTGCCCATTCCGTTTAAGTCTACATTCTTTATACAGCCGTACAGGGGAGTGATAGACTCGTTCGCATCATGCACTCCGTTTCCGTCGGTGTCACCCGACCGTGGGTTAAGCCGTTTCATGAACTCTTCGAGATCACCGAGCCCATCGTTATCGGTGTCACCAACCAGCGGATTTGACCACACCTGCCCGGTGAATTCATGGCCGTAATAGGTGAAGGTTACGTGCCAGCCTTTGTGCTCCTCGGCATCGCTCAACCCGTCATCATCGGTGTCCGTGACAAAAGGATCGGTATTAAGCCGCAGCTCAAGTGCGTCATTTAGCCCGTCGCCGTCAGTATCAGACCTGGTGGGGTTCGTACCGTAATCAACCTCAAATTTATCTGAGAGCGCGTCATTATCAGTATCAAATCGCCACTGGTTGGTACGGTTGGCTTGCTCCGCGCTGTTGAACAGCTCGTCTCCGTCGTGATCGAGCGAGAAAATCTGACGCCAGTAGACGAAATCGGTAATACTCTCAGGGAGCACATCGAAGTAGAGCGTCGTTGAGTCGCTTTTGCTCGTATCAGACTTACTCTCCGTGTCGCACCACCAGCCAAAGAACCACCAGCATTCTCTGTAGTAGACCTGGTAACTGGAAGAGAGCCACACTGAGAGCGGGAAATTGATCATGCCCAGGGGCTTTACCCACACACCGGTTTCGTACTCCCTTACTTTTTCGGGTATAAGGATACAATAATTCCCCAAAAAACAGAATTCCCGATATTGATAGGTCCAATCAGGGGGATAGTCATTAAATTTGCCCTGCCCGGATACAGACCCAGAGGGAACCGAATACTGGTAGGAAGGGTTAATATAGCTCTTATCGAGATCGTCCTGGTCACCCCGCCCCACAACCCAGACCTTCCCTACTATACGGCTCTTGAACTCGATACGGTCTCCCGTGGTCAAGCTGTTATCATCATAGTCGTCGACATTCAACGTGGTCTCTTTCATCTCTAGTTCAACCTTGGTCAGCTCCTCGATATCATAAAAGAGGCTGATGAACCATTCCACAAATTTGCTAAATCCAACGCCAAATATCTCCAGGATGAAATCGATGATCGCAATAATGGCGACGATGATCCAGCCCACCGGACCGGAAGCAAGCACGCCGATCAGGAAGAGCGCAACCGCGAATGCGATCACCATCGTAGAGTAAAAACTTGCGTACCAGATCTCGAAATCCGATGGGTCAGTGGTGGCAAGGAAGTAGATTAAGACGCCAAGTGCGATACCAATCTCGATAATCAATCCGATAATCGCCACCGCCTTTGCTATTCTCCCGATCTTTCCCACCGAGCCAATCTTACAGTTCATGGTGCTTTTCCATCTCAGTTTGAGCAGCTTCCACCGCCCTATATTGAGGGCTTTTGCCAGGACGGTGGGCTTCATATTGAAGGTACGAATCACGACATAGATCGGTAAAATGGACTCGGCGATATGTTCAATCACGCCGATGCCATGGCTTTCAATTGCGTCCAGGACAGCGCTCTTCCCCATGGTATCAAATGTGGTATCGAGGGAGCCCACCCTGATCACGGTCGATTCACCGGCGTCCCAGGCGAGTATGAGGCCCATCATCGTCGTCATGGTATCGTCATCCAGCCCCTTTGCCTGCCCCCATTCCTGTATCTCGGTCAATACATCGTCGATCTCCAGCGATTCGTTTGTGCTCGTGTTGTACCAGGACATCTTCATCGTTTTCGTGGTGACCACGGGCACAGCGCTCAGATCTACCGCGTAGGTATCTCCCATGATATACGAGCCCAAGACCAGATCGTCCATGGCTTTACTCGTGAACTTGTCTTCGAATGCGATGAGCAGGGGCAGAATCATGTTGTCCGGCAGTGAATCGAGCGCATCTGGTGTCATATTACCGGTCAATTCCACCAACCCCGCGTCCTGATGCGAGAACGCACGGGTATTCGCGAGTATGCGCACGTTGTTCGCCGTGAGGATAGCAGGCATGTCAGCAACGTGTGTCGTGGTATTCCTGAGGAACTCGTAGGCCATGACAAAATCGGCCGCCAGGGTTCGGTCTATGTCGTCGCTGTAGAACACGCCAACCTGGGAGCCGTAGTTCTCATCAACGCTAAAGCCGGTGAGCATAAAGTCCTCTTTGTATTTTGCAAGTGTCGTTGTTTCTGACTCTATTTCCTCTAGCTCGATCAGGTCAAAATAGACCGGGTTAGCGGAGTCTGCATTAAGTCCGTCCTGGTAAATAGTATTCCCGCATCCCACACACACGTACTTACCATTATGCGCTTTCAACGCAATTTTGTCATCTTTGCGTTCCAGTGTGAAGGTTTCCTTTTCTCCTATTGTGCCGCGATTGGCAACGAGTGGGTTCCACTCCCAGTACATAATATTGACATGATCAACGCCGACGTACTGTCCATCATGAACTTTCAAGCCCACCTTGTTCTCAGCCACATACATGAGCTCAAAGGTCCCCCACCCGGTCATAACACCTGGAGGAACATAGAGCTCCCTGTCGCCACTGTCCTTTGCACGGACATACTTGCCATTCGGCGCTTTTAACGCGATCTTTTCAGCTGCTTTGTCTGTTTGGGCATTCACCGTCCAGACGAGTTGGGCGTCTGCAGAAAGGTCCAGCGGTGTAGAGGCAGGGAAGAACATCCGACCGGTCAGCGCCACCGGGGCCCCGTATTCACGTGTCGGCGAAAGAGGGAGGTATACTTTGTTAAAGTTGATCATGATGTGGTACTCTTCCACCAGTGACTGGTTGGGCAGGACGTTCTCAGCAGGATCGAGTTTCCATAACTGGTTATCATGACTCCAGAAGTCAGCTTGATAGATGTTGGCGCCGTCCGCGGTGCTGTTGAACGCCTCCAGACACTTGCCACTATGCCTGGCGCTGATTTTAAAGAGGCTGTTACCAACAGCCTCGACTTTCCAGAGCTGGTTATCCTGGCCGCTGCAGTTCGCTTGCTGGACGTTAGCGCCATCGTCGAGGCTCGCGTTAAAAACCTCCAAACACTTGCCGCTATGGTTCGCTATGATTAGGTAATAGCCATCGCTTACATGTTCGAGCTGCCAGAGCTGGTGACTGCAATTGCTGCAGTTCGCCTGCTGGACGTTGGAGCCATCGTCGAGACTCGCGTTATAAACCTCCAGGCACTTCCCGCTGTGATTCGCGCTTATGGTGCACGTTATAGGTATGGTGAGCTCGAGCATGGGGGTAATGTGCACATCTTCTTTGGAGCAGTTCGTATCCTTCATCGAGCCTTCCCAATCGGCTGGCCAGTCCCAGGTCTGCAGGGTCTGCCGCAAGTGGTCGGGGTTCTCTGGACGCAGCTGGAAGTTGATATACGCCGGGTTCCCGTTCGTTTTGATATCAAAATGGATGCTTTCGTGCGTGTTGGATCTGGAGAACGGAGAGAGATCTAACGCATCGATCACGCCATCGCCATCATTATCAACATCCCAGGCATTAGGGTAGCTATCGCCATCAAGATCAAGCGAGGTGACATTGGTCACTTCAAAATAATCTGCTAACCCATCATCATTTGAATCGGGCTTCAAGGGGTCTAGATCGTTATGTGCTTCGAAGGAATCATCCAGCTGGTCGAAGTCCGAGTCCGTGCTATTATAATCGGTGCCGAGCACCCATTCAACAGAATCGTAGAGGCCGTCACCATCCGTATCTGTCTGGTTCTCGACAGGCGTTTGACTCTGCAGTGCGTCCACATCAAGCCCGTTATCCCGTTGCTGATTCGCCATCGCGCGAGTCTGTGCGAGCATGGTCAACGCAGAAGCGGTGACCGGCGAAATGTACGACGGCTCTGGAGCTGGAAACGATGTTAGACGCCTATCCGCAGGTTGCGCAACGGCGGGCTGCACAGCAGCCGCTATGAGGAGAACGATTGCAAAGATCGCGAAGCTGTGAGTTGCTCTTGGCATGCTAGAGGCCTTTCCCGGGTGCCGTGCCTTCCCTTACTACTTATAAGGTACTGCATGACAGGCACACATTTAAAGGTGCCGGTGTTTGCTTCTGGGGCCGGAAATCGGTGCCGTAATCCCGGAATCGTCACTTATATAAGCGCAGGATAGTAAGATCAAAGCGATGAGCAAAAGAACGATGGAAAAGATCAAAATAGCCATTGCGGGCTACGGTAATGTTGGTCGTGGTGTGGAGCGATCGTTGCAGCTGAATACGGATACCGAACTGGTCGCGGTCTTCACGCGGCGGCCCGAGCCAGTGAGAGCAGAGTTAACAGCCGTGCCGGTACTGGAGCTCGAGGAGCAGGTGCCTGCGGACCTGCAGATCGATGTGGTGATTCTGTGCGGCGGCTCGAAAGACGATATCCCGGTACAGGGCCCGATGTTCGCCCAGCGGTTCACCACGGTTGACAGTTTTGATACGCACGCGGATATTCCGCGCTATTTCGCGAGGATGGATGCGGTTGCGAAGGAGCACGGGCATGTCGCGGTCATCTCCACCGGCTGGGATCCCGGTATCTTCTCGATGATGCGGGTGCTCGGCGATGCGTTCCTCCCGCAGGGGACGCAGTACACCTTCTGGGGCAAGGGCGTGAGCCAGGGTCATTCAGACGCCGCGCGGCAGGTCAAAGGCGTTATTGACGCGCGAGCTTACACTATCCCGAACGAGGATGCGCTAAAGCGGGTGCGCAGCGGCGATACGCCGAAGTTTGGGAAGCGCGAGATGCATAAACGTGTGGTCTTCGTGGTTGCCGAGGCGAATGCGGATGCGGCGCGTATTCGCGAGGAGATAACCTCCATGCCGCACTACTTTGACGAGTACGAGACCGAGGTGATCTTCGAGACCCGGGAAGCAATGGCGAAGAAGCATGCACGCCTCCCGCACGGCGGTTTCGTCTTCGCCACCGGAACGACGGGCGAGGGCAACCAGCACGTGCTCGAGTACCGGACACAGCTGGAGAGCAATCCTGAGTTCACCGCGAATGTTATGGTCGCCTGCGCGCGTGCAGCCTACCGGTTGCAGAAGGAGGGGCGAACGGGCGCGTTTACGCTGCTGGACATCCCGGCGGGCTATTTGAGCCCGCATACCGCAGAGACGCTGCGCAAAGAGTTCATGTAATCGGTGAAGCATCATGGAGGAGAATGACGAAACCCGACAGAAGTTAGCCGCGGTAACGGCAGAGTGGGAGTCTGCATTCCAGGAGCTCCAGACGTATTTGGAGCCCGACGCGTTCGCTGGTTACCGGATCGTTTATGAGCCGACCGTCTGGTATCAGTCCAGGAACCCAGCGCTCATCTTCCCGGAGGCGCACGAGATGCGGTTCTCAACGCCGAATCCACAGGTGCCGTTCGATTACTATCTCTCCAGATTAGCGAAGCTCGGCATCCTGGCTCACAACTTCGCGTATCTCGCGGACATTGAGGAGTTTTATCCCTACGATTTCCCGGGGTTCCTCAGGGAGCAGCAGCGGTACGTCACGCCGCTCCAGCGTGCGAACCTGCGTGCTGCGCAGTTCGTGCCCGACGCGATTGTCGAGGTGACCCGGCAGGGCGTGCGGAGTTTCGTGCAGGCGGCTGGCTCGGACGCGGCATTCGGTGTTTATGAAGAGCCGCTCGTGATGCTCGAGACGCTCGGGGTACTGGGCATGCCACGCCGCGACGATGTGGTGAGGTTCTTCAAGGACCTGCATGACGCGGCACCAGCAGCGTTTGCAGCCTTCATGGCCACACCATTCCTCTTCTCGCTCGCCGGGCTGGCGACCGCGCCCGCGTTGAATGCGGAATCAGGATTCGGGATCAGAGATCGAGAGCAGTTGCACCATGCAAAGGAGCTCGTGCTCGCGTACGCGTGCGGAGAACGGAGTTATGACGAGGTCAACGCGGACTTGGAGGGGTTGGGATACAACACCACGAAGTGCGAGGACAGCGGGTACAGTCCTGAGCAGTCGGTGCATCTCAGCTGGGTGCGGCTCGATCCCGCGCTGGAACGAGTACAGCGCACGATTGCAGCGTACGAGCGCACAGCGGAACAGTCCGAGTACTGCTGCTATGCGGATATGGTGACGGCACTGAAGCGGATCTGCGAGCAGGAGCGAACGGTGCGACAGGCGTACGGCTAATATGAATGCTGAGTAAGCGGCTCAGCATTGCGCCTTATTTTCATGATGATTGTGCAGCTCATCCCTACCTAAGGTAAGATTAACCAGATACGTTGAATTGTAAATTTGGGCAATATTCCTCAGCGTTAACTATATTACGACCCATGGGGTAGACCCGTTATTATACGAACGATTATAATACGGGGGCTGAAAGACCTTGAGGCGCATGATCCTCCGATACGTGCCCTTAGCATTTTTTCTGGCCGCTGCGTTCTTAGCTACAGCTCCTCTGTCCGGTCATGCCCAGAGCGTGGAAGAGGTGGTACTGTACGCGGAGAATTTTGATGATTATCGCGCTCAGGACTGGCAGCTGGAACCGGGCTGGACAGTAACAAAGGATGGCGTACTGAAAGGGGAAGGGCATCAATGGGCTCGCTATAAAGACGTTGACTGGCAGGACTATCGAGTCCAATTCCAGCTAAGGATCGTAGAAGCAGAATCGCGCATTCATCTCAACTACCGGGTGAGTCAGGAGGGCAGGTACTACATAGGGTTTTACGCTGGCGGACTGTACCTGTCAAAGGAAGCTCCCTGGGGCACGTTCTACGAATTTCTCGACAGGTCAGATTCGCAATACAGCGTGGAAGACTGGCACGAAGTTGAAATCATCGGAGAAGGCCCAGGTATTCAGGTCTTTGTGGATGGCGAGCTGGAACTGTTTTATACCGACCCTGAACCGATCCTCAGCGGTACTATTAGCTTTGAGACGCTCGATGACGGTGACATCTTCGAGGTGGACGACATTGTCGTGACCGGCCAACGACCAGATTATCTACCGGATTTGGTGGTGACGAGGGTGGATAGTGAGCTCCTTGAAGATACCCTGATAATCATTGCCACGATAGAGAACGCAGGCGAAGTGCCGGCCGAAGGCGGCTGTAGCGTAACCGCCGAAGCTCAGGGCTGGTCTGGAGAGGCTGGAGTACCTGAACTTGGCGCCGGCGAGATCACTGAGGTCACTCTCACGCTGAATATCCCTGATGAGCTCAGGGAGCAGTGGTATAGCTTTGACGTGATCGTCGACTCAGGATACGAGCTCGGGGAATCAGATGAGAATAACAACCGGCAGACCATCAGGGTCTGGGTTCCGGGTATTGCGGTGCCGCTATCGCCCACAACAGCAATAGCACCAGAAACACCCTTACCAACACCCGTGGAACCAGAGCATCCGAACTATCTGCTTTTTATTGTGATTGTGCTCGGCATCGCAGGCGGTGTCACCCTCACCATCAATCGTGTCAGAAAGAATGGAATCCGAAAGGAATGGCAGGCGAAGGCGGAAGAGGAAGAGGAAGAACCCCCGGAATCGTGCCAGCCGTGTACCCGCTACTGCCGTAAGATCAAGCTTGAAGCCAAACCCGCTCTGCGCAAACTCCAATACCTCGATCTTCGTGCCTACGATCCCACGACCGGCGAAGAGAGCACAGCATGGCAGGCGAAGGGCACGGTCGTGGAAGAGCTCAATAAAGCAGTCACGGCTCACCGCCGGAGAGCGCAGCCTGAGAAGCTGCAGGATCAGGTTGCGCGTCTCGCAGACGCGTTTTTACACCACGTTATGGAAAGGCTGCACGATGAGCCCGCTCCTCGGGATCTCGCACTTGTCGGACATCTAGAAGGAGGGGAGCTCACCTGCAAATTTATCCTATGCCACTGCATCCAAAGCGGCACCGGGAGCGTCTGGAAGGAAGAGGATACATGGACCGCAAAGCTCAGAGATGAGCGCGATGAGCCTGTGGGCACCCTGCACGGTTTGAATCCAGCAGACCCGGAAATACCTGAACAGGTGATAACTGAGCTGACTCGATTGCTGCTGCAGTTCATAGAAAAGGTCTAAGAGAAATTCAGGGTATTTTTCAAAAACTCGGTTTTACCATTCTACCGATTGTATGCCTTAGTTTCGTTAAATAAAAACTGTACCGCGGGCAGTTGCCGGGATAAGGCCGTCTTCCGTCCCTTCTGTCCCACTGCTTCTGCTGGGGATCGCTTCTACCCACTTTCCGCGATCGCTTCTTCAGGATGGCGACCTAAGGCGAAGGCGGCGAAGCACGCGGCCAGCGAAGCTAAGAAGGAATAACCAACGAGGATATATTAATAACCTGAACAGTAACGCATGTGCCACCTACACGTTGTCAACGGTATATCTAAATTCAGCTCTAATACATTATTTGGGTTAACAAGCCCACTATCCACGATATTTTTTGGTAGTGAGATTTATATA
>Ga0268279_1000793_pt1 | contig 19181 bp, 13 predicted proteins | sample saktaG_6_FD_190142 | JGI IMG/M metagenome (GOLD analysis project Ga0268279, IMG submission 190142) | Saline water microbial communities from Sakinaw Lake, British Columbia, Canada - sak_2010_1_5_80m | ecosystem: Environmental > Aquatic > Non-marine Saline and Alkaline > Saline ...
AGGCAATACTAATTTGTCTTTTACGGAAGCGAGTATTTCTGAAGAGCCCAGTGCGGTAGTTCCGCACGCTGGGATCTGTGCGGGGGCAGTCAGGTAACTGGCTGTCCTACCGTGACAACCTATGGGAGCTGATAGGGTCTGAGGAGTTTTTTAACCGGATGGTTGAGGCTTTAGGCATTATTATAGATAGAAGTCCTAAGAGAAGACCTCGTAAAATGGAAAGCTAAACCATAAAAAAAATTGGGTGTGTTGTTATTTTAATATATTTATCCCCTCCTGAAACCCTTTGTTTACAAGGGTTTCAGACCCCCTTCAGGAATGCCCTTTTAACGCACGTAGAGCGCCTTTAAACGCGCCTCAATTTTCGAAAAATGGCAATTACGACGTTTTTTTTAGCCTTTTTTGACCTCCCCGAAACTCTGTAACCCTTACAGGAAGCCATTTTCAGGTTTTGATGGGGGTGAAAATAGTACAAAAAACAACCATTTTCCGAGGGTAAAACCATAGGTTGAGGCAAAATAGGCGCTTAAAAGGGCTTAAAATAGCTTATTTTAAATGTAGGCGAAAAGCCTTATTTTATAAGGGATTGAGCGAGATTTTTAGAGTAAGGACTTGAAGTGATGGTAAAGGTATTTTATAAATTTGTGCAAACTATATAAAAAAAATATAGAAAAAAGTTTATAATTCATACTATTATACAAAGGAAATGTTATATATGATGGAGAATATTTTATAATAGTAAACAAATTAAAGAGAGATATAGTTCCTAATTGAGGTATAAAAAACGATGAAAATAGTTGTAGCCCCAGATTCTTTCAAAGGCAGCTTGACAGCTGTAGAAGTAGCAGATGCAATAGAGCAAGGAATAAGAGAAATCTTTCCGGAAGCTGAAATTGTAAAAATCCCTATGGCAGATGGTGGAGATGGAACAGTTCAGTGCCTGGTTAATGCCACTGAAGGAGAAATTTTAAAGGAGAAAGTGACAGGTCCCCTGGGAGATGAAGTTTTAGCTTCCTACGGAATTTTAGGAGATAAGAAGACAGCCGTTATTGAGATGGCTGAAGCGTCAGGTTTAACTTTAGTTCCAGAGAATAAGAGAAATCCATTAATAACCACTACCTACGGAACCGGTGAGTTAATTAAGATTGCCTTAGACCAGGGATGCCGAAAGATGATTATTGGGATTGGAGGAAGCGCTACCAATGACGGAGGGGCAGGCATGGTTCAGGCTTTAGGAGTAAAATTATTAGACAAAGACGAAGAGGAGTTAGGTTTTGGAGGAGGAGAATTAAAAAAAGTTTTCCGAATTGATACAAAATATTTAGATAACCGCTTATCAGAGACTAAAGTATTAGTTGCTTCAGATGTGAGTAATCCACTTTGCGGCCCAAAAGGAGCTTCCTGGATATATGGACCTCAGAAAGGAGCCACTCCGGAAATAATTAAAGAACTGGATGAATCGTTGGCTCACTTTGCTGAAATAGTAAAAAGAGACTTAAATAAAGATGTAAAGGATATACCGGGCGCAGGAGCAGCCGGAGGTTTGGGAGCAAGTTTAATGGCATTTTTGGATGCAGAACTTAGACCAGGTATTGAGATTGTAATTGAGATAGTAAGACTCGAACGAGCTATTAAAGGTGCTGATTTAGTAATTACCGGTGAAGGAAAGATTGATAGTCAGACTATCTACGGAAAAGCGCCAATAGGAGTAGCCAAGATTGCTAAAAAATATAATATTCCAGTGGTAGCTATTGCTGCGATTATTGATGATGATGCCGATATCGTGCATCAATACGGAATTAATACTTTGATTAAAATTAGTGAACCACCGATGAGCTTAGCCGAACCCAAATCAAAAAAATTTGGGTTGATTAAAAGGAGTGTAAAGCAATTTTTAGAGAGAAAGGAAGAAGCTTTCCATAAAATTTAAAAAATATCGCGGCTATTGAGAGAGGAAAAGAGTATATTGAAATTGAATAGATAATGTTATTTGAAGGGAATTGAAGAGCAAACTGAATAACTAAATCTTTAAATACAGAAGGGAGGTGAGAATCTATAAGGGTTATATTACTAAAGAACTATGTAACTAAAAATTATATACATGGTTCTTGAGAAATATTAAATAATCAAGGAGGTTGAAAAAATGTTTTCTCGTAAAAAAGTATTTGTATTGTTAATTTCAGTCATTGCAATAGCAGCATTACTAATGGTTGGAGCTTCTTCTGCACTGGCAGCTGATACGATTATATGGAAATCTTCAGGTCATGGCCCTGCTACTGACCCATCTCAAATTTATCATGATAAATTATGCGAAGCTATTACTGAAGCCAGCGGTGGTCGCTTAGTAGTAAAGCCATTTGTCGGTGGTTCTGTTGTACCTGCTTATAAAGAACTTGACGCGGTAAATGAAGGTGTACTTCAGATGTGTTATACCTGTCCGATGTATAATTTGGATAAATGGCCGGCAGCCGGTTTAATTAGTTCAAGACCAGGCGGACTCCCTGGTGAAGCTTTAAGAACGTGGTTTAATTATGGCGGCGGAGCGGATTTAATGAATAAGATGATGGGTGATTATAATGTCATGACTTTCCCCGGTGCCTTATCTCCCTTGCCTGAAGAAGTTTTCTTTCACTCTAAGGTTAAGCTTGAATCAATGGAGGATATAAAAGGCTTAAAAGCACGTTGTATGGGTGATGGCGGAGAAATCCTTGCAAGAATGGGAGCAGCGACAGTAATTATACCAGGTGGGGAGCTTTATGAAGCTATGAAAAGAGGAACGATTGATGCTTTTGAGTATTCAACTTTAGCATCTAACTGGGTGATGCATTTCAATGAAGTAGCAAAATATGTTTATCTTTCCCCTACTCGAGCTCCCAGTGATCCTCAGTGCTTCTTTGTCAATAAGGATGCCTGGAACGAATTACCGGATGATCTAAAGAGATTAGTCCAGGATGAAATCGATAAATGGACTCAGGCACAACACGAATATCTGGTATATGAATCAGTCAAGGCAGTTGATAAATTCAAAGAAGCTGGCTGTGAAGTTTACAAAGTTCCTAAAGATATAGAAGATGCCCTTTCGGCAGAAGCTGCAAAATTCTATGAAGAAAAGTCAGTAAAAGAAGCGCCAATATTTGCTGAAATTTTTAATTCTATGAAGGCCTATGGAGAGGCCTACGGTGCTGTTCATTAATTTTTAGATTTCTTGAAACTATCAAATGTATGGAATGATAAAACTTTAATAAGGAGCGAAAAGTATGGCCATTTTAACAAAATTACTTAAATTAATTGATTCAATTAGTGAAAAAGCTGGATCTTTGGGGAAATGGTTTGCTTTACTCCTAGTATTGGTAGGCGCATATGATACCATTGCGAGACACTTCTTCAATGCGCCTACCATTTGGGCATACGATACTTTATGTATGTCGGGGGGTGCACTTTATTTAATAGGAGCTTCTTATACTTATTTGCATGAATCCCATACCAGAGTTGACCTATTTTATAATCTTCTTTCCTCCCGGGGAAAAGCCATAATGGATGTAATTTGTTCAATTCTATTTTTTTTCCCCTTAATGATCATTATGTTAAAACTTTCAATTACCTGGGCAATAAGGGCATGGAGGATCAATGAAGTTATGTTTCAAAGTTTTTGGTACCCGCCAGCTGGTCCCTACCGAACTGTTTTTGCCCTGGGACTTTTTCTCCTAATTCTTCAAGGAGTTGCTAAATTTATCCGGGATCTATATTTTATAATAAGGGGCGAATCAATTGATTGAATTAAGTGCTGAAGTTGTAACTTTTCTTATGTTGGGGGGGGTATTTGCCCTTGTTTTAACAGGTTTTCCTATCGCTTTTGTGATTGGTAGTGTGGCTTTTATTGTTGGTATCTTGATATTTGGGCCGGATATTACCTATCATATTTTGTATAGTAGATTTTATGGTCTCTCATTAAACTATCCTTACTTAGCAGTTCCCCTTTTTACCTTTATGGGTGTTATTTTGCAACATTCTGGAATAACTAAGAATTTGTATGATAGCTTATACGAAGCACTGGGGGACTTAAAAGGAGGGCTTGCAATTGTTACCGTTATTTTTGGAACAATCCTGGCTACATGTTTAGGAGTTATTGCTGCTTCAGTAACCATATTAACTTTAATTGCTTTAGAGCCAATGATATCCAGGGGTTATGATAAATCCCTGGCTGCAGGCTCGATTGTTGCTTCCGGTACCCTGGGGATACTTATTCCCCCAAGCATTATGCTTGTAGTCTATGGGCCACAAGCAGGACTTTCTATAGGTCAGATGTTCATGGGAGCTATCTTCCCCGGTTTAATTCTTTCTGCATTATATATTGCTTATATCGTAATTCGATGTCGTATTAATCCTAAACTGGGACCTTCTACTTCTTCAGAACAAATTACAAAGTTTTCCATGGAAAAATTTATTAATCTTCTCAAATCTATGGTTCCGCCTGTGGTACTGATATTGGCGGTACTGGGTAGTATTTTTACAGGCATTGCTCCTCCTACTGAAGCAGCTGCAATGGGAAGCCTTGCTGCAATCCTATTGGCTATAGCCTATAGAAAATTTAGTTGGAAACTTATTAGTCATGCATGTATTGAAACGCTAAGAGTAAGCTCTTTTGTTGTCATAATTGCTGCTTTAAGTTATGCTTTTGTTGGAGTATTTATGAGTGCAGGATCTGGTGAGGTTGTTTCTAATTTTATTCTATCTGTTCCAGGAGGGCGCTGGGCTGCTTTTACAGTTATTATGTTGATTGTTTTTCTTTTAGGTATGTTCATTGAATGGATTGGTATTGTTTTTATTATTGTCCCTATTTTCTCACCTATTATAATTAAATTAGGATTTAATCCTTTGTGGGCAGGAATGATGGTTTGTATCAATTTGCAAATGGCATTCCAAACACCGCCCATGGCGATGTCCATCTTTGTTTTAAAAGGAACTGCTCCACCTGAACTTGGTTTAACAATAGGGCATATTATAAAAGGAGTTATCCCTTTTATACTTATAATTATGTTTACTTTAGTGCTTTGTACGATATTCCCTGGAATTATTACCTGGTTACCGGAAAAAATGATTGGTTCAGCGTGGTGAGATGGTAAAAATATTTGATTCTTTATTGCGAAGGTATATCTATGGATAAAAAAATTAATTTAGGAATTCTGGTCAACAATATTGTAGGAGAAAGCCACTTTTTAGCTGAACATGGTCTCTCCATTTTGATTCAAATACAGGAAGGAGAAAAAAAAGAAGACCATCTATTTGATTGTGCTAAAAGTAGCTCGACGCTGCTTCACAATATTGCTGCATATGGCATTGAACTGGCAAATTTATCACCTAAAACAATAATTCTCAGTCATGGACATTATGATCACACCGGGGGATTAAAGGGATTTTTAGAAAATGCATCCCAACGTATCCCTATCATTGGTCATCCTGATGTTTTTGCCCAGAGAATTAGTTATGTAGGGGGCTTTAGAACTATTTCTTGCCCCTTCAATCAATCGGAAATAAGAGAAGCAGGAGGAGATCTTCTTCTAACCCGTGATTCAGTAAAGATCAATGATTATCTTATGCTTACTGGTGAAGTTCCACGGAAAAATAAGTTTGAAAAAAACCCGCATTTTCGAAAAGTAACCAATAATCGCTGGCTGAATGATGAGGTTGATGATGATTTATCCCTGATCATTGATGTAGATCAAGAAAGCTTTTTCCTACTCTGTGGCTGTTGTCACGCCGGTTTAATTAATACTTTGGAGAGGGTCAAAACATTAACCGGTAAAACAAAGTGCTATGGCGTGATGGGTGGACTCCACCTCGTCGGGGCTTCTCAGGAAAGAATGGATTTCACCATTGCTGAGTTGAAAAAATGGAATCCTGAGGTAATTCTTCCTCTCCATTGTTCCGGAAGAGAAGCCATGTGTCAGTTAAAATCTCATTTTCCGGAAAAAACAAAATTATTAAACTGTGGTGATTCTTTTACCTTTGATATTAAATAGATTGTTCTACATTACATACTTCTCCCAAAAATGAAGTACAAAACCTCCAGATAACCTTTCTCGCGCTTTTTAAATCCCAGAAGCAGAAGAATGTTTTTTCGGAGAATAAAAGTGAATCAAATAATTTAGAAAAATTTGAAATTTGTGTAATATTATGTTAACATAAAAATGTCAACGATGGCATTATGATAAGTAAGAGAGATAGAATCGAAAAATTACTACTATAGATATAATAAATGCTTTTTTAATGCTACTAACTATTATTAGCTATAAACGCAAACGTTTACTTTACGGACCAAGAGGGCTGTTAAAATATTTGGATTTCAGGAAAGGAGGGATGAGATAGAGAAAAAAATTATTTTTTTAGAAAGAATTTTAAAATATCTAAAGGAGAAAAAAAATGAGAAAAAGTATTGTATTATTAGTTTTGATTATGGTGTTTAGCATAAGCATTTTTGCTTTTGCAGAAAAAACTGTTGTAGAATTCTGGACTACAGACAATGAAAAATCCAGAGTTGATGTACAAGAAGCATTAGCAGCAGATTTTATGAAGCTTCATCCGGAAATTGAAGTAAAGGTAATTGCAGTTGATGAAGTAGACATCCCTAAAAAACTTGCTACTGCCAAAGCAGCTGGAATATTACCTGATGTCGGTCGCTTTGGATTAGAATATGTAGCCGGTTTTGCTTTAGATGGATTGTTAGATACCAAAGCTGCTACTTCAGCCATTGCCGATATGGGTTATGCTAGTTTTTACAAAGGTGCTTTAGACCTTGTTCGTTCCCCGGTAGAAGGTATATGGGCAGCAGTGCCCATTGATGGCTGGGTTCAGGGAATATGGTATAGAAAAGACTTATTTGCTGAAAAAGGGTTAGCTGCACCTACCAGTTGGGACAAAATTATGGAAGCGGCCAAAGCTTTTTATGATCCTGCAAGTGCTATGTATGGGATAGTAATTGGGACAGATCCTGGACAGGTATTTACTCAACAGGTATTTGAACCTTTTGCTTTATCCAATGGTGCAACTGGTTTTGATAAAGATGGCAATATCGTTATGAATACCCCGGAAATGGTGGAAACTTTAGATTATTATACTAAATTAGCTGCTTATGGTCCTCCGGGAGCTTGTTACTGGAGAGAAGCCAGACAATATTATATTATAGGCCAAGCAGCCATGATGTTCTATTCCCCCTATATAATGGATGATATTGCCGGATTAGTAGAGGCATATCAAGTTACAGTTCCAGATTTGGCTAAGAATACCGGCTTTGCTCCCATTATAGAAGGACCCAGCGGAATCAAGGCATCTTACGGACAGTTAGTAACCTTGGGAATCTTTAAAGATACAGATACAGAAGCAGCAATTGAATGGGTAAAATATCTGCTGGGACCTGGATATGTAGATGTTCTCTTTATGAGTCCGGGAGGAAAAGTACCAGTACGTAAAGCTGTGGTAGATGAATGGTTAAACAATAAGGTGTTTAGCTTTTATGATCCAGCAGTGGTAGCAGATGTAGCCGGTGGTATGAATATGATTCAAAGATGGGGCTTTATGGAAGGGAAGATTGTACCATTAATTTCCGATGTTTATGGCAGATTGTTAGTCCCGATAGTAATAGAGAAAATTTTAACCGGTGACATGACCCCAGAACAAGCCGCTGCTTGGTTGCAAGAACAGACTGAGGCATTAAAATAATAGATATCCAATAATTAAAAATTAAAGCAAAATTTTTTAATCTTCCAAGGACTATGCAGTTAAAATAAAATTAGCTGCATAGTCCTGCTTTTGAGTGGAGGTAAAGATGAAAAAAATAAATACTCTTACTCTCCAACAAAGAGAAGCGCGCTTGGCTTACTGGTTTGTTGTACCTACCTTTGCTATTGTTTTTGGATTGGTAATATATCCTGCACTTTATAATATATGGATAAGCTTTCATGAAGTTACTTTGGGAAATCTTGGCGAAAAAGGAGCACCTTTTGTAGGATTGCAAAATTATTTTAGAGTTGCGAAGGATTTTATGTTTAAAGATGCTTTAAAAGCAACTATTATTTATTCTTTCTTGGGGAGTATTTTATCCATTGTTTTAGGCTTGGCAGCCTCTCTATTATTAAATAGAAAATTTAAGGGAAGAGGATTAGTAAGGGCAATATTTTTATTTCCTTATATTGCTCCGGTTGTTTCAGTGGCTTTTATTTGGAAATGGCTGCTTAATCCGGTAAATGGGGTAATTAGCTGGGCTTTAATGAGCAGCGGTATATGGGATAAACCCATTGCTATGCTTTCTCAAAAGGGATGGGCGATGTTTATAGTTATTTTATTTCAGGGCTGGAGATATTTCCCTTTTGCCATGCTAATGATATTAGCCCGGCTCCAAGCTATTCCTAATGAATTGTATGAAGCAGCAGATATAGATGGGGCAAATATAGTGAAAAAGTTTTTTTACATAACTATACCTGAATTAAAATACGTAGTAGGTACTTTATTTTTATTAAGATTAATGTGGACTTTTAATAAATTTGATGACATCTACTTATTGACCAGTGGAGCTGCAGGGACTAAAGTACTACCTGTGCTTACTTATGAATTTAGTTTTGGCATGCTTAATTTTGGTTTAGGTTCAGCTACCTCTATGTTCTTATTTATTATTCTCGGAGTTTTCATGATATTTTACGTAAAGTATGCCTTGGACTGGTAATATCTACTTGGAGTTCAGAATTTTATAAGGGATAGGAGCGAAATAGAAGATGGAGAAAAGAAAAATACCTTTTGGGAAAATTATAATTTTTGGCAGTATCGGTCTATTTTTAGTTGTTATTCTTTTCCCTTTTTACTGGATGGTAATTTCATCTATGAAGGGATTTTCTGAATTATTTGCCTATCCTCCCAGGTTTTTGCCAGACAGGTTTAATTTAAGCGCTTATTGGCGGGTGTTATTTGAAGAAGGATTTACCCTGTATCTTAAAAATAGTTTTTATGTAGCCCTGCTTACAGCTACGTTGAATTTAATATTAGCTTGCTTGGGAGCTTATGCTATTGCTCGATTAAGATTTAAAGGTAAAGCCATGATGATGAGGTCTATCCTTTTAGTATATATGTTTCCTGGAATATTGCTAATAATTCCTTTGTTCGCTATGTTAGCAAAAGTAGGATTTATAGATAATTTAAATGGATTAATACTTACCTATTTGGCTCAAACTTTACCCGTTTCCCTTTACATGTTATCTGCTTACTTCAGGACTATTCCTGAGGAAATTGAAGAAGCAGGATTAGTAGATGGCTGCAGCAGGTTGGAAGTTATAACTAAAATAACCCTGCCCCTTTCTGTACCAGCTATGGCCTCAGTAGGGATATATACTTTTATGATAGCCTGGAATGAATTTTTATATGCCTTAGTTTTTTTATACGATTCTGATAAATTCACTATGCCTTTGGGGTTGGTAAGGCTTTACTCTTCTTATCATACTTCCTGGGACCTGGTAATGGCTGCTTCGGTAATAATTACTGTTCCTATAATTGTCTTATTTTTAGTGTTTGAAAAATATTTGGAACAGGGTTTGGTTGCAGGTGGAGTGAAAGGTTAAAGATTTAAAAAATAGGGCTATTAATAGTAACCATGTTACCCTTCATCTCTTACCTAATAGATCAGATAGAATTAATTTGAAATTTAAAATTGATTACCAAAAACTATAAAAAGGAGTATTAAGTACGAAAGCAATAATTTTAGCTGGCGGATATGCCAGGAGACTCTGGCCCTTAACTAAAAATAAACCTAAGCAGCTGCTTTCAGTTGGGGGAAGGCTGATGATTGAATATATTATGGAGAAGTTAGAAGCTCAAAAAGAGATAGATAAGATTATAATATCTACTAATGAAAAATTTGAAGAAAATTTTAAGCAGTGGCTATCAGAATATAAATCAACTAAAGATATTTCTTTGGTCATCGAGCCAACTTTATTGGAAGAAAATAAATTAGGGTCGGTAGGAGCATTAGGATATTTAATAAAGAAAGAAAATTTTAATGAAGAATTAATGATTATCGGAGGGGATAATCTCTTTGAATTTGATTTAAGAGATTTGATTAATTATTATAGAGAAAAAAAAGGAAACGCAGTTGCTTTATATGATCTAAAGTCTATTCAGAAAGCCCGAAGCTATGGAGTAGCAAAGGTTGACGAGAAAATGAGGATAATAGATTTTGTAGAAAAACCCGAAAATCCACCTTCTACCCTGGTTTCCACCGCCTGTTATGTATTATCTCAAGAAGGGATTAGAGGAATTTTAACTTATTTAGATGCAGGAGAAAATCCGGATGCCATAGGATTTTTTATAAAGTGGTTAATCAAGAGAGAAAGAGTTTTTGGATTTGCATTTTCGGGTAAATGGTTCGATATAGGTTCTTTAGAATCACTCGAAGAAGCAGATTTTATATATACTAAAAAGAAGGAGGAAGATTTGTAATGAAAGACAAAGTAGATATAGTAGTAGGTATTTGTACTAAGAATGTTGAAGATACCATTGAGGGAGTAATTAAAGTAGTTGATCAGGGGCTGAATGACTATTTTCCGGAGAAGAAAAGCTTAATTATAGTTTCAGATGGTTTTTCTAAAGACCATACCAAAGAGAGAGCTAATAAAACTGTAACCAGAACAGAGAAGATGGTAGTGGATCAAATTGGGAAAATCGGAAAGGGGAATGGAGTAAAAACTATATTTATTAAGGCAGAAGAAGTAGGAGCAGAGGCAGTAGCTTTAGTAGATGGTGATCTTACCAGTATAATCCTGGAATGGTTAAAACACTTAATCCAGCCTATATTAACCGGATACGACCTGGTTGCCCCTTTTTACATAAGACATAAATATGATGGGGTGGTTACCAATCATCTGGCTTATCCTCTGACTAGAGCACTTTACGGAATTTCTATCAGACAACCTATTGGTGGAGAATATGGTTTATCTGCTAAAATGGTGAAAAAAGCTTTAGTTCACCCTCTTTTCCCGGCTGAGTTTGGAATAGACATATTTATTACTACGGTTGCTGCCTGTGAAGACATGAAGATAATAGAAGCAAAACTAGGGATAAAAAGTCATGATTCCACCAAAGATTATAAAGACCCTAAGGTGCTATTAGTTCCTATGTTTAACCAGGTAACAGGAAGTATTTTGGACTTAACCATTTTTTATAAAGATTTCTCTAAGAGAAAAGTGGTGGATAAAAGCATAGAGAGAATCGGAATAAAAGAAGTAAAAATACCTAAAGAAGTGGTAATGGATATTTCAGGATACATAAATGATTTTAAATCCGGATATAAAGAGACAATAAAGGAAAAGAATTTTTTCTTACCGGAAGAAATAATATTTTCTTTAAATAAAATATCCAATAGTTCCGGTGTGGAAGACTTTAATTTTCCTATAGATTTATGGGCTCAAATAGTATATTATGGGATAAACTATTATGAGCAGAAAAGAGATAGAAAAGAGGATATTTTAGAGATATTAAGAATTTTATGGCAGGGACGCTTAGCTAGTTTTGCGATTGAAACAAAAGATTTAGATGTGGAACAGTCAGAAGAAGTAATTCAACAGCAAGTAAAAGCTTTTAAGGAATACAAAGAAAAAATGTGGCAATGATGGGAAGGCAATATATATGATGGTAGATAAAAAAAGTTTAGAAAAAAAATATTCTGTTGGTGTTGATTTGGGAGGAACGAATATTGTCAGTGCAATAGTAAATTACCAGGGGAAGATGGTAAGCCGCTTAAAAGTTCCAACTTTAGCCGAAAGAGGTAAAGAAGCTACCATTAAAAGAATAATAGAGGCCATCCAAGAAAATATTATTCAATCCGCTATAGCTTTTAATGATATAATAGGAATAGGGATTGGAGCACCGGGTCCTCTTGATATTAAAAGGGGAGTCATCAATTTTGCTCCCAATCTTCCCGGATGGAGAGATGTTCCTTTAAAGAAAATATTGGAAGATGAATTTAATATGAAGGTTGTTTTAGAAAATGATGCCAATGCAGCTGCCTGGGGGGAAAGGTGTTTTGGGGCAGGTCAAGGGGTAAATAATTTAGTATGTTTTACCCTGGGAACCGGAATTGGCGGTGGAATAATTATTGATAGCAAAATATATCACGGCAGTAATTATGGAGCAGCAGAGTTAGGACATATGACTGTAAATAAAGATGGTCCTCGTTGTAATTGTGGCAACTATGGGTGTTTGGAAGCTTATTCTTCGGCTACCGGGATTAAAAATAGAATAAAAAGTAGAATAAAAGAGGGGATAAAGAGTGATTTTTTAAACTTTGATAGTGATGACGAGTTGCTTGACTCGATTAGATTAAAATCAATTTTTGAAACTGCCCGCAAAGGGGATAAACTAACTAAAGATATAGTTGAAGAGGCCATATCTTATTTGGGTATAGCTATTGCCAATATGGCCAATATATTGAATCCTGAAATGGTAGTACTGGTGGGAGGAATAACTAATGAAGGTGATAAACTTCTTATCCCTCTTAAAGAGGAAGTAAAAAAAAGAGCATTTTATTCCAATTATAAATCTCTTAAAATTGTTATTGGAGAGTTAGGAGGAAATGCGGGGGTTCTCGGGGCAGCCGCTCTCTTATGGATTCCTGCTAACTGTTCCTGTTAAGCCAGCCTTTCAGGAAAAAAGGATACATATTTTACGGCAAGTAATAGATTAAAGCAAAAAAATTAAAGTTAATACAAATAATTGAAAAAAAATAAATATTTTTTATTTATAAAAGAGGATTTTTTAAATTTTTATCGAACTATAGTAATATAAGTAAAAATTAAAAGTATTGGAGGTAAAAATGTCAAAAAATTTAATTGTTTTATTTATTGTAATTTTATTAATTGTTGGCGGTTTTGGTATTTATACTTATGATCAATCCAATCAAGCAAAGAAAGAAGTAGAAGAAAAAAATCTTAAACTGGAAAGTAATGACACACTTATTTTAGAACTGAAAGAAAATATACAAGAAAGAGAAAAACAGATTGAAGAACTAGAAGCAAGTTTAGAAAAAGGAGAGGAAGATTTAGCGACAGAATATGTTGATAAATTATCAGAACTAACAGAAGAAAAAGCCAAACTTGAAGCTTTGTTAACCGAAAAAGAAGAAACAATTAAAACCGTTGAGAAGCAAAAAGAAGAATCCGAACAGATTGTTATTTTAAAAGACGAACTTGTTTTAGAACTGAAAGAGAATTTACAAGAAAAGGAAAAACAAATTGATGAACTGAAAGCAAGTTTAGCAAAAGGGGAAAAAGATTTAGAGAAGGAATATGCTGATAAATTATCAGAGCTAACAGAGGAAAAAGGAAAACTTGAAGCTTTATTGATTGAACAGGAAGGAATCTCGCAAACTAAAGATCAAGAGAAAGAGGGGCTTATCAGCAAATTAGAGGATTGCAATAATCAAATTAATGAAGTGAAAGAAAAGTTGGTTCAACAAGAAATTGAAGGAGAAAAAGATTATGTTGCAGAATTATCTGCACTAACAGAAGAGAAAAGTAAACTTGAAACTCAATTAAAAGCTTCTCAAGAGCTTCTTTTAGAAAGAGAAAATACTATCGCACTTATCAAACAGCAAAAAGAAGATTCAGAAAGTGTTATTTCTGGCAAAGATAAAACAATTGCAGAATTATCCGAAAGCATAAAGGGATATGAAAATCAGATTAAGGAAATAAGCGATCAGATGGCACAAGAAAAAGAAAAAGAAATAGAAAAAGGGACAGAATATTCTAATAAATTATCCTTATTAACAGAAGAGAAAAGTAAACTTGAAACTCAATTAAAAGCTTCTCAAGAGCTTCTTTTAGAAAGAGAAAATACTATCGCACTTATCAAACAGCAAAAAGAAGATTCAGAAAGTGTTATTTCTGGCAAAGATAAAACAATTGCAGAATTATCCGAAAGCATAAAGGGATATGAAAATCAGATTAAGGAAATAAGCGATCAGATGGCACAAGAAAAAGAAAAAGAAATAGAAAAAGGGACAGAATATTCTAATAAATTATCCTTATTAACAGAAGAGAAAAGTAAACTTGAAACTCAATTAAAAGCTTCTCAAGAGCTCCTTTCAGAAAGAGAGAATACCATCGCGCTCCTTAAACAACAAAAAGAAGATTCAGAAAAAGTTTTTTCCGACAAAGATAAAATAATGGTAGAATTATCTGAAAGTATAAAAGGATATGAAAATCTTGTTAAGGAAATACAAGAACAGATGGCTCAAGAAGGAAAAGAGAAAGAAGCAGAATATGCTGATAAATTAGCTTTACTAAAAGAAGGTAAGGATATAATAGAGGCTAAATTAGCAGAGGCAATAAAAAAGAACATACCAGATTATTATGAGGTAGAGAAGGGAGACTCACTCTGGAATATTGCTGAAAGATTTTATAGTACAGGAGAAAAATGGATAAGAATTTTGGAAGCAAATAGAGATATAATAAAAAATCCTAGCATGATCTATCCTTATCAGAGATTTACTATTCCTAAAGAATAATAATACAGTATCGAGTATCACGTATTGCGTATCGCGTGAAGAAAAAATAAGGGGTAGACGTCAGGTCAACCCCTTATTTTTTTACTATATACTCGATACAAAATTTATTGGTTAACTGGTCAATTGGCAAATTGGTCAATTATTTTATCCACAGATCCTATCAATCTCTTCTTTATATTTCTTGTGTATTTCAAATCTCTTCATCTTCAAGGTTTCAGTCATCTCTCCGGCTTCTATGGTAAATTCATTGGGAAGCAAACCTATCCCCATAACTGTTTCATAAGATTTAAATCCATGTTCTTTGGAGATTAGCCTTTTTTGTTCTCTCTGAAACAAAGCAATGATTTCAGGTTTTTTTATTAATTCTTTATTATTTTTATATTGAATGTTTTCTTTTTCCGCATATACTGCCAAAACATCAAAATCAGGGACAATTAATACACCTAGACGGGACTTGTCCTGGCCGACCACAATTATCATATTAATATAGTCGCTTTCTTTTAATCTATCTTCTAAAGGATGAGGTTCAATATTTTCTCCTCCGCTTAAGACGATAGTGTCTTTTATTCTACCAACAATTTGAAGATATTTTCCATTATAAGTCTTCCTTCCCAAATCTCCGCTATTGAACCAATCGCCTTTGATAACTTCTTTAGTTTTGCTTTCATTCTTATAATATCCCTTCATAACCATAGGTCCTTTAATCAGTATAATGCCTGTTTGTCCGTCTGGTAATTCTTTACTATGATTCTCTTTGTCTACAATTTTTATTTCAACTTCTGGAAGGAGAGGTCCTACGGTAGACAAAGCCCAATTTTTGGGATTTCTTGCACATAAACATGGAGCAGTTTCGGTTAAACCGTATCCTTCACAAACTATAATCCCAACAGCATCAAAGAATACATCTACAATTTTCAAAAGTGCTCCGCCACCGCTAATGGCAAATCTTAATTCTCCTCCGACTGCCTCTCTAATTTTCTTAAATACCAATTTATCGGCAAGCTTATACTTCCAATTTAAACTTTTAATTTTGCTTTTTGCCTGAAGTTTTTCTTCGGGGGTATAATCATCCCGGTCAAATAAAGGTATGCTGTTATTAAGAATTTTTTCTGCTTTTTTATATTCTTCTCCTACTTTAATTGCCCAATTAAATATTGTTTTCTTAAGCGCACTTCCTTTTTTAATTTTATCTATAGTGCCTTTATAGACGCTTTCCCATATTCGAGGAACGCTGATCATAACAGTTGGTTTTACAGTAATCAAATCCGGAAGGAGTACTTGTTTGTAAGGTTTGCTATAAGCAGTTAAAGCACCCGTAGAAAGAACGAGATATTCTGCAGTTCGTTCAAAAATGTGCCAGGAAGGTAAAACCGATAACCATCTATCGTTTTCATTAAGTTCTTGTGTTGGTGGGACAACTCTTATATTATGCATAAAGTTAGAATTGAGAAGCATAACCCCTTTAGGGTTAGAAGTAGTTCCCGAGGTATAGATTATAGTTGTCAGGTCATCGGGAAGAGCGGTTTTAGATATCTCTGAAAACCTGGTATCTCCTTTCGCTAATAAATCCTCACCAATTTGGTTTATTTTATTAAAAGAAAAGATTGCCGGAGAATGTATTTCGTTATAATTTTTTTCTATAACTACAGTTCTTTTTAATAAGCCGTTTTGGATGGAAGATACACTATCTTTAGATTTTGTAAATTTTACAATCTCATTAATGTTTGTTTCTAGATATTCTTTTAAAAAGGTTTTAGCTTTTTCGGATAGGAAAAACATTTTGCGTTGATTTTTTATCATATAATGGATGGCAGCAAGGAACTTTTTGCTTATTTTATCTCCCTCTTTAAATTGAATCGGATTAGTCCATTCCGGAGCATCTTCTTCCTCTGAAAACAGTTTTATTTTTTCTATTAAGATAATATTTTTTATTTTAGGAAAATCACTGGCAATACTATAAAATTCTGCAAAATGTTTTTCTTCTTCCAGGATAGCAGCTATAGAGTCTGAATGTGTAAGTTTAAAATAAATATCCTGAGACGAACTATTTCCACTGCAGGGGACATCAACAGCACGCAAACCAATAATTGCCAAATCAGATATAATCCATTCAAAACGATTTTCACTTACCAGACCAACATGGTCGAATTTTTTTATTCCGATACCATGAAGCCCTGTTCCAAATTTTTCTACTTTACTATAGAACTCTTTATAGGTAACCGGTTCAAATTTTCCTTCTTTTTTTACTTTGAAAGCAGTCTTATCACCATAAAGATTTACACTGTTTTTTAACATTTCATTTAGTGTTTGCAAAGACATAGTTCTATCCCCCTAATTTTAATTCAGATATTTAATTCTTATAATTTACAAAATGATTAAGATCTTATTTGTAATATAATTAGTTTAACTGATTCTCTTCCCGCAATACGAAATACGAGTTACTATTTAATATTATCTGATTTAACCGGCAAACTGGTAAACCGGTTAACTGGCTAACTAATTTAATCGGTCAATTGTAAACACTTGCACCTTGCATCTTGTATCTTGCATCTCGCATCTTATGCTTTTAATTGGTCAATCGGTCAATTGGCAAATTGGTCAATTGATTCATCCACATATCCTGTCTATCTCTTCTTTATATTTCTTATGTATCTCAAATCTTTTCATCTTCAGGGTCTCAGTCATTTCTCCGGCTTCCATAGTAAATTCATGAGGAAGTAAGGCAATCCCCATTACCGTTTCATAAGGGGTAAATCCGTGTTCTTTGGAGATTAGTCTTTTTTGTTCTTTTTGGAATAAAGAGATAACCTTGGGATGATTAATTAGCTCATCAATATTTTTATATTTAATATCCTCTTTCTCTGTATATATTTTTAGAGCTTCAAAATCAGGAACAATTAATGCTCCCAGACGAGACTTATCCTGGCCGACTATAATTACCATATTAATATAATCACATTCCATTAGTCTATCTTCTAAAGGATGTGGTTCAATATTCTCTCCCCCTCTTAAGACAATGGTGTCTTTTATTCTTCCTACTAGTTGGAGATATTTTCCATTATAAGTTTTCTTGCCCAGGTCCCCGGTATTAAACCAACCATTTTTAATAACTTCCTTGGTTTTTTCCTCATTTTTGTAGTAACCCTTCATAACCATAAGGCCTTTAGTTAATATAATACCTACTTCACCATTAGGTAATTCTTTATCGTAATTATATTTATCCACAACCTTTATCTCTACTTCTGGTAGGGGAGGGCCAACGGTGAACATAATGTAATTTTCCGGATTTCTTGCAGTTAGAACTGGAGAGGTTTCAGTTAGTCCATAACCTTCACAGACCACAATTCCAACGGTATTAAAAAACAAATCTACGGTTTCAAGAAGTGCCCCCCCTCCACTGATAGCAAATCTTAATTCTCCTCCGGTTACCCCTCTAATTTTCTTAAACACTAATTTATCGGCAAGTCGGTATTTCCAGCCTAAACTCTTAACTGTTTTTTTAGCTTGGATTATTTCTTCAGGGGTATAATCAGCTCGATCGAATAAAGGCAGAGTATTATTAAGAATTCCTTCTGCCTTCTTATATTTTTCTCCGGTAGCGATAGCCCAATTAAATATAGTTTTTTGAAGCATGCTTCCTTTTTTAACATTATCTATAACTCCTTTATAGACACTTTCCCATATTCGAGGAACACTGACCATAACAGTAGGCTTTTCTGATTTAAGGTCTGGAAGGAGGACCTGTTTAAAAGGTTTACTATAGGCGGTTGAGGCTCCTGTACTTAGGGCACAATACTCTGCTATTCGTTCAAAGATATGCCAGGAAGGTAGGATTGACAAATATCTGTCCTCTTTATTAAGTTTTTGTGTTGGTGGAGTAACTCTTATGTTATGTATAAAATTAGAATTGGTAAGCATAACCCCTTTAGGGTCAGCGGTAGTTCCGGAAGTATAAATTATAGTAACCAAATCTTCGGGCAGAGCAGTTTTAGATATTTCTGAAAACTTTGTATCTCCTTCAGCTAATAATTTTTCACCAAGCCTATTTATTTCATCAAAGGAGAAGATGGAAAGGGAATGGTTCTTGTTGTATTCTTTTTCTATTATTACTACTCTTTTTGATAATTCATCCTTTGCAGAACCAGCGGTATCTTTAGAGCCGAGGTCTTTTAATATGCTTTCAATATTTTTTTCCAAATATTTTTCTAAAAATATTTTAGCTTTTTCCGATAAAAAAATATTTTTATTCCTATTTTTTATTAATAATTCTATTTCAGTCTTGAATTTTTTACTTATTTCTCCGTTTTCTTCAAAGTTAGTTGGGATAGTCCATTCCGGAGTATCTTCTTTTTCAGAGAATACCTTAATTCTGTCATAGAGGATGATGTTTTTTATCTTAGGTAGGTCTTTAGCTATTTTATAAAAATTGGAAAATTGCGTTTCTCCTTCCAGAATAATTGCTTTGGCCTCCGAATGGTTGAGCTTAAAGGAGATATCTTGAGACGAACTATTTCCGCTGCAAGGGACATCTGCCGCTCTTAGGCCTATAATTGCCATATCGGCAATTATCCATTCAAAGCGATTATCACTGACCAGTCCTACATGGTCGAATTTTTCTATTCCGATACTAAGCAATCCT
>Ga0268279_1000796_pt1 | contig 19103 bp, 14 predicted proteins | sample saktaG_6_FD_190142 | JGI IMG/M metagenome (GOLD analysis project Ga0268279, IMG submission 190142) | Saline water microbial communities from Sakinaw Lake, British Columbia, Canada - sak_2010_1_5_80m | ecosystem: Environmental > Aquatic > Non-marine Saline and Alkaline > Saline ...
TTTTAATTGATGAATATATCGCAGAACACAAAAGAAATAATGTTGGGTTTTACTATACTAGAGTCTTAATCAATGAAGGCAAAAAGAGTTTGTTTAAAGAGATAGACGGAATGAAAATTTATAAGCATACAGATTTTAAGTTTGAAACCATATCTAATCTTTCAAAGAAAGAAAAATTATCTACTATGGAAGTGTATGCAAAATATTTTACTAAAATATTTATGGTTACAAATGCCCAAACCTCAATATTGGGAAAAGTAAATAAAATTATAGGCGAGAAGGACACTCTTATATCTTATGAATATAAACCAAAAAGCGGAAAGAACAAAAATGAATTGATTTCTAAGTTTATTTGGAACGAAACTTTAGTTGTTTGGTTTGCAGACTCTGCTTTGATAGATGGAAAAACTGTCTATAAAAAAGAAGAGATTGGAAATCTGTGGGATGATATTTCTTGGGGAAGATTAGATTTAGAGGGTGGAGTAGAACTTAAAAGCGGTAAAAAACCTGAAAAATTGTTAAAACGAATAATAGATATGTCTTCAGAAAAAGATGATCTCATTTTAGATTTTTTTGCTGGAAGTGGGACATCTTTAGCTGTTGCACATAAAATGAAAAGACAGTATATCGGCATTGAGCAAATGGACTACATCCACGATTTGCCAGAATCTAGACTTAAAAAAGTTATTGGAAAAAAAGTGAAAAAATCAGGAAAACTAATTGATGAAATAGAATTTGATGAAGGCGGAATTTCTAAAGCGGTTAAGTGGAGAGGCGGAGGAGAATTTATTTATTGCGAGTTGATGGAATATAATGAGAAATTTGTTGATAAAATTAAAAAAGCCGATACGACTAAAAAACTTTTGAACATCTGGGAGAATATGAAAGAAAAAAGTTTTTTGAATTACAATGTTGATCTTAAAAAGTTTGAGGGGAATATTGATGAATTCAAAAAATTATCAATAGATAAACAGAAAAGAACCTTGCTTGATTTTCTTAATAAGAATCAACTTTATACTAATTTGAGTGAAATTAAGGATATTGATTTCAAGGTTTCTAAGGGGGATCAGAGGATGAATGAGGGGTTTTATGGAGAATTGTAAAGGATGATGGTCAAAATTAACGAATTTTTGAAAAAAGGACCAAAAAACTGGTGGGTTAGACAAACTATGGCATGTTTAATCGTTATGTTTGTTGGTTTTATTATTGTTAAAAAAGAATGGTTTATGAAGTGGTATTTTGGTTTAGTTTTGACGGCTATAATAATTGGAATAAGCGTAAGGTTTAAAATAGGTAAATATAGGGAATCAAAAAAACCAAAAGTTTTACCAACAACAGGCTCTCCAAGTATTTTTGATGCTAAGATAGGAAGTCCTGAATGGAAAAAATATCAAGAATCTGAAAATTCAGGGAAAATTAGAAGGTCGCATAATCTATGAAAAATATTGAGAAAATGGTAAATAAACAAAAAGTAATTTGGGTTTTCGGTATTAGTGGTTCCGGAAAAGCAACCCTTTTAAAGAAATTTAAAAATAAAAAATTAAAACTTGATAAATTTGAAATTTCAAATGAATTGAAAATTTGCGAAGCTAGCCTAGTATGCGGGAAAACAAAAAGTGGTAAAACAAGGCATAGAGATCAGCAGAAGATGGAAGAAGAAATAGGGGAAATTATAAAAGAAGGAAAATCAGTAATAGTTAAAGTTCAATTTAATGATGTAGAAAAGGGTATTAACATCCCACAAAAAATTAAAGATATTTTTCCGAGCCTAGAACATGAAGCGTGGATGTTGGGTATTTCTTATGAAGAAATGAAAAAAAGATGGGATGACAGGAGAAGAAATAATCCAACGTGGAAAGATGAATCAAATACGGATAATTATGAAAAGGCAACAAAAAGAATGAAAAAAGATATAGAGGATATAGGCGAAGGTTTTATTAAAAAATATTTCTGTAGTGATAATTATGAATATATTTCCATAAACAGTCATGACATGGATGCTATATTTAAAGAAAAATCAAAAAATCAAGATATGTCCTAACAATTTTTGTATGAACAATTCTAAGATGAACGAACCAAACAACAACCAAATTATCATCTACAACACCGAAGATGGGCAGACAAAGATTCAGGTTCAGTTGAAAGATGAAACGGTTTGGTTAAGCCAAAAACAAATGGCGGAGCTTTTTGGTTGTTCTGCAGATAACATCGGACTTCATTTGAAAAATGTCTATTCTGAAAGAGAATTAACAGAAAATTCAACTACCGAGGATTCCTCGGTAGTTCAAAAAGAGGGTGATAGAGAGATAAATAGACCAATAAGGTGGTACAACTTAGATGCGATTATATCAGTTGGCTATCGTATAAATTCTTTACGTGGCACCCAATTTCGTATATGGGCAACTCAGAAACTACGAGAATATATTATAAAAGGATTTGCTATGGACGATGAGCGTTTGGCTGAAGGCAGAGTGGCGAAAACATATTTTGAGGAATGGGAAGAACGAATCAGGAGAATCAGAACATCAGAAGCGAATTTTTATCAAAAAGTAAAAGATGTTTTTGCAACTAGCGCGGACTATAATTCAAAGACAGATTATGCCAAACTATTTTTTGCAACCGTGCAAAATAAGTTTCATTTTGCTATTACAGGTTTAACTGCGGCGGAAATTGTAAAAAATAGAATTGATAGCAATAAAGAAAATTTAGGGCTTACAAATTGGAAAGGTAAAATCATTACACGTGAACAGGCTCAAATTGCCAAAAATTATCTACAAGAATTAGAATTGAAAAGACTGAATTTATTAGTAGAACAGTTTTTATCTTTTGCAGAATTACAGAGTGTAGAACAAAGAGTGATGTATATGAAAGATTGGATTAAAAAGTTAGATGGTTTTCTAACTCTAAACGATAAAGAAATTTTGCAAAGATCTGGTAGTATTTCACATCTTGAAATGGAGGAGGAAGTAAGAGAGCAACTGAAAGGGTATAATCAAAAGAGATTAGCTGACAAAAGTTAAAATATGCCACAACAATTTTTATATGAACAATTAGAAGCAGAGTTTGGAAGAAGAACCATAAAAGAAATAGCTGTTCCTAATTTTTTAGTTGAAAATATTAACTCCAAATTTGAGCTTAGAGAATATCAAGAAGAGGCCTTTCAGAGATTTTTTTGTTACTATGAAAATAACTTTGACTTTAAAAAAATTCCAATTCATCTACTGTTTAACATGGCTACAGGATCAGGAAAAACTTTAGTAATGGCAGGATTGATTTTATATTTATATAAACAAGGTTATCGGAACTTTCTATTTTTTGTTAACTCTACAAATATCATTGAAAAAACAAAAGATAATTTTTTGAATAATCTATCTAACAAATATCTATTCAATCAAAAGATATTTATTGGTGAGAAGCAAGTTGAGGTTAAACAGGTGAACCATTTTGACGGAGTAAGCGATCAAGATATAAATATCTGTTTTACAACAATTCAAAAATTGCATACAGATTTGTATAACGAAAAAGAAAATGCTTTGACGGTAGGAGATTTTAAGGACAAAAAAATTGTTTTTATCTCTGATGAAGCTCACCATGGGCAATCACACACCAAAAATAAGCAAAAAGAATTATTTAATAAGCCAAATTGGGAAAATACCGTTGAAAAAGTGTTTAAACAAAATTCTGGCAATTTGCTTTTAGAGTTTACTGCTACAATGGATTTTACAGACAAAAACATAGTTGAAAAATACGAGAACAAAGTTATTTATAAATACGATCTCAAAGAATTTAGAAATGGTGGTTATTCCAAAGATGTTGAGTTATTACACACAGACACTAACAAAGAAGAGCGTATTATTCAGGCAATAATTTTAAGTCAATATCGACAAGAAGTTGCGGGAAAATACGGTATAGATCTAAAACCTGTTATTTTATTCAAGTCTCAAAAAACAATTGCTCAATCAGAAGAAAATAAAAAATTATTTCACAAAATAATTGATGGCTTGAATACCGATAACATTAACAATATAAAGATACTAAGTAATGTTAAAATTTTACAAAAAGCTTTCAAGTTTTTTGGAGAAAACAAAATAACCAATACCATTTTAGTAAAAAAGTTGAAAGATGGATTTGCTAAAAATAAAACATTAAGCGTCAACGAAGACAAAGAAAAGGGGGCGTATCAGTTGCTTCTAAACTCGCTTGAAAATAGGGATAACAAAATTAGAGCGATTTTTGCAGTGCAAAAATTAAACGAGGGATGGGATGTGCTTAATCTATTTGATATTGTTCGGCTTTATGAAACAAGAGATGGAAAAAATAATAAGCCGGGAAAAACAACAATTTCAGAGGCTCAACTTATCGGTAGAGGTGCACGGTATTATCCTTTTAAGATCAATGATGATGACGAAAAATTCAAAAGAAAATATGATAAAAAATTAGATGAGGAATTAAGAATTTTAGAAGAATTGTATTATCACAGTCATAATGAACCAAGGTATATTTCGGAGATAAAAAATGCTTTAATTGAAGAAGGTATAATTGATGAAAATGAGGTAGAAGTAAGATTAGAATTAAAAGAAAATTTTAAAAATTCGCTTTTTTATAAATCAGGGTTAGTATATGCTAATAAACCAGAAAAACGAAGTTTTGAAAAAGTTAAAGTGATGGAAGACTTAGGGGTTACAAAGAAAAATATCATTTTCAATATCTCTTCTGGGACTGGAGTTGAAACTCAGATATTTGAAGATAAAGATAAAGAAAAACAAACGAAGAAAAACAAAATAGATATTAGTTTAAGCGATATTGATAAGCATATTGTAAAAAATGCTTTAGCGAGAAATAACTTCTTTTCTTTCAAATCAATGAATCATTATTTTCAAGGAACTAAATCAATGAATGAGTTTTTAAGATGTTTGGAAAAATTATCAATTACTTTTGAAGGGAATAGAAAGGGGCTTGATAATTTGAGCAATGAAAACAAATTTTATGGGGTTAGTAGCTTATTAGAACAAATAGAAGCAGAAATAAAGGGGAACTTAACAGAATATATAGGATCGGCAGATTTTATTCCGTATATGATTAACAAGATATTTGTGGATAAACCAATTAAAATAAAGAAAGACAGCGAAAGGTTAGACGGACAAGTGGAGTTTTTAGAAAATAGAGATTGGTATGTTTTCAATGCTAATTATGGAACAAGCGAAGAAAAAATGTTTGTTGAATTGATAGATAGACAAATTGAGGAACTAAAAAAGAAATTCAAGAAAATTTATTTGATAAGAAATGAAAGACAAATAAAAATTCATAATTTTAAAGACGGACGAGCGTTTGAACCGGACTATTTTCTGTTTTTGGTTGATAAAAATGGCAAAAATATAACATATCAACTGTTTTTAGAACCAAAAGGAAAATATTTGGCTGAAGGAGAAAAATGGAAGAGTGAATTTTTGGAAGAAATTAAAGAAAAATTTAAAAATAAAATTTTAGAATTTTCTAAATCTCAAAAATATAAAATTATTGGTATCCCTTTTTATAATCATGAAGAAGAAAATGATTTTAAGGAAAAATTGTTGGAGTCTATCAAGTAGAAACAAAAAAAAAGAAATCATGATCAAGTGAAATTATAAAATATGTACATAAATATGCACATTTTAATGTACATTTTTGCTAAAAGCATAAAAATAATCAATAACATACAAAACCATGCCAAGAAGAAAAATTGTCTCCTTGATCAATGACGGAATGACGACGGATTACGACGAATTGGCGATGGATTATGATGATTATGGATGATAAGAGAGTGGATAGACACTTTGGTTAATTCAACGCGTCAAGATTGACAAATGAAAGAATTTGGAGTAGTATAAATGAATATGAAGAAATACATTATTTGGGGGACAATTTCAATCGTAGTTTTGGGGACGATTTTTTTTGTTGTTAAAGCCATCCGTTCTAACGGAAATAATGACATCAAAACAGTGGAAGCAAGATTAGGAACAATAGATCAGATTGTTTCTGCTACTGGAACCGTTCGATCATCTAAAGATGTTGATCTTGGCTTTGAAAATACAGGGAAGATTATGAGTATAAATGTGGCGATAGGAGATGCTGTTGCTTTTGGGGAAGAATTAGCCAGTTTAGATACAGGAGATTTAGACTCTAATGTAGCGGAAGCGAGAGTAGCGGTAAATGTTGCAAAGGCACAATTAGAAAATGCTCAATCTGGATCTACGGATGAAGAAATTGCAGTGCAACAAGTTGCAGTAGCTAATGCGCAAGCAACTCTTGCTGAAACGAGAAGCAGTGTGGCACAAGCTATAGCGAGCGCTCAATCTCAAGTTGATTATCAGAAAATTGTTTTAAGCACCAAACAACAAGCGTTGGAAGATGCACGCATCTCAGCAGAAGATAATATAGAGACTGCCTATAATGATGGTTTAGATGTGATTAACAGTAAAGATTTGATCTTATCTAATGTTGTGGATGATGTAAATGATCTTTTTGATGATGAAGAATTGATTAGTATTTTAGGTAATTTGAATTATCAAAGTAAAGTAGATGCACAGACATCTTACTCAGATATTGTTAGAGATTCTATTGCAATTGCCCCATATATTAGTGATGCAAAAAGTTTAAGATCAGAGGAAGCGATTGATGAAGCACTCGCTGAACTTGAAGATATTTTAGACAATGTAAGTGATGATTTATCTGTAATTAGTCAAGCCTTAATCAATACTTATCAGATGGCAGGCATTACTAAGGCTGAATTAGATGCGTATAAAACCACTATTACTACAGATAGGACAAGCATTAACACAGCAATTTCAAGTGTTAAAACAGCACGGCAAGGCATCTCTTCTGATAGAATAACAAATACAACCAACATCAATACTGCTCAAGCGGCAGCTGATTCTGCAGAAGCTCTTTTAGCCCAATATGAGGCGTCTCTTACTTCAACAGAGGCTACACAACAAGCAGCTACGGTTGCATCTGAAGGGGCGCTTAAATCTGCAGAAGAACAATTAAAACTTTTACAAACTGCTCCAAAGGCAGAGATGGTCTCTGTTTATTATGCTCAATTAAAACAGGCAGAAGTTGCATTAAGATCGGTTTCAAGGAAGTATTCTGATCGTGTAATTACTGCTCCAACAGCGGGTGTAATAGTTGATATTTATAAAGAAGAAGGAGAATTTTCGGGGATTGGAGAAAACATTATTTCAATGATTGCAATGGGTGGGTTTGAAATTGAAATAGAGATTCCAGAATCCGATATTGTTAAAGTTGATGTTGGAAATTCATGTGAGATTACATTAGACGCATTTTCCGATGATGATATTTTTGAAGGTAATGTGGTCGCTACTAATCCTACTGAACACATCGTTGACGGCGTTGTATATTACAAAGCAAAAATTATATTCCTAAAAACAGATGAAAGAATTAAGCCTGGGATGACAGCTCATGTAGATATCCTAACTGAAAGAAAAGAAAATGTAATAGTCCTTCCTTCACGATTGGTTCAAAGTAAAAATAGCCATCAATTTGTAAATGTTCTTCTTGATGATGGTTCTATTGAAGAAAAAACAGTAGAAAAGGGGATTAGAGGGTTTGATGGAAATGCAGAAATTCTTTCAGGAATAGAAGTTGGAGATTTGGTTGTGGAATAGAACGAGTCAAAAAGTCAAAAGTCCATAAAGTCAAAAGCACGATCTGCCTTCGCTAAGGCTACGGACGGGCAAAGCGACGGACTTTATGGACTTTTGACTTTATAAACTTTTAGACTTCGTTATGTTAACACTAAAAAATATAACAAAAGATTATGTGAATGGGGATGTCGTCACGTCTGCTTTGAAGGACATTTCTTTTAATGTTAAAGAAGGGGAAATTGTCGCTATAATGGGACCATCTGGATCTGGTAAATCAACACTAATGCATATTATTGGTCTTTTGGATAAAGCCACGAATGGCACTTATACATTAGATAAAATAGAAACAAGTGCGATGGAGGAAAATAAATTAGCTCAGTTAAGAAATCAAAAGATTGGTTTTGTTTTTCAATCTTTTAATCTTCTTCCACGTATCTCTGCTTTAGAAAATGTTGAACTTCCTTTGGCATATAATGCAACGACACCTAAGGAGAGAAAAAAAATTGCAAGGAGAATCCTTGCTTCTGTGGGGCTTTCCCATAGATTTAATCATTTCCCAAATCAGCTTTCTGGGGGAGAAAAACAAAGAGTTGCAATTGCAAGGGCATTGGTAAATGATCCAGCAATTATTCTTGCAGATGAGCCAACGGGGAATCTGGACAGTAAATCAGGGAAACAAGTAATGGAAATTTTACAAAAATTAAACAATGAAGGCAAAACAGTAATTTTGGTGACACACGAAGAATATACATCAAAGCATGCGGATAGAATCGTTAAGTTATTAGATGGAAAAGTTGTAATGGACGAACAAGTTGAAGAAAGAATTGATGCTAGTAAAGAAGATGCTTTGAGAAAATAATTAAAAAATTATATGTCGTTTTTAGATATCATCAAAACAATCTGGTTTAATTTGAAATCAAACAAAGGACGTTCAGTCCTTTCTGTCTTGGGAATTGTTATTGGTATTGCTGCTGTGATTATGATCATATCAATAGGTGAAGGAGCGCAGGGTTTGATTTTGAGTCAAATTGAAACAGCGGGCTCTAATACAATTACAATAATGCCCGGAGCTGCTGAAGAAGATGGTCCTCCAGCATCAGTGATGGGGATTGTTATCACGACGTTAAAAGCCGAAGACGCGGAAGCGTTATTAAAAAAGAACAGTGTTCCATTTCTAGAAAGCGTATCCAGTTCCGTAACCGGAGTTGAAAAAATAGTATGGGGAGATTCTAACGTGGGGGCGACGTTTGTGGGAACAATGGCGTCAAATTTAGAAGTGGAAGAAGCCAAAGTTCAATATGGGAGATTTTTTTATGAAGACGAAGACAAGGAAATGGCTCGTGTCGCGGTTTTGGGAAGTGCCTTGAAACAAGATTTATTTGGTAATTCCGAAGCATTGGGAGAAAGGATTAAAGTCGGGAAAGAGAGTTTTATCGTTGTTGGAGTTATGGAAAAAAGAGGGACTGTTGCCTTTCAAAATGTGGATAATCAATTATTTATTCCTTTAATGACAGCTCAAAAATTGATGTTGGGGATTGATCATGTAAGCATGATTAGGGGAAGATTCTCGGACGCGGGCGCGGTTGAAAAAGGGATTAAATATATTGAAAATATCTTAAAAGATAGACATGATGGCGAAGAAGATTTTTTAGTGAGAAGTCCTCAACAGGCAATGGAAGTTTTAGATACAATCACTAACGCTTTGAAGTTTTTTCTTGCCGGCATAGCGGCAATATCTTTAGTAGTTGGTGGAATCGGTATTATGAACATCATGCTCATTTCTGTCATAGAAAGGATCAGAGAAATTGGGTTAAGAAAAGCTATTGGAGCTACGAACAAAAATATTCTTTTTCAGTTTTTAATTGAGACTGTTTTGATGTCATTATCAGGAGGAATTATTGGAGTTTTAATTGGAGTGATAATGTCATTTGTAATTTTTGTTGTGATGCAATCGTTGGGATATAGCGGGTGGATATTTTCAATTTCTCTCATGTCCATCTTTTTGGCTTGTTCAGTAGCAACGTGTATTGGAGTATTCTTTGGGATTTGGCCAGCGTATCAAGCAGCGAAGAAAACACCAATAGAGGCATTAAGATATGAGTAATATATTTCAATCATTTATTTTCGCGATTAGATCACTCAGAGCTCACAAATCAAGAACAGCATTAACTGTTTTGGGTGTTGTAATTGGCATAGCGGCGGTAATAGTTGTAATTTCTGCGGGGGAGGGACTGAGGAATATGATTATGGGTCAAGTAGATATGTTTGGCGCGGATAATATTGAAGTGGAAGTAAAAATTCCCAATACCGGAAAAACATTCAGCGATAACGCGATGGGAATGGCGAGAGGGATTACTATTACAACGCTAAAAGATGATGACAGTAAAGCTGTTCTCAGAGAAATCCCCGAAATTGATGATGCATATTCTGCTATGCTTGGGCAAGAACAGGTGACAAGAGACGAGAAAAAAAAACGAACCATCATATTTGGTTGCTCGGCTTCGTTAATAAATGTTGATCCGGGGAAAGTGGAAAATGGAAGATTTTTTGCAGAGTCAGAAGATGATGGGTTATCGCAGGTAGTTGTATTAGGCTCAGAAGTTCGAGAAACTTTGTTTGGAAAAAGCGATGCCATTGGACAAACTATTAAGATAAAAAATAAAAGATTTAGGGTTATAGGGGTTATGGAATCAAAAGGAGCGGCGGCATTTTTTAATATGGACGATATGGTATATATTCCAATCCAAACTTTGCAAAAAAAGATTATGGGGGTAGAGCATATTCAAATGGCTATGTTTAAGATTAATAAAAATGCAAATCCAGAAGTAGTTGTTAGACAAATGACCCAAATTATGAGAGACAGACACGGAACCACAGATTTAAACAGTGACGATTTTGCGATTACCACGATGGAAGAGGCGAAAGAAATGGTAGGGGTGGTGTTAAGCGCTTTACAGATCTTACTTGTAGCGCTTGCAGGAATTTCATTAGTAGTTGGTGGAGTAAGTATAATGAATGTTGCTTATGTAAATGTTAAAGAGAGAACTTTTGAGATTGGTTTAAGAAAAGCACTTGGAGCACAGCAGAAAGATATTTTGTTTCAGTTTTTATGGGAGTCCGTTATAGTTTCTTTTATAGGGGCAATTATAGGGATTATTATAGGGGTTATTATGACAGCTTTTATCACTTATATTGCTATAAGTAAGGGGTTTACATGGATATTTACTATTCCTCTTTCGGCTATATTGATTTCAGTTATATTTTCTTCATTCGTAGGAATTGCTTTTGGATATTTCCCAGCGAAGAGCGCAGCGAAGAAAGATGCAATAGAGTCGTTGGTGATGAGGTAAATTTCTCAAACTAACTGAAATATGATATAATCTATGTATGTTTAAGCCAGGATACAAAATAACGCACAATATTTTAAATAATTTTATGAGTATTGCCGAAGTGCGACAGTTGGTTTCGCATACATCAATTATACCTAGGCAAGAAGCAAAATTAAGGAGAGAAGCTCTTATTCGTATGATCCATTCCTCAACCAGTATTGAAGGAAATATGTTAAATCGTTTTGAAGTGCAAAAAGTTATAGAAGGCGAAAAAGTGGATGCTCCGGAGCGGGATATTTATGAAATAAAAAATTATCAGAAAGCCATGCTTTATGTTTACAATTTTATTTCAGATAAAAAAGAAATTACTAGTAAAACCATTCTTGATATTCATGAGTTGGTAACGAATAAAACATTGCCAGAGGATCGGTATGGGAAGTTTCGTAAAGACAAGGTGTATGTAGTGATACGACAAGGTAAGAAAATTATAGAAGTAAAATACACTGGTCCGGAGGCAAAAGATGTTCCAAAATTGGTCAAAGCATTAGTAGATTGGGTAGAAATAGCAAAAAAAGAAAAGATTTGTCCAATTTTTGTTGCAGGTCTTGCACATTCGGAAATTGCTGCTATTCATCCATTTGCAGATGGCAATGGACGAACTGCGAGAATTCTTGCCACGCTCATTCTATATCAAATGGGATATGATTTTCGCAAACTGTTTGCACTCGAGGACTATTATAATCAAGATAGACCAGCGTATTACAAAGCAATTCATTTGGGGAAAAATTATGAGGAGAGATTAAAAGCTGATCATACAGAATGGCTAGAGTATTTTAGTGGTGGATTTGCATATGAAATGAATCGTATTCATGACATAATTATTCCATTGAGTTTGGATGAGAAGATGAGAAAAAAGCTAGGTGGACAAGTTTTCTTAGATAAGAATCAAATTAGAATTGTTGATTTTATGATGAGTATGGGAAGATTTGACAGCAATGATGTCGTGGATATGTTTGAGATTGATAAACGAACTGCTCAACGTTATATCAATGAGCTATTGAAGACTAAACTTATTCGGAAAGAAGGAGATGGAAAAGCAAGTTTTTATATGTTGAATATCTAATGTCGCGATTGCTGTCGTGATTCTGTCGTGATTTGTGAGGCGAAATTGGTAATTAATTGTTGTGGTTATAGAGTCGTTGGTGGTGAAATAGAAAAACCTCTCTAATGAGAGGTATAAGTCTTCATAAGAAGACCAATCTCTGCCAAAAGGGCAGTCCTTCACTAAGTATCTTTCTGTTAGTATACCAAGCGTTTAGTAGAATATCAATAGTAATTTTACTTATTGCGGGAGAATTGCGGTTGGTTTTTTAGTTTTCGGAACCGTTATTTCTTATGAGGTGTTGGCAAGCTGTCAACGCCTCGTTTATTTTAATGAAACCTCGCCTCCGGTTGATAGTAACTATAAAAAGTATTATTTTCTAATAGTTCATTATCAGTATTATAAATTTCTTGATACAAAACAGTTCTAAAAGAACCGTTTTTATTTTGTTCCACAACATCAGGCCCTTTTATTTTTACTATTTTCTCATCATTTATACCAAAAATTTTTACAACAGTCTCGGTTCCAACTATTTCTCCTTGAATCAAAATAGAATGTTTAGTGGAATTGACAAACTTAAAATCTAAACTAGGGCTAGCAATAGCAGCATCGGTCCCATGCGGGGAGTAAAAATCAATAGCATAAGCATGATTTTTACGCTGGGTAATTTTTAAGCCAGCGTTTAGAGCTGCCCGAAAAAGGGAAGTGGAAACTTGGCATAATCCTCCCCCCAGCGCCATAACAGTTTTCCCATCCCTGATGTTTTCTGCAAGCTCGTATCCTTTGATATCCGAAACCGTTCCAATAGTTTTTAATGTTGAAAACTCTTCTCCCGCAGGGAGAATGATGTTCTTGATCTTTGACATTCCAATTTCTATATTTGTTATTCTTCCCTCTGGGGATCCTGCAAAGTCAACTTCGCCAGTTCCTAAAAGAATACTATCTTTTTCTGAGAATTCTATTGCTGTATTGGCAGGATTATCAGTGTTTTCGTGATTTATAGTGATGTCAGGAAGTCTAAGAGAAGAAAATAATGCAGTTAATTTTCCAGATGCAATAACATTGTCTATACAAAACAAAAATAAAAAAACACACAGTGAAATTGTAAAAAATGTAATAACTTTTTTTAGCATGATGTTTTTTCTCAAAAAAGAGGGAATTAACCCTCTTTTTATATTTTCGTCGTCGTATTCGTGATTAGTAAACAGTCGTTCTACATTCGTGCTGTGCCTTGTCGTAGCTTTTTTAACCGCCGTAGTTTCTAACGAAGGAGGTCAGCGAAGACAGGTCAATTCGTCCTACCCAACAACCTTAATCTTCTTTGTCTTAACTTTTTCTGCTTTTGGAAGGCGGATTGTTAAAATTCCATTTTTCAATTCTGCTTCAGCTCTTTCTGCTTCAACATCAACAGGCAGGATGATGGATCTAGAAAAAGATCCCCAATAGCATTCTTGATAATAATAATCTTTTGTTTCCACTTCTTGCTTATCTGATCTTTTCCCTTTAATTGTCACCATATCGTTTGTGATGTTCACATCGAGATTATCTGCCGTCACACCTGCAATTGTGGACTTGATAACGATGTCAGAATCGGTCTGATAAACATCCACTGTAAGTTGTCCTTCGGACTCTTCCTGCCAAACAGGTTCTTGCTCCTCTTCTTTTTCCTCAATGCTAATTGGGTCATCATTCTCTGCCATGTCTGTCTCTAATTCATTATTATCAACAACGATATTCTCTGTCTCCTCCATTGAAGACGATCCCGTTATTTTGTCCAAAAACGATTTTTTTTGTTTCATATAAATTTAGTTAAAAGTTAAAAGTTAAAAGTTCATAAAGTCAACCCGTCTCGAATCGGCGATCAAGCCGAGGCGGAAAGTCCGCTGTGAAAACATTAATATATAGAACTAAATTGAAAAATTATATAAATAGTAAGCAAGTAAGTATAACAAACGACGAACGGACTTTATGAACTTTTAACTTTCTGACTACTTTATTATACACCAAAAGCTTTATTATTTGCAAATGTGTCTTGTTTTAGATGTTTGAAAGCCATAGAAAGGACAATAATCGCAGTTAATATCAGAACTATAACTCCAGCGAAAGATGCCTTTGTATTAGTGATAATTAAAAAATTATATGAACCATGCAGAAGAATTGCTGTAATAATTCCCATACATTTATACTTGAAAGCGCGTCTCGTTTTTCTGATACCGGGGAGAAGTTGATTTTGTTTCATCTCCCACGCTTTTACTTTCCCTATAAAATATCCCATAAATCCTCCCGCGAGAGCATGAAGCAAAATTGCTGAAAAGAATCTCATAATTGCAGTGACAAAAGCAGTATTAGGAGGTGACATAAATACGAATAAAATGTTTTCTGCCGATGCAAATCCCAGTGCTGCTGTAATGCAATAGATCATCGCATCAACTGGTTCATCAAAGTTTTTATTATTTAATACCTCAGACTTTACCACACAATATTTTGCCAATTCTTCTACAGTAGCTGTGATAATAAAAACCGCTATAAGATTAGATATAAGGATGTTGGCGAAAATAGGATGTTGAAATATAGAAAATCCATTTCCTATTGAACATGAATATCCAAGGAGACAATTAAAAAATATTTCTATCACAACCGCGGGAACCGTTGCCAACATCCCCCATAAAAAAACCTGAAAAATTTTCCCTTTTGGCTCAGGATTCTGTCTGTCTTTTCGGAGGAAATAGAGTAACCAAATAACGCCTGGGATGATGCCCATTGCTATATATGGTAACCAAAGTTTTGGAGGAGTGTTCACGAAGAATTATGAATTATGAATTATGAATTATGAATTATGAATTATGAATTATGATAACAACGATAGTTGTTCCTTAATTTTTTTAATTTTATTTTTAGTTTCTGTTAGTTTTTCTTTTCTTTCTTCTATGACTTTTTCAGGTGCGTTAGAAACAAAATTTTCATTTGATAGTTCTTTCTCTAATTTCCCTACATAATCTTCAAAAGATTCTAATTCAGATGAGAGGCGAGCTTTCTCTTTGTCAGTGTTAATCCACGATCCCTTGTCAATAATAATTTCTATATGACCATTAATGATTCTCGCAATAGAATTTTCAGGTGTAGGACAAAACTCGATTTTTTTAAGTTTAGTTTTCGTCATTTTTTCAATAACGCTAATATAATTAGTAATTTCGGGAAGAATTGCTATAGATCCCTCTATTACTTTGCCTGCTTCTATTTTATATGAAGCACGAATATTCCTGATCCATTTAATTGTTTCTTGGATGGATCTAAATTTTGACATTTTGGGATCTTCTTTTTTATATTGATTATCGACAGGCCAATCTGCAATCATCAATAAATCATCATGTCCCATTTCTTTCCATATAGTCTCTGTGACGAAAGGGGTGAGCGGATGCCAAAGTTTCAAGAGAGTTGAAAGAATATATCCCAGCATATGATTTTTATTATCAGAAGAATCTGATTTGGAAATTTCTAAATACCAGTCAGCTAATTTATCGCGAGTAAATTCATAAAGAGTTTCTCCTGCTTTTGAAAGCTGATACTCGTCAAGATATTTTGTTGTGCATTCAATGGTTTTATTTAATTCTCCAAGTATCCATTTGTCTGCTAATTTGTCAGGTACTGGCATGCTGTCAGACAGTTTATCACAGTTGCTCATAATAAATCTTGAAACATTCCATAGTTTGTTTACAAAGTTTCTAAAACTGGCAATTTTTTCTTCATAAAGTTTGAAATCATTTCCAGCAGTTGTTCCGATGAGCATGCTTAATCTCAAAGCATCCGCTCCAAATTTTTCTATCATCTCAATAGGATCTATCCCATTATCAAGTGACTTACTCATCTTTCTACCATCTTTATCCTTAATCAGTCCATGCAAATAAACTTTTTCAAATGGGATATCATCAATGGCGTAAGCGCTCATCAATATCATTCGTGCTACCCAGAAAAATAAAATGTCATAGCCAGTCTCCATAAGTGAAGTTGGATGATAAGTTTTCATATCATCTGTTTCTTCTGGCCACCCAAGTGTGGAAAATGTCCAAAGTCCAGAAGAAAACCATGTATCTAATGTATCTGGATCTTGTTGGAAATTACTCTTCCCACATTTCCAGCATGTGGATGGGGGAGTAAGGCTTACAACAACTTGTCCGCATTCGCAGTAGTAGGCGGGGATTCTGTGCCCAAACCAAATTTGTCGTGAGATGCACCAATCATGTAAATTTTCCATCCAATGGAAATAAATCTTCTTAAATCTTTCAGGTATAATTTCTATTTTTCCAGACTTAACGTTTTCTATGGATGTTTCTTTGAGAGATTTTTCTTGTCCGGGAATTTTTTTATCAACATCAATAAACCATTGCAATGAAACCATCGGTTCAATTGTTGCATCACATCTATAGCAATGTCCAACTGAATGTTTGTAGTCTTCTATTTTTTCAAGTAATTTCAACTTTTCAAGGTCTGCTACTATTTTTTCTCTTGCTTTATTTATATCTAAACCTTTATATTCCTCTGTAATTTCGTTAAGTTTTCCATTGTTATTAAATATATTTATTACTTCTAACCCATGTCTTTTCCCAATTTCAAAATCATCTTTGTCATGCGCGGGAGTTATTTTTAATGCTCCCGTTCCAAATTTTACATCAACATGATCGTCAGCGATTACAGGAATTTGTCTGTCAGTTAAAGGGAGAAGAACATTTTTTCCAACAAAGTTTTTAAATCGTGCATCGTCTGGATTAACAGCAATAGCAGTATCACCGAGCATTGTTTCTGGTCTGGTCGTGGCAATTATAATAAAATTTTCTGGATCTTCCGCGAGAGGGTATTTGATATAGTAAAGTTTCCCATTCTCGTCAGCATGTTCCACTTCATCATCCGCCAAAGTTGATTCACATCGTGGGCACCAATTAACAATTCTTTTCCCTCTGTAAATCAATCCATCTTGATACATTCTAACAAAAGTTTCTTGAACCGCTTCTGTAAGTCCATCGTCAAGTGTGTATCTTTCTCTTGACCAATCACAGCTTGATCCCATTTGCCTAATTTGCCCGCGAATAGTGTTCTGCGATTCTTGAACATATTGTTTCACACGTTCAATAAATTTCTCACGTCCAAGATCATGGCGATTTAGATTTTCTTTTGCAATTAGTTTTTCCACTTTAGTTTGAGTTGCAATTGCAGCATGATCTGTCCCGGGTAGCCAAAGTGTCTTAAACCCACGCATTCGTTTGTAGCGGATAACAGAGTCTTCTATCGCAAGCATGCTTGCATGTCCCAAATGTAAAATGCCCGTCGCATTTGGAGGAGGCATAGAGATAGAAAAAGATTCTTTGCGGTTGTCAGGAAGGTTGTCAGGGTTAAAAAAACCGCTGTTTTCCCACGTTTTATAAACATCTTTTTCGTATTCTTTTGGGTTGTATGTTTTTGGTATCTCTTTCATATCTTTAATTACAGTTTATCTTATTTGTATGTGTTACGCAATCGTTATGTTGATCAAATAATACAATGCTTGCCTGTAAGCCTGTAAGTTTGTTGAAAGATTGCCTGCAAAGCCGTAGCTCAGAGAGCGACCGCGTGCCGCCTTAGCTTCAGCGGCGGAGCAAGGCTTGACATTTTGAAATAACTGTGATATAGTCAAATATAGTTATTAGTTCTTTCAAAAAGGAAGAAGCCCTCCTCGGGTAGAGAGGAAAATTCAATCAGGCATAGAGTCTGAAAAAGGAGAGAATTATGGATCCCTTAAAAGAATTAAAAGGTTTTGATGCAGGGCATCAGTTGGCTCTTATAAAAAAGATTGGTGGAAGAGATTTAGTCGATGCTATTTTACGTGACGAAAAGACAATAGTAGTTAAAGATGCTGTTCGGACATTGCTTGACAAACATGGTCTATGTATCTCATCTGTACTTGATATAACAAGTCAAGTGGAGAATGAGAACAAATCTTTTTGTGCGGGACAGCCTGAAATTAACTATCGCGATATCTTGTCGTGGTACAAGGAAATTTTTCCGAAAGGAACAAAATTTATTGAAGCTTCAAAATTTGAGGATTTAGCAGAATTCTCACGAGAGAAGATTTTACAAAATCATCAAATTAGTAACCTTTTCCAGCGGGCGCATATGCCAGTGCCATTTCCGAAATATCAGATTGACGATAGCGGAACTGCTCTACAGGATTTTTATCTTCCCGCAGTTGAAAGATCCTATAACCTTAAATTTCCTAATAAGAAATTTAATAATTATATGGATGGTAAACTTGAAAAGCAAGTATCTATATTACCTAATTTTGGCAATAATAAATTTCTTGCCAAAATGGCAACTGGTGGATTTTTCTGGTTTTTTGCGCACCCTTTACAAGGATTTTGCATTAATGCGCAAAGAGAGGCGATGGGAGTTTTAACTCAATACGAATTAGGGCTTTCTGGAACTATTGTCAATTCATTGGCAACAGCTGGATTTCCGTCGGAATTGGTTGGAAGTTTTAATACTCCTGGAATGTTTTGTTCTGGGGATTTCTGGGGGTCTTCTGATTACTCTCTGTATTTCGATGCGAACGATGACTTCCTCATTTTCGGCTGCACTGGCATTCTTGCGCATCCTAATGAGGTCCTTTCGGGTGGTCTCTTCTTTTTCGGGTAGTACTGGAATTTGGTTTTTGTTCTTTTTGGCTCTTGGACAGGGAACTTGGGTTCTTGGTCTTTGGAGTCTTGGTTATTCACGGGATGTTTGGTAATTTGTCAAAGCTGGCAAGTTATCAACATCTCGTTTTTATTTCCATTTCCAACCGTTACGCAATCGTTATATTTGCATCCGTCTCAACATCCCACGGAGCATTTGTTGCTTTATCTTTTTCAAAATATCCTGCAACAGCAATCATAGAAGCATTATCTGTACAAAGTTTCATAGAGGGCATTAAATATTTTGTTTCTGGCATATTTTGTTGGATTGCCGTGCCTAATTGTTCGCGCAATTCTTTGTTTGCAGCAACACCGCCGGCTAGGACAA
>Ga0268279_1000798_pt1 | contig 19087 bp, 19 predicted proteins | sample saktaG_6_FD_190142 | JGI IMG/M metagenome (GOLD analysis project Ga0268279, IMG submission 190142) | Saline water microbial communities from Sakinaw Lake, British Columbia, Canada - sak_2010_1_5_80m | ecosystem: Environmental > Aquatic > Non-marine Saline and Alkaline > Saline ...
CCTGCCCATCAGATTAAGAACATCTTCCCCAAGCCAGGATATCCTGCCTCCATCCCTGGGAAAAACACCGGTCAGTACATCGAAGAGTGTGCTTTTGCCGCAACCGGACGGCCCTATAAGAGTGGTAAAACCACCCCTGCGCACGGTCAGGTCAAACCCTTCCATAACGGTGAGACCCTCAAATTTTTTTGTCAGACCTGAAACTGAAAGCACGATAGCCCCTATCCATTAAGGCCGCTGCTTACCCGAATATGCTGTCTTCCCTTACATCTTCCAGCGTTGTGCCACCTTAACATCTCCTATTCCCAACGGCCTCTACCCGGCGGCAACAATAAGCTCCGCCACTTTCTTTCCGGAAAGCAGCATCCCTCCAAATACAGGGCCCATCTTGGGGCCGCCGAACGCCGCATTGGCCGCCATCCCGGCAACATGACTGGGTATTACAGGGTATTACAAGGACACTTCCCATATTAATTTACAATTTTCTTTTTCGAACGTTTTGCCCTTCTCGGTTTTTTGCAATCATTCAACAAAAATTCTTTAGTAAAATAGGGGAAATGTCCCTGATATCCCCTATTCATATTCCTTCCCTCATATCCCCAATATCTTGAAGTGTATTGCAATTGATTCAGTTGCTTTCACACAGTTTTAACAGGCTCGCGGACCTCCACAGTCATCAATATTTCACCACAGGCTCCAAGTGGAAGCCCTGCACCATAACAGTTTATTGGCAAGTCGAAGAGCTTGCTTTCGAATTCTCCTCCGCTTTCTCCCGCGCCGGCCATTCTTTCCAACATAAGCATCACCCGCCACCAGATCTTATTCAGGGCCATGATACATATACCCGACCCATCTTTGGGCGGCTGTACCACGCCTATGGAATCGATGAGGAACTCGTCGCCTTTCTTGTGACCAGCTATACAGGCATTGGATGAAATTACTTTGACTATGATGCGATGATCATGGAACTTATCAGCGGCACGCAGCCTTTTTACCCGGTCAGGTGAAGCCAGAAAAGCTTCAAGTTCTTCCGGGTCCAGTGGGAGCTCTTTCATGAACCCATTGGGCATCGGTCCGCCTGTAATTCGGACCTCTTTTACCGCTAGGCATTCACCCCTTGCTCGTTTATTCCTGAGGAAAAGATATGGGGTCATAGTTAGCATGAAACGCAAGTATTCTATGAATGGCATCTTCTCATGGGTCACACGGAAGAGATTGTGTCCCAGTCCGCCCGCCTCTAATCCGATGTCAGTGCAGGTTGTATGACTAAAAACCATATCGTTGGGGTCTTTCCCTTGCAGAATGTGGTCATAATAATTGTAGATTATCGGCGAAAGCTGGGACAGGCCATGAATGCATATGCCCGGCGGGCACTTATGCCTGATAAGCATCCCCATGGCATTGAAATAGAAGGGCCTTCCTTCATTATGACAACCCCCACAATGTACAGAACAAACCGGATCCGCCACAATCCAGTAACTCATGGCCTTTAAATCAAGCGCATCAAAGAGGCCTAATTCTCCTGCTTTGCTTACCTCCTCATCAGTGTAGTTCCATCGGTTCTTGATTATCTTGTGCATGACAGGTTTCATTAGCTTATCGACAAAACTCATAATCTGCCTCCCTTAACATAACGGTTTGGCTAAACTGCGTAATGGCGGGAGTGGGGTCAGGTCTCAACATTTGACAAAATGAAACAATCTAATGTTGATTGTTGAGACCTGGCCCCCTCTTTTACACTTCCTCACAGAGATTATTTCAGCCAAGCCCTTATGGGATTATTTTTTCCATTCGGCACACAACCCCCAACGTTGAACGAAATAGTTTTGGAGTCACCTGATCGACAATGCGATATCCAGCATGCTTGTAGAACGTAATCGCCCGAGTATTCTCACCATTGACATCCAGAGAGATCGTGTTGAAACCTTGCTTTTTTGCCTTGAGTTCTACAGCCTCCAAGAGTATTTTTCCAAGACCTTGCCCTCTATATTTTGGAAAAACAGCAATAGAGTTGAGATAAAACTCACCAGGCTTAGCTTTGCCAAAGAAATTGGGCATAAAAAACATGACGACAAGCACCCAGAACCCTCTTACCCCAAGCAATTTTCCAAAGAGCTTCTCTGTCTCGGACAGTTCCGAGTGTTGTTCTACTTCCGTAAACCCAACAACCATACCAGCAATTTCATCATGAACGCACACAACCTGAGCCTTCTGATAGCTCGTTAACGTGTTGGTCGATCGAAACCCTTCAGAGAGTATTGCCTCCGCGTTTCGCCCAAAAGCAAAAGGAAAAAAATTGCCGCCTGCCATGATTGACAACTTCGCTAACTCACGACTGTCTTCTCTCACTGCATTGTTTAACACGATTGTAGATTTCATATTTCGATACTTGTTATATTTGTTGTTATATTTGGGGCCGGACCAAGTTAACTTACTAATATATCACCATTTATGTTCCATAAATAAGTGTTTTCCGGCCTTAGAACATACTTTTTGGGGTCAAAATGGGCACTGTAAGAAACAGATGGCTCCCTAAGTTCAAACACCCCGTTTCTTTCATGAACATCCCTCCCAATTGCTCTGCTTGCCAAGGTTCTTTTTGTCTCCGATATAAACTCCATATCGTTTTCTTGCTTCATACAGCCATTGAATCCATCGATTCCTGTCTCTTGAAAATTTGAGTAAGAACTCTTTCTTGTGACAACGATGCGTAATATGCCAGACACAACCGGGAATGTAATGACGATTAGCTCGGGCCATGACTCCTCAGATGCTTCCTTGAAAACCTTAGAATCACTTTTTTGGACCTAAAATTGCGGCTCTAAGGGCAAAACAAAGCCTTTTTTTGACACATTTATATATTATTTCAATTAGTTGTCTTGGTCCGACCCCATTATTCCACAGTCTTGGTCCGACCCCATTATTACCCGCTTCGCTATCGCTGCATATTGGATGAATTATGGCGCAAGTGTCTTCGCTAATCTCTTTGCCAAGGCAACAATCGTAAAAATTTGGGGCAAGCCGGAAGACGTTGGGAAAACGCTGGCATCACAAACGAAAAGGTTGTCCATCTTGGTTTGCAGATCTTTATCCACGACTTTGCCAATAGCAGCGGTCCCCCCGGGATGACCGCCCTGCACCTTCGAGACTACAATAGAGTTGCTATCTGCGCCTGCTTTGACTAATATCTCCTTGGATATCGAGGAGCCCTCCCTTAGCCTTGCCCAGTCATTCTCAGTCACCGGCTTGGAGAATGTTCCATCGGCATAGACACGACCGACCGGATCATCCGCAATCTTGTTCATTATGCCAAGCAAGCGATCTGTAGGCAGAAAAATGCCTTTCACCCCCAACTCAATGTACCTTACAAGTCTTGATTGATTCAAAAAGGGAGTCAAGATGAAACCCTTGCCCTTGTGGAATCCGTGATAAACAAGCGCCATTGTCGGCTCATTGGTCTGGCTAAGATCTTTAGTTACCCCATAAGTGTTCACAATTAGATCCATAAAAAAACCAGATCCTGCGTCCTCAACTCCCGATTTCAGCAGAATCACGGGTGTCCCCACTCCACCAGCAGCAAGGATGACCACATCTGCCAGGATCTCGAAATTTCCACCGGGTCCTGTCCCACTAATACCCTTCACCTTTCCATTCTCCACTATCACCTTTTGAACTCTGGTGTTATAGGTAATTTCGGCTCCGTTACTCTTGGCCTCATCCAAATAATTCAGAGCCGTCCACTTGGCATTGTGCTTACAGCCCAAATTACACCCTCCACACCGCCTGCATTTTGCAGGATCGATGAACTTGGGCATTGGTTCCATGCGATAACCCAGCTCTCTGGATGCCTCCAGGATTTTTTTGGAACCTTTTGACAAGCGTCGCTCATCGTAGGGAACAATCTTCATCTCCCCCTCTGCCTCCGCAAATTCCGCATCGAGATTAATCCCAAAGCCTGCCAGCTCTTCTTCCAGACAGCGAACCCCGCAACCGCTGGAAGCGACGGTAGACCCCCCAGCCATCAGGGCTCTAAACAGAATCGCACCTTCCTTAGCCTTTGGAGGCATCCTCGTCAGTTTGTTCTTATCAAAGTACCGCAGGGAATCCCAAAAGGTTCCAATTTTCTCCTCATAATTCCCTCTCTCCACTATCAGGACCCGCTTGCCCCTTTTGGATAACTCCATTGCCAGCGTAGCTCCACCTGCTCCTGATCCAACGATAATGAACTCAAATTTATTAGCACCCTTCATTTTTTCTCCCTCCTGTGCTGAATTTGAAAGAAACCATCATTGGTTGTCTAATATCGAAAACACTTCCACTTGCGCCATCTAACGGCATAACTGACCGACGCGGGCGGCCAGTGGCGTCCGCATGGGCAACTGACGCGGCCCGCCCGCGTTCGGTCCAGTGATTTTGTTGGGCGACATCATAATCATCAGTGTGTGACTTTGAATTCAACCTGTCCACCATCGGGAACATCGCGAATCTGCCTCGCCAAATCAGCGTGAAAAAGGATGACCTCTTCAGCCGCGACAGTCCGCAGCGATGCGCCTGCACCTGACTCACGAAAGCAAAAAGGCGGGAAAGCGAGAAAAAGCTGTCCCGGCTGCATCGTGTGACTCAAGCCAACATTCAGGAATTCTTCAATGTCCCCGCTCAACCTGCTGAAGAAATCCTCAAGAGTATTCGTAAGACCCTCAACCTCTCCTGTCTCGGCACACAGCCGGAGAACAGTGCCGTCGCGAATCAGAAACTGATCACCAATTTGGTCTTGAGCAAATGGAACATCTGTAGGCAGGACGCTATCGTAAAGACTGTGAAACGCTCGCGGGCCTCTCCATGCCGCCCGAAGGGAATGCCATTCAGGCGTCAAGCTCGCGCCGCGAACGTGAAGGCACCCCTCGTAAAGAATAAAGCCGTTCACGTCACTGAGGATGCGAAGAAGGCCGGACGGAAGTTCGCGCAGAACCTCGACATCATCAATGCTCTCTCCCTTCCATGTAATGCCTGGGATGTTCATCACGCGGGCGTCGCCCAATGCCGAGTTGACGGGCAAATTTTAGCGGCATAATGGACGCGCAGCGTCCGATTATGCAGGAAAATTTGCCGGTCGAACGATTGGTTCGCAAGGCGCTCCGCGCCGGAGAACCATTCGGTCGGCCGGGCATCCGGCAACTCGGCATTCCTCAAGGCGCTTCGCGCCTTGAGGAACCATTGATTGACAGGCCAATTTGCCTTGATATAACGATATTGAATGTATTCTCGGGCAAATTTGCCTTGCCCTATTCTCTTCAATTATTCTATAACATCTAACAGGGGTATCTTAGATATGTCAACACCTAAAAACAGGGACTGTTTGGTGAAGTACCGGATGTAACAGGAAACCCTCTCGATGATCTTGATATCTGAAGATTGTGAGTTGAGCTATGGACAACATGAAAACAAAAAGTGTACTTATCGGTATAAGCGGCGGCGTTGACAGCGCTGTTGCGGCATCGATTCTGAAAGAAAAAGGCTTCCATGTTGAAGGCCTCTATATATATAACGGATTCCCGACGAGAGCTGAAGAAGATGCTGTAAACGTTGCTGAACGGCTATCGATTCCACTCCACAGGGCTGACATTTCGGAATCTTTCAAAAAATACATTGTTGATTACTTCATATCAGAATATCTGGCAGCACGGACTCCGAACCCCTGTATCGTGTGTAACAAGAAGATCAAGTTTAAATATCTTCTTGAAGAAGCAAAGAAAAGGGGGATCGATTATATTGCCACGGGTCACTATGCCCGCATCGAAGATACAGGCGGGGAAAACGGTTTCAGGCTCAAGAAAGGTACGGATAAAACTAAAGACCAGTCTTATTTCCTCTTTGAGCTTGGGCAAAAAGAGCTTTCAAAAATCATCTTCCCCAATGGGGATAAGACAAAGGAAGAAATCAAAAATATTGCACGGGATCTTGGTTTCGGATCATTAACTGAGAGAGAAAGCCAGGAAATCTGTTTTATCCCGGATAATAATTACAGGGGCTTCATTGAAAATTGCACGAAAAGTACAATTTTCCATCCCGGAAATATTGTGGACAGAAAAGGAAATATCGTCGGAAGTCACCGGGGCATTCATTCTGTTACAATCGGCCAGAGGAAGGGGCTCAACATAGCTTCGGAACGCCCTTACTACGTCCTTGAAATTGAAAGAGATAAAAATGAGGTACTCGTGGGGAGGGAGGAAGATCAGTTCTTTGACGGATTGATCGCAGGAAATGTTTCCTGGATTTCTCCCGATTACGCTGCTGCCGGTGATCTGAAGGTTACAACTCACATCAGATACCGCCACAGGGGCGTTGAGTCTGAAATTACAATTCAGGATGAGCAGGAAGAAGGAAAAGCTTTGGACAAAAACAGTGTTTCCGTTCGATTTGAAACCCCGCAAAAAGCAGTGGCCCCCGGTCAGGCGGCTGTCTTCTACCAGGGTGATTATCTGATCGGCGGGGGATGGATAGAAAAAGGGGTTCGCGTTGACTAAAATAGCTATTACCACCCTGGGCTGCAAAGTCAATCAATACGAATCTGCGGGAATAATCGAAGAACTGGAAGGGAGGGGCTTTTCTATTGTCCCCTTCAACTCGGAAGCCGACATCTATATTGTGAATACCTGTACGATTACGGCTAAAACAGATTATCAATCCAGACAACTGATCAGGAGGGCAAACAGAAAAAACCCTTCGGCGTCAATCATTGTCACGGGATGTTACGCGCAGATCGCCCCTCAGGAACTCGCCGCGCTTCCCGGTGTGAAGATAGTGGCGGGAATGGATGGGAAAGAAAATATTCCTGATATGATTAATGACATGGCCGGAGAAGAACCACGGATCAGTTTGAGCGATATAGGCCTGAAAAAAACATATTCCGGACTTCCCGTCACTCAATTCCCCGGACATACAAGGGCTTTTCTCAAGGTCCAGGATGGCTGCAATTCATTCTGCAGCTACTGTATCATCCCTTACGCGCGGGGCAGAAGCAGGAGTCTCCCCGAAGAAGACGTCATGGAGCAAATCTGTAAGTTGAGTAGCTCGGGCTACAGAGAAATCGTTCTGACAGGAATCCATCTCGGCCATTATGGTCATGATCTTTCACCCGGAACCAGCCTTCTCGAACTCTTAAAAAAGATAGAAGATCATAATGCAATTGAAAGACTGCGTATCAGCTCCATCGAACCGATGGAGGTAACGGATGAGATGATCGCCCACATCAAGGATTCAAGCATAATCTGCAGGCACCTTCATATACCCATGCAGAGCGGTGACAACAAGATTTTGAATTCAATGAAAAGAAATTATGACACAGACCGATTCAGAAGCCGTATAGAAAAAATAATAAATGCCATCCCCGGGATGGCCATAGGTATAGACGTTCTGGTCGGGTTTCCGGGAGAAGGAGAGGAAGAATTCAAAAATACCAGAGAATTTATTGAAAGCATGCCCCTTGCATACCTCCATGTTTTCCCTTATTCCAAACGTCCCGGCACGGAGGCATCGACCCTTCCGGACCATGTACAGGAATCTCTTAAAAAAGAACGGGGAAAGATATTAAGAGATATAGGAAAAAGAAAGAGGATAGAGTACAATAGAAGATTTATTGGAAAAGAGCTTTCCGTTTTAGTTGAGAATACAAAAGACAGAGAAACAGGATCTATGAAAGGTTTCTCTGACAATTATATACCCGTCCTCATCCCGGACATTAATTTATCTATGGCAAATCATATCCTGGGGGTTACAGCTCAGAGTTTAATGGGAGGAAAAATAGTTGGAAGAAAAATTACAAATTCCCGATGAGAGAAGCGAAGATCTTAAAAGTCTGGAGGATATCCTTTCCTACTCTTTCAGTGACAGGGCCTTGCTGGATAATGCCCTTACCCACAGATCATTTGTAAACGAAAACCAGGACTTACATTACAAAGATAATGAAAGGCTGGAATTTCTCGGAGACGCCGTCCTGGAACTCTGCATCACTGACATACTTATTAAAAGTTTCCCCGAACATTCAGAAGGACAGCTTTCAAAACTCAGGGCATCCGTCGTCAATGAGCAGCCACTCGCGAAACTGGCAAAAATATTCCATATTGGTGACTATCTCCTCCTCGGAAAGGGGGAAGAAAGTTCAGGCGGGAGGACCAAAAATTCTATCCTGGCAAATACAATTGAGGCCATTATCGCTGCAATTTATCTTGACGGAGGATATGAAAAGACCCGTTTATTTATCAATGAGGTATTTCATCCCTTAATCAATGAATGGATGGAAGATCCTTTTTATCATGACTATAAGACCTCTCTCCAGGAAATAAGTCAGGGCAAATTTAAAGTCATACCAAAGTACAATCTGATCCACGAATACGGCCCTGACCACGATAAAATCTTCCAGATACAGGTTTCCATTTCAAACATCATAACAGCTGTCGGTACGGGAAAAAGCAAGAAGGAAGCCGAGCAGGAAGCGGCAAAAGAGGCCCTGGAAGAGCTGGAAATGATTGACGATGAGAAATCGTAATTTTCGGCAAAAACTGTAAGGAATCACGAATGGTTCAAAAGATCATACCCATATTTGTTATTTATAAGGGATGCCCTAACCGGTGCGTTTACTGCAACGAGAGAATCACCGCCGGAGATCACCCCGACAGGATTACAGAAGATCTGTTCAGGAAAATTGTCGATAAGCATTTAAAGAGTTTCAACAAGCCTGAGTATATACAAATTGCTTTTTATGGAGGCAACTTCACCGGAATGGACAGGAATTATCAGACCGAACTCCTGGAATTTGCCGAATCTTACATACAGAAGGGTCTGGTAAATTCTATAAGGATATCAACGAGACCCGATTATGTCGACGAAGATCGTGCAGAACTTTTAAAGAAATACCATGTCAAAACTGTAGAAATCGGCGCACAATCCATGGTTGATGAAGTTTTGAACCTTTCAAACAGGGGACATTCATCGAACGATGTGAGAAATGCCGTGGACCTGTTAAAAAAAGAGGGCTTTGAAACGGGGATTCACCTTATGGCGGGGCTTCCGGGAGATACAGAAGAGGGATTCAAATATACGGTAGAAGAAAGCATAAAACTCCACCCTCACATGGCAAGGATTCATCCAACCATTGTCTTTCAGGGTACAGCACTGGAGAAGTCTTATCAAAAGGGAGAATATGAACCGATGAGCATGGCCGATGCGATCAGGCTATGCAAATATGCCCTCGGAAAATTTGAAATGGCAAATATTCCTGTTATAAGGATCGGCCTGCAGATGACAAGGGAAATGGAAACGGAAGGAAGTATTATTGCGGGCCCTCACCACCCTGCTTTCCGATCACTCGTGGAAGGATCAATATTTCTCGATATGGCATCGGAACTCTTAAAATCGGCAAAGCCTCACAGGGAAGATGCCACGTTCTCGCTTAATCCAAAGGATGTTTCAGACTTTCGGGGCATGAAAAATCAAAACATGGCAGCGTTAAAAGAACGTTTTGACGTAACAGGAATTTCGATCAGAGAAGATTCAAAACAGGAAAGAGGAACTCTCGCTTTGGTGGTTAATGGAAAAATAAGCAAACTCTCAAAATTGCAAATGTCAAAATCCAAAGTTGAAATCAAATCCAGACCATCAAATGCCAAAAATGTTAATTATCACAGTGTGCTTTGAACTTTGAGTTTTGACATTTATTTGACATTTGGATTTTGGCATTTGAATATTACTTATTTTTATTAGGAGGTAGTTTTGTTTAAATCAGGATTTGTCGGAATTATAGGAAAACCCAACGTCGGAAAATCGACCCTCTTGAACTACATCATAGGTGAGAAAGTAGCCATCACGACGTATAAACCTCAAACGACAAGAAACAGAATCATGGGAATCAAGAATACCGACAGGGGCCAGATTATCTTTCTCGATACGCCCGGAATTCACAAAGCCAAGACACCATTGAACAAATATATGGTTAAAGAGGCCGTCAGCACTTTTGCGGATGTAGACATCTTGCTGTTTATTGTCGAAGCGAATGCACCCTTTGGCGAGGATGATTCTAGTATTATTAAATCGTTGCAAAACATACAGGTTCCTGTCATCCTGTTAATAAACAAGATTGACATTTTGCAAAGGGAAAAACTTCTCCCCCTTATTGATGAATTGAGGCACCTTTACCCGTTTAAAGAAATTATTCCTTTGTCTGCCCTCACGGGGTATAATGTGGAAACCCTCCTTGACGTGATATGGAACATCCTGCCGGAGGGTCCCGAATATTTTCCCGACGATATGTTTACGGACAGTTCTGAAAGATTCCTTGCCGCAGAAATAATCAGGGAGAAAGTAATGCTCCTGACGCACCAGGAAATACCGTATTCGACAGCCGTTCTTCTGGAATCTTTCAAGGAAGATGAAAGAAAAAATCTGATCCATATGAGGGCAACTATTAATGTGGAAAAAAATTCGCAAAAGGGTATTATTATCGGGAAAAAAGGAAGTATGTTAAAAGAAATCGGAACACAGGCGCGGCTGGAAATGGAAAAATTTTTCGGCACGAGAATATACCTGGAGTTATTTGTCAAGGTAAAAAAAGACTGGACTCGAGATGAAAGGACTCTCAGGGAATTTGGATACAGAACAAAATCGTAGCTCGCGGATCGGGTATCGGAGATCGTTAATCGAAAAACGATAACCGAGACATGATAAACGAACCACGATAACCGATAAACGATAAACTAACCACGAGATAAATATGAAACCAATAATCGCCATCGTTGGACGACCGAACGTGGGAAAATCCACCCTCTTTAATCGTCTTTCCGAAAATAAAAAAGCCATCGTAATTGACCAGCCCGGGGCTACACGCGACAGAAATTACGCCGATTCTTCCTGGAATGACAAACAATTTGCGCTTATTGACACCGGCGGATTTGAACCTGTTTCCGAGGAAAGGATGCTGGTGCAAATGCGTGAACAGACAACCCTTGCCATAGAGGAAGCGAATGCAATAATTTTCCTGATGGATGGGAAAGAAGGACTAACTCCTTCAGACATAGAGGTTGCCGGTATCCTTAGAAATACCAGAAAGCCTGTCTTTTTCGCCGTTAATAAAATAGATGGCCTGAAACAGGAAGGTCTGTCCTATGATTTCTACCGATTGGGGATTGAACCTCTTTATACAATATCTGCGCTACATGGTGGGCTCGGAGTGGCCGATCTAATGGATGATGTAGCTGAATGCCTCCCTTCATCAGATGTTATTGATGAAGAAGAGGATCGAATCAAAATCGCCGTAATAGGAAAACCCAACGTGGGGAAATCATCCCTGATCAATAAAATAATCGGTTACGAGAGGACAATTGTTAATCCAGCTCCCGGAACGACAAGAGATACGATAGACACACCGTTTGAAATCGATGACAGAAAATACCTGTTAATAGACACTGCCGGGATAAGAAGAAAAAGCAAGGTCAGTCAAAGGCTAGAACAATACAGTGTCCTTGAAGCAATAAAAACCCTGAGCCGTTGCGATGTTGCGTTAATCCTTGTAGATGCAACGGAAGGAGTAACGGACCAGGACACAAAAATAGCGGGGCTGGCCTACGAGAGGGGTGTTGTCTGTATCATAGTCCTCAACAAATGGGATCTTCTGGAAAAAGATAACAGCACCATAGGAAAACATGTAAAACATACCAAGGATAAATTGAAATATATTGATTTCGCACCCATTATATCCCTTTCAGCCCTCACCGGTCAGAGAATATCCAGGATATTTGAATTAATTGAAACAGCCTACGATCAATATACCACAAGAATTCCCACCTCTGAGTTAAACACGAAAGTCCGGGAATTTATCGAAGCATTTCCCCCGCCCCGTTATAGAAACAGGCCTCACAATTTCAGTTACGTTACGCAAACCTCGGTGAAACCTCCAACATTTATTTTCTTTGTCAGGGAACCCAAGGGTGTCCATTTTTCATACCAGCGATACCTCACAAATAAGATACGTAAAGAGTTCAACTTTGACCATGTACCGATCAGACTGAAATTCAGGAAAAAGAGCAAGCGGGAATAAGATATTTAAAGAAAGGCGCAATAAAATGAGAAAACTTCTAATTTGCCTGGTGGCTTTGGTTTTTTGCTTTTCAGCACCCGCTTTTGCTGCGAAGGATACTGTAAGGATCGGTGTTTACCTGCCGATGACAGGCCCAGTGGCAGCCTACGGTCAGATAGAATGGGCGGGCATTCAGACCGCTAACAAAATTATGCCTAAAGTTCTCGGCAAAAAAGTAGAGCTCTTTCTGGTTGACACAAAGAGCGACAAGATCGAGGCAGCAAATGCCGTCGACAGATTAATTAAAAAGAACAGGGTTCACGCCATTATCGGGGAAGCCATCAGTGGCAACACCCTTGCAGGAGGTCCTATTGCCGATAAAGCAATGAAACCGATGGTCTCTCCCACCGCCACGAATCCCCTGGTCACCCAAAACAGGAAATACGTATTTCGTGTATGCTTTATTGATCCCTTCCAGGGGGAGATGGCAGCCAAGTACGCCTACGATACCCTCGGGGCAAGGAACGCAGCTATCTTTATTGATATTGCCCAGGATTATTGTGTCGGTTTAGCGAATTTTTTCGTAAAAAGCTTTATCAAGAAAGGCGGAAAAGTTGTTGCAACGGCGTACTGCCAGACATTAGATCAGGATTTTACGGCACAAATTTCATCCATCATGGCCGCAAAACCGGATGTCCTGTACATGCCGAACAACTACACCGAAGTTGCCCTTGCCTGCAAGCAGGCTGTAAAACTCGGTCTCAACGTGCCAATCATTTCAGCAGACAGGGCCCAGACGAAGGAGCTGATTAAAATTGGCGGAACGGATGTTGAGGGGATCATATTTACAGGGCACTTTGCCAGGGAGGCCGCGGTCACGAACATTGCAAGGAAATATATCGAAACTTATGAAAAGGATACAGGCAAAGAGGCTAGCGCCTTCGATGCCCTCGGGGCGGATGCCTATTTCGTTTTGATGGATGCGATAAAAAGGGCAAAATCGCTACAGGGTAAAAATATAAGAAACGCCCTTGCAAGAACAAAAAAATTCAAAGCGGTATCAGGCATTATTAATATCGGTAAAGATGGAAACGCGGTAAAAAGTCTGGTCCTGGTACACGTTAAAGATGGCACATTCCGCTATTTGGCAACGTATAATCCATAAAGAGTGAGACGTTTGCATAAAAGTGCGTTTTTGATCCTTATTTAACAAAATTAATCAATATATCTTGACTTGAAATTCCTATAAGATTATAGAAGAAAATCTATGTAGTATTCATTTTTCATAAATTTAAAAAGGAGGACATATAGTATGAAGAACTGTTTCAGAAAATTATTTATTATTGTCACATCTTTGGTTTTTATTACGGGCTTCGCTGTTGGCACAAGCCTCGCTGCCGACGTAATTAAACTCGGTGTAGCCGGAGCTCACAGTGGCGATCTCGCATCATACGGATTACCTTCCGTAAAGGCTGCAGAGCTTGTCGTTAACGAAATTAATGCCAAGGGGGGGGTTCTCGGCAAAAAAGTTGTATTGTTCGTTGAAGACGACGCGTGTAAACCTGAGCTGGGATCGAATGTTGCCACGAAGCTGATATCCGAGGGTGTTGATGTCGTAATGGGTCATATATGCAGTGGATCTACAAAGGCGGCTCTCGCAATTTACAAAGATGCAAACATTATTTGCATGTCTCCCTCTGCAACCAATCCGCCCCTGACACAAAGCGGGGATTATCCCAATTTCTATCGTACAATTGCTTCTGATGATGCACAGGCGAAACTCGAGGTAGATTATGCACTGGATGTCCTGAAAGTCAAAAAAATTGCAGTGATTCATGATAAAGGGGATTATGGAAAGGGACTTGCCGAATTTTCAAAGAAATTTATTGAAGATTCCGGCAAGGGAAAAGTTGTATTGTTTGAGGGTGTTACCCCCGGAGCAGTCGATTATTCGGCAGTAGTGCAGAAGATAAAACGCTCAAAGGCGGAAGCGGTTATATTCGGAGGTTATCATCCCGAAGCAGCCAAGATAGTCATGCAGATGCGTAAAAAAAGGATGAAAACCTACTTCATCTCTGATGACGGCGTCAAAGACGATACGTTCATCAAAGTTGCCGGCAAATACGCGGAAGGTGTTTATGCAACCGGTCCCATGGACACGTCGACCAATCCGTTGGCCATTGCCGCTACAAACGCACATCAAAAGGCTTACGGATCAGATCCCGGTGCGTTTTTCCTGAACGCATATGCGGCCACCCAGGCGGTGCTCAACGCTGTCGAGAAGGCGGGCACCACCGATTACGAAGCGGTTTCCAAGGCCCTGAAAGCCCATTATGTCGAAACCCCGCTCGGAAAAATCAAGTTCGATGCACGGGGAGACGCCATCGGCATCGGGTTTGCCATGTATCAGGTCAAAGACGGTGTCTATGTGGAAATAAAATAATAACCGTTTAAACAACAGGAACGGGGACAGGCAAAAAGTCTGTTCCCGTTTTTTATGAAATAGTTCCTGAGGAAAAATGCAGGATTTTGGGGTGAAGTTGAGGAGAAAATAAATTACACGATGGATTATTTTCTTGAGCTGTTTTTGGGTGGCCTGACCCGAGGAAGCATATATGCACTTATTGCCCTGGGCTACACCATGGTTTACGGGATTATCGAACTGATTAATTTTGCCCATGGGGAAATTTACATGATCGGGGCGTTTACGGCTTTGATTGTCATATCCGTCCTGACCATGATGGGTATGAACACCATTGCCATTCTTGTGCTCGCCGGATTCATAGCCATCATATATTCCAGTGCGTACGGCTACACTGTCGAAAAAATGGCGTACAAACCTCTGCGAAACGCGCCCCGCCTCTCGGCACTTATCAGCGCCATTGGCATGTCCCTTTTCCTTCAAAACTATGTTCTCCTGGCACAGACATCCGATTTTCTTCCGTTTCCCAATCTGATTCCCGACTTCCAATTCATGGAGCCTTATGCCCACATTATCAGTTCGGCAGAGATTGTCATTCTCATAACGACAACGATCGTTATGATTCTCCTGACTGTACTGATCAAATTTACGAAAATCGGCAAGGCTATGCGCGCCACATCGCAGGATAAGGATATGGCTCAACTTGTCGGAATCAATGTCGATCGTGTCATCTCCGTTACCTTTATCGTAGGGTCGGCAACGGCCGCAATAGGCGGGGTATTGATCGCCTCTCACGTCGGCATGATTAATTTTTATGTAGGCTTTATCGCGGGAATAAAGGCATTCGTCGCAGCTGTTCTGGGAGGCATCGGCAGTATTCCGGGTGCCGTTCTCGGAAGTTTAATTCTGGGTTGGACAGAAAGCTTCGCGACTGGCTATGTTTCCAGCGACTACGAAGACGTTTTTGCCTTTGTGTTTCTCGTTTTAATTCTCATATTCAGGCCCGCGGGGATCCTCGGCAGAACGGAAAAATACAAGGTATAAATTTGCATTGAACTACTCAGATGGATAGGCTGAAGGCTAAAGGCTTTTAGAGTCTTTATTTACAACAACTGCGTTTTTTTGTGCAAATGTTGGCGTCAGCTCATGCGAATAAGACAAAGATTTTTGGTTGCAGCTTTGCTGCCCTGGAAACGTAGGGCAGGGCTTTAGCCCTGCGTAAAGCCCAATGCAAGGCTAAAGCCTTGCCCTACATGCAAGAGGTCAACACCTCTTTGGTTGCGGCTTGGCCGCATTAGGAGGATATCGGTATCCTTCAGTCTACAGCCTTCAGGCTAATAATCTGAACTGTTGCGATTTATCTTAGAAGGGCGGCTCGCATAGCCGTCGGATTTACAAGAAAATGATAAACTTTTCGGAAATTAAAAAATCACTTCTCGTTTCTCTCTGGTTCATGTTCTTAACATTCCCCATTATGGTAATCCGTGTCAATACCATAGAGAACATCGTTGAGTGGCGTTGGAGAAATATGGTTTTCATAGGTGTTGGCAGTTTCCTGCTATCCCCTGTATGGCGCTATCTCATGAAGAGGAAGGAATATGGCCTGAAAAAGGCCGAAGAAGGCAAAGAGATGCAGGTCTCCTTCGCCCGGCGCATTCTGCAGGAGAGGAAGTTTTATATTCCCGGACTAATAGCTGCGGGCCTGTTCTCCCTTGCTTTTCCGCTTACATTCTCGCTTTATCAGACAAATATAATGGTTTCGGCGCTTATTTTTGTAATGCTGGGACTGGGGCTCAATATCGTGGTGGGTCTCGCAGGACTTCTTGACCTGGGATATGTTGCGTTTTATGCCGTCGGAGCGTATACTTATGCGCTCCTCAACTATCACTTCCATCTGAGTTTCTGGATTGCACTTCCCATCGGCGGCGCCATGGGAACACTTTTCGGTGTCCTCCTGGGTTTTCCGGTGCTGCGACTCAGGGGAGATTATCTTGCTATCGTTACTCTCGGCTTCGGTGAAATCATCCGTCTGATACTTGAAAACTGGAATGAATTCTCGTTCGGACCGAGCGGAATCTCAAATATTTCCCGTCCTTCATTTTTCGGTATGGATTTATCCGTCCACGGCTCTATGATCTTCATTTATTACATCATGATCGTTTTGTGTATCTTTACGATATTCATCGTAAATCGCCTGCAGGATTCCAGAATTGGAAGAGCATGGATAGCTCTGCGGGAAGATGAAGTGGCATGTCAGGCCATGGGTATCGACAAGACAAAGACAAAGCTTACCGCGTTTGCCCTCGGAGCGACATGGGCAGGCATGGGCGGAGTCATGTTTGCCGCAAAGACGACGTTCGTCAATCCGGCAAGCTTTACCATATGGGAATCAATTATCGTCCTGTGTATCGTCGTCCTCGGTGGAATGGGTTCAGTCCTCGGAGTCATCATCGGCGCCCTCATATTAATTCTTCTGCCGGAATACCTCAGGGCATTTTCCGAATACCGGATGCTGGTGTTCGGCATCGTTCTTGTCGTCATGATGATTTTTCGTCCCGGTGGAATTGTCAGTGATGTGAGGCGGACCTACAAATTTGAAGGCGCCGGAGGCAAAGGCGGAGATGAATAGGACAGCACAGCCAATTCTGGAAGTAAACGGTCTGGGCATGAACTTCGGCGGACTTCGAGCCCTGGACAGTGTCGATCTCGATGTCGGTAAAGAAGAAATCGTCGCCCTGATCGGCCCAAACGGCGCCGGGAAAACAACGTTTTTTAACTGCATAACCGGGCTTTACACGCCGACTGACGGTGATATCATTATTTTACCTCCCGGGAAAAAACGTGAGAGGATCAATGGTGTTAAGCCCAATCTCGTTACCAGGAGAGGGCTCTCCCGTACTTTTCAAAATATTCGCCTTTTCCCCAATATGACAGTACTCGAAAATGTGATGATCGGCCGTCATTGTCGCACGACCACCGGTATAGCGGGCGCTATATTCAGAGGAAGATCAACTCGAAGGGAAGAAAAGGAAATCGTCGATTACAGTTATACCATTCTGGAAAATATCGGCCTTGAAAAATCAGTCAACGAATTCGCAAAGAATCTCCCTTACGGAGAACAGCGGCGTCTGGAAATAGCACGCGCCCTCGCAACCGAGCCTTTCCTCCTGTTGCTGGACGAACCGGCTGCCGGCATGAATCCCCAGGAAACAGAAGAGCTGGACGAGCTTATAAGGAAAATCCGTGACGAACAAGAAATCTCCATTCTTCTGATAGAACACGACATGAAGCTGGTCATGAGCCTGTCCGATCGGATCTTTGTCGTTGATTACGGCAAGAAGATTGCGCAGGGTACACCGGACGAAATCAAGAGTAACCCTGTCGTCATAAAGGCCTATCTGGGAGAAGAGATCGATGCTTAAGGTCAGGGACATCCATACGTTTTACGGAAATATCGAGGCGCTGAAGGGTGTCTCAATTAAAATTTCGGAAGGCGAGATTATTACACTGATAGGAGCCAACGGAGCCGGAAAATCTACGACGCTCATGTCGATCTGCGGCATTACCCCACCGAGATCAGGCGAAATCACATTTCTGGATCAGCCAATCACGAATATGAATCCCGATAAAATTGTATCCATGGGCATCTGCCAGGTTCCCGAAGGTCGCCGCATTTTCCCGTATTTGACTGTTACCGAAAACCTGGACATGGGCGCCTTTCTGCGAAAGGACAAAAGTGAAATAAAAAAGGATATGGAGTACGTCTTCGATCTGTTTCCGATATTGGCGGAACGACGGCATCAGGCAGGGGGAACGTTAAGCGGTGGGGAACAGCAAATGCTGGCGATTTCACGCGCACTAATGGCAAGACCGCGGCTCCTCTTGATGGACGAGCCATCCCTCGGGCTTGCCCCCCTTATCGTCAAACAGATTTTCGGAATAATAAAGAAGATAAACACCGAAAATAACACTACAATCTTTCTTGTGGAGCAAAACGCCAATCTGGCATTACAGGTGGCGCACAGGGGATACGTTATGGAAAACGGCCGTATAGTTCTCAGCGACGAGGCGGGTCGTCTCCTGTCAAATGAAGACATACGAAAGGCCTATCTCGGGGAATCCATCTAATTAGTGCAAATAATTATCTCTTATCTCTTCATAACCTGTCCATTCATAACCATTTGTCAACCCGAGATACTCCGCCCACTTATTGATCATCATGATATCACCTTCATGATTATCAATACGATTACGTTCCGTAATTGCTGCCAATTCCTCACCCCTTCTGAAATATCTCGTATAATTATACGGTTCTACATAATTTATATGAAAATGATCTCCGAGGATTTTAAAAAACGTATAATTCATATAATGGGATGTATCGTAAATTTTGGCCGGAGTTACCTTTCTTATAGAATCAGACATGGATAATATTGCCTTTTCTCTCTGCTCTGAAATAGCTTCCAACTGAATCGGCCTGAGCTCAGGATAACAACTATACATCCATTTTTCTATCATAATATCGGTAGGCATCTTCGTTAACTGGAAAACGATACCATCATACCAGACAATTATTAACTGCTTAATTTTTTCGAATC
>Ga0268279_1000800_pt1 | contig 19074 bp, 17 predicted proteins | sample saktaG_6_FD_190142 | JGI IMG/M metagenome (GOLD analysis project Ga0268279, IMG submission 190142) | Saline water microbial communities from Sakinaw Lake, British Columbia, Canada - sak_2010_1_5_80m | ecosystem: Environmental > Aquatic > Non-marine Saline and Alkaline > Saline ...
GTACATTCTTTCGTATCATCCTGCCCCTTTCTACCCCGGCTTTAGCTATCGTCTTTTTATTTAATTTTATGATGGCCTGGAATGATTGGATTATGGCGCGAATTATGTTACAGAGAGAGAATATGTTCACCTGGCCCTTAGGGATCTGGACTTTAGCTGGGCAATTCAGAGTGGAGTGGGGTGCTTTTACTGCTGCCTCTATTTTAGTAGCCGTCCCGGTTATGGCCCTCTTTCTTTATTCCTCTAAATGGCTTATTTCCGGTCTGACCCTGGGGTCAGTGAAGGGATAATATTTTCCAGGTTGTATAAGGAGAAATAATAAATGAAAAAACAGTTACCTAAAGTTGCTTATTTTTGTATGGAGTACGGATTAGATAACAGCTTTAAAATATATTCGGGAGGGTTGGGAATTTTAGCAGGTGATTATTTAAAAGGTGCAAAAGACAATAATATGCCAGTGGTGGGAATAGGAATAAAGTGGAGGCAGGGATATGTTGAACAGCGAATAGATAAAGAAGGAAATATTTATGACTGTTTCCGAGATTATGATTATGATTTTTTAAAGGATATGGGAACAAAAGTAAAAGTAAAGATTAGGCAAAATGATGTCTGCTGTAAAGTTTGGAAAGTTGACTGTTTTGGAAATGCGGATTTATATTTATTGGATACTGATATAGAAGAAAATAGTAATCGCTGGATTACCGGAAGATTGTATGGCGGAGGTGCGGAAGAAAGAATAGCCCAAGAAATGGTATTGGGTATTGGTGGCGTTAGAGCTTTAAGAGCTCTAAATATTCCAGTAGATATTTATCATTTTAATGAAGGGCATGCGGTTTTGGCCGGATTAGAGCTGATGAATGAGAAAATGAACGCAGGCATGTCATTTGATAAAGCCCGGGAATCAACATGTAAAGAAGTAGTTTTTACTACCCATACTCCAGTTAAAGCAGGAAATGAAAAGCATAGGATAGAGGCACTTGTATATATGGGGGCGAATTTAGGTTTCTCAGTAGAACAAATGAGTCGTATTGGTGGGATACCATTTAATATGACCGTGGCAGCACTAAGATTATCCAGAAAATCGAATGCTGTATCTGAATTACATAGGCAAACAGCAAATAAAATGTGGGAAAAAATAAAGAACAGATCAAAAATCATTGGGATAACCAATGCAATTCATGTGGGAACATGGGTAGACGAAAGAATGAGAAAGAAATCTTTAAATTTAGAAGATATGTGGAATAATCATCGGGAAATAAAAAAAGAGCTAATTAATTTTGTGAAGAAGCGATGTGGAGTTAGATTAAATCTTAATGCATTATTAATTGGATTTTCAAGAAGGGCTGCTTCCTATAAAAGAAGTGACTTAATATTTAAAGGCGAAAAACGATTAGAAAAATATTTAAAAGATGGAAAAGTTCAAATTATTTTCTCAGGCAAGGCACATCCGGCAGATACAACGGGTAAAAAAATCGTGTTAAACTTAGTCGAAATGTCCAGAAAATATCCAGATAGTGTAGTTTTTATCCAAAATTACGATATGGAAATCGGAAAAATACTTACTAGAGGCTGTGATGTTTGGCTGAATAACCCTAGAAGACTGAACGAAGCGAGTGGTACGTCCGGAATGAAAGCAGCGATGAATGGAGTGTTAAACTGTTCGATTTTAGACGGATGGTGGCCGGAAGCCTGTAAAGATGGTATTAACGGTTGGGCGATTGGAGACGAAAACATACCCGAAAGAGTTGAAGAACAAGATAAAAGAGATGCAAAAGCTCTTTACGATACATTACTGGAAAGAGTGATTTCTACATATTATAACCACCATCAAAAATGGCTGGAAATGATGAAAGAAAGTATAGAGTCGACCAAGACATTTTTCTCTGTAGATAGAATGATTAATGATTATTATGAATTGCTATATAAAAATAAGAAAATTCTTAGCGGCCAGAAAAAGATGGTAAACCAAAATGCAATTTAATAGAGCAAGCGGAGTGCTTTTACACCTTACCTCATTACCTTCTGAGTATGGAATCGGTGACTTAGGTAAAGAAGCATATAATTTTATAGATTTTTTAAAAAAAGCAAATCAAAAACTATGGCAAATATTACCGCTCAATCCGCCTGCATCCGGAGGATCTCCTTATAATTGTTTTTCTGCTTTTGCAGGAAATGCCTTACTGATTAGTGTAGATAAACTAATTGAAGATGGTTTACTAAAAGTGGAAGAAGTAACGAATGTCCCAAACTTTGCAGAAACCAAAGTTGAATTTTCCAGGGTAATTAAATTCAAAAATGAACTATTTTTAAAAGCATTCAATCGGTTTGATGAATTGGCAGAAGGTTATGGTTATACGCAGTTTAAAGAAGAAAATGAATATTGGCTGTCGGATTTTTGCCTTTATATGGCTCTCAAAGAACAGTTCGATAATAGAGCGTGGAACCGCTGGGATAAAGATATTTCCTTCAGAGAGAAACAGGCAGTAGAAAGATATCAAAGCAAATTAGTAGATAAAATACGTTACCAGGAGTTTCTGCAATATATTTTTTCCAAGCAATGGAGCAAATTAAAAAATTATGCAAATTATAACGGTATAAAAATTATAGGGGACTTGCCTATTTTTGTAGCGCACGATAGTAGTGATGTATGGGCACATCCTGAATTATTTGATTTAGGTGATGAGGGCAATTCCCGAAAAGTGGCAGGAGTTCCACCAGACTATTTTAGTAAAACAGGACAGCTTTGGGGGAATCCTCACTATAATTGGAAACGTATGCAGGAAAATAATTTCCTGTGGTGGAGAAAACGTTTTGAGAAACTACTTGAACAGGTAGATATTACCAGAATAGACCACTTCAGGGGGTTTGAAGCATACTGGGAAGTGGATGCATCAGAAAAGACAGCTGAGAGGGGCAAATGGATAAAAGCACCCGGATACGAACTGTTTTCCGCAGTAAAACAGCACTTGGGGAACCTGCCAGTTATAGTTGAAGACTTAGGATTTATAACTCCGGAAGTCAATAAAATGAAGAAGAAATTCGGCTTTCCGGGGATGGAGATTTTACAATTTTCATTTAATAAAAAAACTCTTCTAAAATTAAGACCAGACGGTTATGAAAAACACTGCGTTTTATATACCGGAACACATGATAATGATACATTGTTGGGATGGTACAGGGAGTTAAAACAATCAAAAAATACGAGAGTATTAAAAATATTAGAAAAATACTATGGCATAACCAATGGAATGAGTGGAGAAAAGGTTTGCTGGACACTAATTGAAGCAGTTTATAAGTCAAAGGCAAATTTTGTAATAATCCCACTCCAGGATATTTTATGCCTTGGCAATGAAGCGAGGATGAATTTCCCGGGAACAGTTAGCGGCAATTGGCTATGGCGATACAAAAAAGGAGATATTACCAAAGAAATGGAAAAGAATCTAGCCCTTCTAACCAGAAAATACGAGCGTTAAAAAGCTCAAAAGAGCTTTTATAAGTACTCCTATTTATATATCACCCCCAAATCTCCTTCTTCCTTCTTTTTTTAAGGAATTATACATTACAACTCTTTCTCAGGATTAATCTTTCTTAAAACTTCAATCCACAAACCTACAAAACTCAAATTTATAAAAAAACGTGCAAGTTACTATTGACATAATTTTAAAACAATGTTAAAATTTCTCTAAATTTCACTCGTTAATACTTTAACGTATTAAAGAATGAAAATTAAATTTAGAAAAAGACAAGGGTTAAGGGAGAGATTATAGTAGATGAATATTCCTAAAGGTTTAAATGATTTGTTGCCAGGAGAGGTTTTAAAGAGGAGATTACTAGAAAATAGGATAAGTAAGATTTTTACCCAATGGGGTTACCAAGAGATAATTACTCCTACTTTTGAATTTTATGAAACACTGGCAAAGGGTGCAGGTTCAATGATGAAAAAGGAGATGATTAAGTTTTTTGACCGAGAAGGAAATATTATTGCCTTTCGCCCTGAGATGACTACTTCTATCGCCAGAGTAGCTTCGACTAAAATTCAGCTGGAGCCAAAACCATCAAGATTGTATTACATAGGGAATGTATTTAGGTATGATGATAAAGTGGGGAACCAAAGAGAGTTTTGCCAGGCAGGAGTAGAGCTAATAGGGGTAAACAGCAAAGAGGCGGACGCAGAGGTCATTGCTTTAGCGGTGGAGAGCTTGAAGAATAGCGGGCTTAGAAAATTTATTATAGACATAGGTCATATCAATTTATTTAATGGAATTATGCAATCGATAAAAATTGAAGAAAAAAGAAAACAGGAAATAAAAGAAGCAATTTTAAATAAAAATTTTGTATTACTGGAAAAGATATTATCTTTTTCCGATATGAAAGATGAGGAAAAAGAATTTATTTTGAAGATGCCCACCTTAAGGGGGAAAGAAGAAGTATTAGAAGAGGTGGAGAAGATAATAAACAATAAATTATCGGTATCTGCTTTAAAAGAGATAAAAGAGGTTTATCATCTTTTAGGGGATTACGGATTGGAAGAATATATTCTGATTGATTTGGGGATTATACGTGATTTTGATTATTATACCGGGATTATATTCGAAGGCTATACCGACTACTTAGGGTTTCCAGTCTGTGGCGGGGGGAGATATGATAACCTTTGTTCAAAATTTGGAGAAAATATACCTTCTACTGGTTTTGCCATCGGATTAGAAAGACTGATAATGGCCTTAGAGAGAGAGGATATAAATTCACTAAATTTAGAAAGACCTGAGCAGTATTTGCTATATTACCAAAACAAGGAAGACAATTTTAAAAAAGCCCTGGTGGTAGCTAAAGATCTGAGAAAAAAGGGGCTGATTGTAGAGCTGGAGGTAGGAAAGAGAAAGTTTGCCGAGGTGTTGAAATATGCTCACTCTAAAGGAATAAAATATATATTGATAGTAGATGATAATCGATTAAATAAAATCAAAAGAGTTGAAGTAGTATCCGGAAAAGAGGAAATCATAAATTATGAATAGAGAAAACAATACTAATTATTTGGTGATTGCTTTACCCAGCGGAAAATTATTGAAACCTTCTATCCGATTATTTGAGAGGATAGGGATAGATTTAAAAGGTGGTAAAGAAATAAGCAGGAAGTTGACATTTTTTGACCAGAGAGAAAAGGTTAAATTTATTATTACCAGAGCCAAAGATAACCCCACCTATGTTGAATGTGGAGCAGCAGATATTGGGATAGTGGGGGAGGATGTGTTATTAGAAGAAAAAAAAGATGTTTATCGGCTCTTAGATTTAAAATTTGGAAAGTGCAAAATGGTAGTAGCTGCTTTAGAGGGAGGGAAGCAAGAAAAATATTATAAAAATAACGGACACCGTTTAAAAGTGGCTACTAAATATCCCCATATTACTGGAAAATACTTTAAGGAAAAAGGAATATATGTGGAATTAATTAAGCTCTATGGCTCTGTAGAATTAGCCCCTCAGGTAGGTTTAGCAGATATGATTGTTGATATAGTCTCTACCGGACGTACCTTAGAGGAAAATAAGCTTACAATCATTGATGAAATAATTCCTCTTAGCGCTCAGCTTATTGTTAACCGAATTAGTTATAAGACTAAACATAAAAGAGTTATCGGTCTTTCGCAGGACATTAAAAATTTTATATCCTTGGAGTCAGATAAAATTGCAGAATGGTAAGGGCATAGAGCACATAGAAATAAATAGAATGATTGTCTAAAATAAATTTCTAAAAAAATATCTGAAATATTGCAAAAGAAGGGATTGATTAAAAATTGATAGAGATGGAGACCATTTTTTTAAAGAGAGAAAATAAGGAAAAAATAAAAGAGGTCTGCATGCATAAGTATTCTGAAGATAACCTGACAGATGATATTAAAAATAAGGTGAGAGAAATTATAATAAAAGTGAAAAAGGAAGGAGATAAAGCCCTTTTTGAGTTTACGGAAAAGTATGATGGAGCAAGACTGAATCCCTCAGAAATGCTGGTAAGTAAAGAGGAATGGGGTAAGGTCAGTCAAGAAGTAAGTGACGGTTTATTGGAAGTAATAAAAGAGGCGATAAAAAAGATTAAAAATTACCACCTGCACCAGAAAGAAAATTCCTGGTTTACTACAGAAGAAAAGGGTATTATTTTGGGGCAAGTAGTGAATCCCATTAAGAGAGTGGGTTTGTATGTCCCGGGAGGAACGGCTGCCTATCCTTCTTCTCTCATTATGGCAGCAGTACCAGCAATGATTGCAGGGGTTAAAGAGATTGTTGTGGTAACTCCTCCTTCTTCTGATGGTAAAATAAATTCTTACTTATTATCTACTGCCCGGGAATTGGGTATAGCGGAGATTTACAAGGTAGGAGGAGCTCAAGCTATAGCTGCCCTGGCCTATGGTACGGAAACCATAAGAAGAGTAGATAAAATTGTAGGGCCCGGGAATATTTATGTAACTTTGGCTAAAAAGAATGTCTTTGGAGAGGTAGATATAGACATGCTGGCAGGACCAAGTGAAATCCTTATCTGGGCTGATGAAAAGGCTAATCCTCGATATTTAGCTTGTGATTTACTTTCTCAAGCTGAGCATGATGTAGAAGCCTCGGCAATTTTAATAACTACTTCTTCCTTGTTGGCCGATAAAGTGAGGGAAGAGATTGAACATGAGTTAAAGAATTTAAATAGAAAAAAAATCATTCAAGAGTCTTTAAATAAAAAAGGGAAGTTAATTGTTGCCGAGGATGAAGGGATAATTTTAGAGTTTGTCAATGGTTTTGCACCTGAACATTTAGAATTACAAATAGAAAGTCCCTGGCAGATATTGGGAGAAATAAAAAATGCTGGGGCAATATTTGTAGGGGCTTATTCTCCGGAGGCTTTAGGGGATTATTGGGCAGGGCCCAATCATATTCTTCCTACTTCCGGGGGAGCAAGATGTTTTTCACCCTTATCGGTAAAAGACTTTACTAAGAGAAGTAGTATAATTTTCTATGATAAAGAAAGATTGGGACAAGCCAGTGAAAAGATTGCGAGTTTTGCCAGATTAGAAGGATTGGAAGCCCATGCCCGTTCTATAGAGATAAGAAATTTAGAATAACTAAGTGTGGTCAGGTCTCAACATTTGACATAACTCGCTCCTAAATAAAATAGCTAAAAATGTTATGTCAAATGTTGAGACCTGACCCCTAGGTGAAGAAAGAGTTGATTAATTAATGTTAATTTCGGAAAAACTAAATTCAGATTATTTATTCAAGAAAAAAATTATTTTGAATAAAAAGATTTTGGATAAAATTTCTCAGGTAGATACTCTGGTCTTTGATATTGATGGCGTTCTAATAGATGTACGGGGTTCTTTTATGAAAGCTGTATGCCAAACAGTTCAATTTTATTTTAAAGAGATATTAGGATTTCAAGGTTCCCAAGGTTTAATAAACCCGAAAGAAATTGTGTATTTTAAAACAGCCGGAGGCTTTAATAATGATTGGGATTTAACTTCAGCTGTCGTTTTGTTTTACCTGATGAAAGCCAGAGAAAATAATTTAAAGGATGTAGATGAACTTAGAAGCATAAAACCGGATATAAAAACCTTTACCACTAAGATGTTATCTCCCGGAGGAGGTTTAGTTAAAATAATTGATTCAATCGAGAAAGATGAACAAGTAAACAAAGGGATATTGAGTCTGTGGGATAAAGATTTAATTACTAAAATATTTCAGGAGATTTATGCTGGGGGAGAACACTGTTATAATATTTACGGATTTTATCCCTCATTAATTCAGAAGGATGGGCTGATAAAACAGGAAAGAATAATTATAGATAAAAATAAAAAAAATTTCTTACAAAAATTTTCTCTCGGTATCTTAACTGGCAGAAATGAAAGAGAGGCCAAGGTAGCCTTAGAAAGATTGGGCTGGGATGATATTATTTCTAAAAAAAGGATAGTGACAGCTGATGATGGGGTGGGAAAACCTCATCTCCAGGGATTAAAAAAAATAGCTGACAGTTTGAAAACTAAATTGGGTATCTATGTAGGTGATACCTGGGATGATCTAATTACTGTAAAAAATATCAACAAAGAAGAGGGAGTAACAAAGTTTTTGTCGGCAATAGTTTTAGGAGAGGAATTTGATTTACGAGGCAAGTCAGCAAAGTTCTATCTTAATGCAGGAGTGGATTTATTAAGCCAAGATGTTAATTCTATCTTATATCATTTAGAAAGAGTTAAAAACAATGGACAATAGTGGAAAGGCAGGTGTCGATAACCTTGAAGGAAATAAAAGGTGAATATAAAAGAAAAAGTTTGGAGACTGAAATAGAAGTGAAGGTGGATTTAAATGGTAAGGGGATAAACAATTTACAAACAGAAATTTATTTTTTAAATCATATGCTTTCCCTATTTTCCCAGCATGGTTTTTTTGACCTGGAAGTGAAAGCTCGGGGGGACCTTAAAGTGGATTATCATCATACTGTAGAGGACATAGGAATCTGTCTGGGGGAGGCCATTAAGAATGCCCTACAAGATAAGAAAGGGATAAGAAGATATGGATCCACTATTTTACCCATGGATGAGTCATTGGTTCAGGTAGCTTTAGATTTAAGCGGGAGAGGACAATTAATTTATAAAGTCCAATTTAAACAGGAAAGAGTAGGTTCTTTTGAAGTTAATTTGGTGGAGGAATTTTTTAGAGCCCTATCTTATCATGCCGGGATGACCTTACATATAAATTTGATCTATGGAAAAAATTCTCATCATATCATTGAGGCTATATTCAAGGCTTTTGGACGAGTCTTAGATGAGGCAACCAGGGAAGATAATCGATTAGATGATATTCCTTCCACTAAAGGGATTATTGATTAGAGGATTGGGAGAATAAAGGGAATGATAGTGATAATAGATTACGGGATGGGAAATTTAAAGAGTGTGCAAAATGCTTTTACTAAAGTCGGATATAAAATGGTGATAACTGATGACCTAAACCAGATTAAAAAGGCCAGTGCCTTGGTACTCCCCGGAGTAGGAGCTTTTAGAGATGCCATTAAATTCTTAAGAGCTAAAAAAATAGATAAGGAATTAATTAAAGCTATAGAGGTAGGTAAGCCCTTCCTGGGTATCTGTCTGGGGATGCAATTATTGTTTACTTTTAGTGAAGAAGGTGGTCTTTTTAGGGGATTAAATATTATACCGGGCAGAGTTAAGAGATTTCCCCGTTCGGTAAAATGCCCTCATTTAGGGTGGAATAAAATAAAATTTATTCATAATTCTAATCGTAATATAAATCCTATATTTGAGGGTGTTTTAGATGAATCTTACTTTTATTTTGTTCATTCTTACTATTGTGAAGTAGATAATCAGAAAATAATATATTCTACCACTGATTATGGTTTAACTTTCCCCTCATCTATTTGGAAAGGCAATTTATTCGGGGTTCAATTTCATCCTGAAAAGAGTAGTGTTTTGGGGTTAAAAATTTTAAAAAATTTTGGAGAGTTAAGTTAAATGTTAATTATTCCTGCTATAGATATTAAAGAAGGTAGATGTGTTCGCCTTACAGGGGGCAAGTTTGAAGATGTGGAGATATTTTCTGATGACCCGGTAGCGGTGGCTGTAAAGTGGGCTGATAAAGGGGCGAAAATGCTTCATATAGTAGATTTGGACGGTGCCCGTTATGGCAAGTTAACCAATATCTCCTTGGTAGAGCAGATTATTAAGAAAATTAGTATTCCGGTCCAGGTAGGCGGAGGGATTAGGAGTTATCAAGAAGTAAAAAACTTGTTAGACCTTGGGGCAAGTCGAGTAATTTTAGGTACGATTCTTTGGAAAGATAAAGCCTTGGCCAAGAAATTATTTGAGGATTTTTTAGAAAAGATAATAGCAGGTATTGATGCCCGAGATGGGTATGTAGCCATAGAGGGATGGCAGAATGTTCTTTCTGTTGATGCCCTGGATTTTGCTAAAGAGATGGAGAGATTAGGCGCGAGGCGAATAATTTATACCGACATTAAGAGAGATGGGACTCTTAAGGGACCTAATATAACGAATATAAAAAAGATAGTAAAAAAGGTTAATATTCCACTTATTTGCTCTGGAGGGATCGCTTTCTTAGATGATATTGAAAAATTAAAGAGATTTGAAACTAAAGGATTAGAAGGAGTTATTTTGGGTAAGGCTTTGTATAAAGGAACTATTTTATTAGAAGAGGCACTTGAATTAGTTGTTAGTGAATAAACCTAGCGTGGAGCGTATAGCGTTTAGCGTATAGTTAGGAAAGAGGGAGTCAGGATTCAGAAGACAGAAGTCAGAATAAAATCGAATCGCGTATCACGTATATAGTTACCCCGTTTGCCAGTTAACCAGCAAGTGTTGTAATGTGTAACCTGTGATAAGTAATCTGTAATAGTTCCGGTTCTTCTAATTTCAGAAATTTACTCTTATTACTCATTACATATTACTTGTTACTATGTTTTAACCAGCTAACTAAAAATGAAAGAGGAATTGATAATGCTTACTAAGAGAATTATACCCTGTTTGGATGTAAATAGATGTCGAGTGGTAAAGGGGACTAAGTTTATTAATTTGATAGATGAAGGAGACCCGATTGAACTGGCTTCATTTTATGAGAAAGAAGAAGCAGATGAATTAGTTTTTCTGGATATTACTGCTTCCTGGGAGAAGAGGAATATCATCATTGAATTAGTAGAAAAGACAGCGGAAAAAGTGTTTATTCCCTTTACTGTAGGGGGAGGAATTAGGAACCTGGAAGATATATACTATTTATTACGTGCAGGAGCAGATAAAGTATCCATTAATACGGCAGCTGTTTTAAATCCCCTCCTAATTCAGGAGACTTCCTTGAAATTTGGCAGTTCCACTATTGTGGTGGCTATTGATGCTGTGAAGATAGATTCTGATTGGGAAGTAGTGATTAACGGGGGGAGAACCAGGACCGGTTTAAGGATATTGGATTGGGTTAAAAAAGTGGAAAAGTTAGGAGCAGGAGAAATACTGCTTACCAGTATGGACAAAGATGGAACTAAGGAAGGGTACGATATTGAATTAACTAAAATGGTTTCAGAAAAGGTGAATATCCCGGTTATTGCTTCTGGCGGTGCGGGTGAACCGGAGCACTTATATGAGGTGTTAGTTAATGGGAAGGCAGATGCCGCTTTAGCTGCCTCTATATTTCATAGAAGAGAGTATTCCATCTCAAAAGTTAAAGAATTTTTAAAGCGAAGGGGAGTAGAAATAAGGCTGTCTAAAGAAAAAAGCGAAAGGTGTGGGAATTAATGGATAAAAGCGAAATTTTAAATCAAATAAAATTTAATAAAGAAGGGTTAATGCCAGTTATAATTCAGGATGAGGAAACCAAACAAGTACTAATGTTGGCTTATATGAATAGGGAATCTTTAGAAAAAACTTTAGAAGAAAGAAGAACTTGTTTTTACAGTAGAAGCAGAAGGGAATTATGGTTTAAAGGAAGTACTTCCGGAAATACTCAGTTGGTAAAAAAAATTGTTTTGGATTGTGATAATGATACCTTACTAATTTTAGTGGAACAGAAAGGGGTTGCCTGCCATACTGGGAATTATTCCTGCTTTTTTAAGGAGATTAAAGGTGATAAAATAGAAGAAATTAAACTCGAACCTTCTTTCTCTCTACAAAAAAAACAGGCAGAAAAGCAAAAATCTCCTCAAGGGGAGGGCAGAAGCAAACAATCAAAAAGTGATAGTGAAATTATTAATGAGTTATATCAGGTAATTCAAGATAGAAAATTAAACTACCAAAAGGATTCTTATGTTTGCAAATTACTGGCCAACCCCGAAAATTTACTTCCCAAGAAGATAGGGGAAGAGGCAGCAGAAGTTATTATTGCCCTTAAAGACAAAGAAAAAAGTGCAATTATATATGAAGTGGCTGATTTATGGTTTCATACTTTAGTGGCCATAGGTAGTTGCAATATTTCCCCTCAGGATGTATTTAAAGAACTAAAAAAAAGAAGAAAATGAGGTGGTAAAAATGGAAGATTATCCTCGTTGGAGAGACGGATTAACCGACCAATTATTTAAGGCAATATTACTTTTAAAAAACGAAAAGGAATGTTATAGTTTTTTTGAAGATATAGCTACCATCAATGAAATTAAGGAATTTAGCCAAAGGCTGGAAGTGGCCCGAATGTTAAGTGAGGGCTCTACCTATGAAGAAATTGCCCATAAAACAGGAGCAAGCTCCGCTACTATTAGCCGGGTAAAAAGGTGTTTAAACTATGGTGCTGATGGTTATAAATTAATTCTGGGAAGATTATTTGGGAAAAAGAAATAGATGATGACCCAAAATAAATAGAAAGGATTTTAAAAATATACTTTGTGTAAAAAATCACTTGACGAAATAGTTATTATTTGTTAAATTAAGTAAGTTATTAATACAAATAAAATAATATAGTATAATAAAAAAGATATTCGATAAAAGGGAGTTTAATTGAATTGGATGGAGTGCAATATCGAAAAAAAATTATCAGTCCCAGCTAGTATTGGCAAGAATAGTGAACAATGCTAGCAAGGGATTTTTTTATATTTTAAAATCTATTAAAAATAAATTAAATTAAGGAGGAAAAAATGTATAAAAAATTATTTATTCCCGGACCTACCCACGTTACTGAAGATGTCCTGCAAAAGATGGCTACTCCCATGATTGGTCACCGGACCAAAGAGGCTTCCAACCTGCAGAGAGGTATTAGCGATAGATTGCGAAAATTAATGTATACTGACACAGAAATCTTACTTTCTACCTCTTCCGGCAGCGGCCTGATGGAGGGAGCTGTTCGTTCCTGTACTCAAAAAAGAGCAGCAGTATTTTCCTGTGGTAATTTTGGCAATCGATGGTTTGCTATGGCAGAAGATAATAATGTGCCTGCTGATAAATTTGAAGTAGAATGGGGTAATCCTAATCTTCCGGAACAAGTAGACCAAGTTTTAGCTACCGGTAAATATGACCTTATCACTGTAACCCACAATGAAACCTCAACCGGTATAATGAATCCAGTAGGAGAGATTGCTGAGGTGATGAAAAAATATTCCGAAGTAATATTCTGCGTAGATGCGGTAAGTTCCTTAGGTGGAGCTAAGATAGAAGTGGATAAGTGGGGAATCGATATCTGTATAACCTCAAGCCAGAAGTGTTTGGGTTTACCTCCCGGCTTATCTCTCTGTTCTATATCGGAAAAGGCCCTGGAGGCAGCTAAAAAAGTTAAATTCAGAGGAACTTACTTTGATCTTTTGCAGATGTATAATTGTATCCAAAAGAAAGATTATCAATATCCTTCTACGCCTTCTCTGTCTCATATGTTTGCCCTGGATTATCAATTGGATAAGATATTAGAAGAAGGTCTGGATAATCGTTTTGCCCGCCATACCCAGATGGCTGACTATGTTAGGGCTTGGGCAAAAGATAAATTTGCTCTCTTTGCTCAGGAAGAATTTGCCTCTAATACCGTAACCTGTGTAAAGAATAGCAGAGAAATTAGTGTAGGTGATTTAAATAAAGCTTTAGGCGAGAGAGGTTTTATGATTTCTAATGGTTATGGAAAACTAAAAGAGAAGACCTTTAGAATAGCCCACATGGCCGAACTTACCCTTACCGATATTAAAGAGCTTCTTTCTAATATTGATGAGATTTTAGGATTATAAGGAGAGATGAAGATGTTAAAAATATTAGTAACTGATGGAATGGATAAAGGTGCTGTTCAAACCCTAAAGGGTTTGGGACATGAAGTAATAGAACAGTTCTTTGAACCCGAAGAGTTAAAAGAACAGGTGAAGAATTTTAATGTAATAATAGTGCGTTCTGCTACCAATGTCAGAAAAGAGATCATCGATTCTGCCCTGCAAACCGGAAATTTAAAGCTGATTATTCGAGGTGGAGTTGGAGTGGATAATATAGATGTAACTTATGCTGAATCGAAAGGGATAAAAGTAAGAAATACTCCCAAGGCAAGCAGTTCAGCTGTGGCAGAATTGACTTTGGGGCACATCTTTTGCCTGGCTCGGTTTATTAGAATTGCCAATATTACTATAAGAGAAGGTAAATGGAATAAAAAACAGTATAAAGGGATAGAGCTTTCCGGTAAAACTTTAGGGCTTATAGGATTTGGTAGAATCGGAAGAGAATTAGCTAAAAAGGCGAAGGCGTTAGAGATGAAGGTTATCTATAATGATATCTTGGGACCAGCCAAAGATTGTCCCGAATATTCTTTTGTTTCCCTGGATGAACTTCTGGCTGATTCGGATTTTATTTCCTTGCATGTACCGGGAAATAAAGATAAATCTCCCGTGATTAGTAAAGCAGAATTTACTAAAATGAAAGATGGAGCGTTTCTTATTAATTGTGCCCGGGGGAGCGTGGTAGATGAGGCAGCTTTACTGGAGGCCTTAAATTCCGGGAAGATTGCCGGAGCGGGGATTGATGTATTTCCCGAAGAACCTCCCCAGAATTTAGAGCTGATAAGACATGAAAAAATTTCAGTCACTCCCCATATCGGAGCATCTACCAAGGAAGCCCAAAAGAGAATCGGGGCCGAGATTGTTTCCATTATCAAAGAAAATATTTAAATTAAAAGGGAGAAAAAAATGCCAGTAATTAAACCATTTAAAGCTTTCAGGCCCGAACCAAAGTTAGTGACCAAAGTAGCGTCACCGCCCTATGATGTTCTAAATAGCGAAGAAGCCCGTCAATTAGTAAAAGACAATCCTCATTCCTTTCTTCACGTTAATAAAACAGAGATAGATTTAGACTCCTCCGTAGAGCATTATGACCAAAAGGTGTACGAAAAAGCCAGCGAAAATCTTAATAAGTTGATTAAGGAAAGAGTGTATTTACAGGATGAGCAGGAGAAGATCTATATTTATAGACAGATAATGAAAGGAAGGGCTCAAACCGGATTGGTGGTCTGTGTTTCTATTGATGATTATCTCAAAGGGAAAATTAAGAAACATGAGAATACCCGAGAAGATAAAGAAAAGGACCGCATGAATCATATTGATTTTACTGATGCCAATACCGGTCCGGTTTTTCTTACTTACAAAGCAAAAGATGAAATAAATCAAGTTGTAAGCAAATGGACTAAAGAAAAAGAACCGGTATATGACTTTACCTCAGAAGATGAAATTACTCACACCTGCTGGGTAATTGATGATAAATCAACAATTCAGCAATTAATAGAATCCTTTGCCAAGATTGATTATCTTTATATTGCAGATGGTCACCATCGGGCAGCAGCAGCGACTAAAGTAGGGTTGAAGAGAAGAGGAGAGTTTAAAGATTATACCGGGAAAGAAGAGTTTAATTACTTTCTGTCCGTCCTTTTTCCACATGACGAACTATATATTATGGACTACAATCGGGTAGTAGCTGATTTATGCGGGAGTACCGAAGAGGAGTTTTTTAAAAAAGTTTCCGAGAAATTTGAGATTGAAGAATATAAAAGAGAAGACCCATATAGACCTGAAGCAAAACATACTTTTGGAATGTATCTGAATAATTCCTGGTATAAATTAACTACAAAACCAGGAACTTTTGATGAAGATGATGTAGTAGACAGTCTTGATGTATCGATACTGCAAAATAATTTGCTTACCCCTATTTTGGAGATAAAAGACCCCAGAACAGACCAGAGAATAGAATTTGTTGGAGGAATAAGGGGTTTAGAGGAATTAGAGAAAAGAGTAAAAGCAGGGATGAAAGTGGCTTTTTCCTTGTATCCCACTTCTATAGAAGAATTGATGAAAGTAGCTGATGCAGAAAGGCTAATGCCTCCCAAATCGACCTGGTTTGAACCAAAACTGCGCAGCGGGATTTTTATTCATAAACTATAGACAGCATATAGTATATGTAGTTTAAAGTAAAGAAAATAGCGGATAGCGTTTAGCGTAGAGCGTATAGTAAAGGAAAGAAGCAAGGATGTATTATATACGCCCCTAAAAAAATAAGCAAGAATATAGACATGTATAATTGTTAGTTGCCTAGCTGTTTAAGAAAATAGAAAAATTAGTAAAACAATAAGAGATGGACTTGAAAACAGATATGAATATTAAAGAAGAAATAAAAGAACAATTAAATAAAAGAACTCTATTACTCGATGGAGCGATGGGCACTATGCTCCAAGCGTATGGTCTTGAATCGGGGGGGTGCTCTGAAGAATGGAATATATCTCATCCCCAAGTAGTGCAAAAAATTCATCAAGAATATATAAAAGCTGGTGCGGATGTAATATTAACTAATACTTTTGGCGCTAATAGAATTAAATTAAGAAGTTTTGGTAGAGAAGCTGATATTCTAAAAATAAATGAAATAGCAGTAAGTATAGCCAAAGGTGCAATAGATAAAGAAGGAAGTTTGGAAAAAAGAATATTTATTGCCGGTTCTGTAGGGCCCACGGGGAAGATCTTAGAACCATATGGAGATTTAAAAGTAAGTGAGCTTTATGAAAACTACAAAGAGCAAGTTGTAATTTTAGAGAAAGCAGGCGTAGATTTAATAATTTTAGAAACTTTTTATGATCTTGAGGAGATTAAAGCCGCCTTAAAGGCCACAAAAGAAAACACCGATTTAATGGTGATTGCTTCGATGACTTTTGATAAAAATTTAAAGACTATATATGGAGTTGACCCGGAAAGAGCAGTGACAGTTATTGAAAATAAAGGAGCAGATGGAGTAGGGGCGAATTGTGGGACCGGTCCGGAAGTTTTGTATAAAGTCTTGAAAATAATGAAGAAGGTAAGCAAGACTTATTTAATGGTTGAGCCTAATGCGGGGATGCCTGAGCTGCTTGAAGGAAAAGTAGTATATCCTGCATCGCCAAAAATAATGGCTGATTATACTGAAAAATTTGTTAAATTAGGATTAAATTTAATTGGTGGTTGTTGTGGTACCACACCCTTACATATTAAAGCAATGTCGGATAAAATAAAAAATAAAAAGTAGGTGAAGAATTATGCGTAGCGATGTAATAAAAAAAGGTGTAGCCAGGGCTCCTCATCGTTCCTTACTTAAAGCATTAGGAATTACTGATGAAGAAATGAACAAACCCTTTATTGGAGTTGCTCAGGCAGCTAATGAAATTATTCCCGGTCATCTTCATTTAAAACATATTGCTCAGGCAGCAAAAGATGGAATAAGAATGGCAGGAGGAGTTCCTTTTGAATTTTCTACCATAGGAGTATGTGATGGAATAGCTATGAACCATGAGGGGATGAAGTATTCTCTCCCCAGCAGGGGACTAATCGCTGATTCTATTGAAGTGATGGCTAAAGCCCATGCCTTTGATGCCTTAGTCCTTGTCCCTAATTGTGACAAAATAGTCCCCGGAATGATTATGGGAGCTATCAGAGTCAATATACCTACTATCTTAATAAGTGGCGGACCCATGTTAGCCGGGTTTTGTCAGGGAGAAAATATTGCTTTAAGTAATGTCTTTGAAGCAGTAGGAAAATTTCAAACAGGTTCTATAAGTGAAAAACAATTAAAAGAAGTAGAAGATTATGCCTGCCCGGGAGTTGGTTCCTGTGCCGGCCTGTATACCGCTAATTCTATGAATATTTGGTCAGAAGCAGTAGGTATAGCTCTCCCCGGTAATGGAACTATTCCCGCTGTTGATGCCCGCAGGATAAGGTTAGCCAAACATGCAGGAATGAAAATCATGGAGCTATTAGAAAAGGATATTAAATTTTTAGATATTATTAGCAAAAAGGCTATAGAGAATGCGATCGCTGTGGAGATGGCCTTGGGAGGTTCTTCTAATACCATGCTCCATTCACTGGCTATAGCCCTTGAAGCAGGTATTCCTTTTAATATAGATGATTTTAATCGAATAGGGGAACAAGTTCCGCAATTATGCAGTCTTTCTCCTGCTGGCTCTTACCACATCCAGGATTTAGATAGAGCAGGAGGCATTTCCGCTCTATTTAAAGAATTAACCAAGAAGAAGATAATTAATTTAGGAGAGATTACCGTAACCGGTAAAGACGTTGGTCAGAATATTAAAGATGCTCTCATCTTAAATAATAAGGTAATAAGAACCATAGAAAATGCCTATAACCCCAAAGGTGGTATTGTATTTTTAAAAGGTAATTTAGCTCCGCAAGGTGGAGTGGTAAAAAGTTCAGCAGTCCATCCTGATATGTTGATACACCAGGGACCGGCAAGGGTCTTTAATTCAGAAGAAGAGAGTACCAAAGCAATATTAGAAGGCAAGATTAAAAAAGGAGATGTTATAGTAATACGTTATGAAGGCCCTAAAGGAGGTCCTGGGATGAGGGAGATGCTAACCCCTACTTCTGCTATCGCTGGCATGGGGTTAGATAAAGAGGTAGCTTTGATTACCGATGGGCGTTTTTCCGGTGCTACCCGGGGAGCATCTATCGGTCACATTGCTCCGGAGGCAGCCATGGGAGGTCCAATTGCTATTGTAGAAGAAGGGGATATAATTGAAATCGATATACCAGAGAAGAAACTAAATATTAAATTAGAAGAAGAAGAAATTAAAGAAAGATTAAAGAAATTAAAGTTTCCTGAATCTAAGGTAAAATCAGGCTATCTAAAATATTACACTGATTTAGTGGGTTCTGCTGATAAAGGAGCAGTAAGAAATATGTAAACTTTTGGGTATTGGTGGTTTTTATCTACAAACTTATCGGATAAAATAAAAAATTTTTTTATAGTTCGCTTGACATTTGAGGTTGATTGTTGTAACCTATCTTTTAACAATTATAAATTGTAAACTATGAAGGAAAAAGTAGGTTGACCGAGATTGTTAAAGAGAGCCAATGGTTGGTGCGAATTGGTAACATAAGTTTGCCGAAAATCTCACCTTCGATATTTTAGGCACAGGTGAAATTATATAATAACCTGTGACGTCTCAAAGACGTTATATATTGTTTACTAATTAAGGATAAAGGTAAAGAAGGGTTACCCTCTTCTTTTCTTTATTAAATTAGGGTGGTACCACGAATAACTTTCGTCCCTATTTTAGTCTTTATGGACTAAGATAAAGATGGAAGTTTTTTTGTTTTTTGGGAGTATGTCTAGG
>Ga0268279_1000806_pt1 | contig 18974 bp, 22 predicted proteins | sample saktaG_6_FD_190142 | JGI IMG/M metagenome (GOLD analysis project Ga0268279, IMG submission 190142) | Saline water microbial communities from Sakinaw Lake, British Columbia, Canada - sak_2010_1_5_80m | ecosystem: Environmental > Aquatic > Non-marine Saline and Alkaline > Saline ...
AACTATGTTCGCAACGTTCCGCAGCCTCATAAAACTCCATGGAGTACTTCCCCCCACTCTCCAAAGACAAAATCTGGTCATCAACTTCATTCGCTCGAATTCTCGCATTCAAAACCAATGGCGCATCCTGGCTCCCCCCACGATGCCCCGGCAAAAACTTCCTCGAAAAATTCAACAACACATCCATCAACAGCATAACAGCGGCCTCATCCCCATCACAATCACGTCTCATCGCCGCATGCATATAAGGAGAAGCAACCACCCCCTGCATCCTACAAAACCCGACAACCCGACCAACAACCCCAGCACAATTATGTGGAGCCATACAAACAACCAACTCCCCAACCAAATCCTCACTACTTCCCAAATTATAAAAACCATCCATCCCATAAAACCTCTTCAGCTCCTCATCAACAAAACCAGCAATCTTAAAAAATCCCTCATCGCCACCGCCCTCGCCACCAACGCCACCCGGCAAAACTATATCATGAGGCATCAACTCCAAAATCTGTTCATCGTTAATCAACTCAGCACCACAAATATCTTTATCATATCCCAACTCTATCAACCTCATCACACTCGTCCCAATTTCTTTAGGTCTAAAATGAGTAAGCGGTATCTCTGTTCCATCATACCTCACCGTCCCATCCTTATTAACAGACAAGCCAAACTTCGCTCTCAAAATCCCCTTCGCCAAACTCTCAACATCCTTCTCTTTATTAGCTATGCCACGAACTCCCTTAACTAAAGGCGGCACCTCATATAATTCAAATCTCAATTTCTCCCGTGCAGCATCAAAATAATCCCCAATTTTAAGTTTTCTTTTATAAAAACTAAAACAATTATCGTGCAATTTACAAAAATCCCCTTTCACCCCACAACCCCCACAACAATAAAAACTCTTTTTAGATTTAACCCCACACTTTTCACAAATAGGGTACACGCCCTCATTGCCACACTCACAAACATAAACAGAAAAATCGGCGTCGACAAAACCAATATTAATAGCATCTTGAATACTTTTCAATCGCCCCCCTTGTTCGCCAACAGGAAACAAAACATTGGGACTACCAGTTATATCTCTCAACTTCGCCTTCTCGGGACGTCCCATTCTCGCACCAATAAAAGTCCCACCCTTCTCCTTAATCTCAACCTCACACAACTCATTCACAATCTCTAAAGTAGTTGTCCCCACAAAATCCTCAATCTTCAAATCCAAAACACCCCCCTCTTTCATACCCAAAACACCCAGGTTAAACAAAAATGCCTTCGCATCACCATCAACAACAACCTCCTCCATAACAACATTATGTTCAACCCCTAAAATTTCCAACGCCCTTTTCGCCAAAGTAAAATCCCCCACAACAGAATCCCCCCAGGGCAAAAACAATTTCCCATCCCTCCAGGAACCATTATTCAGCCATTTAACCAATTCTAAAAAACCATCAACATTAATTTGACTCCAATAAAAAATATATTTAGGATACAACGGCACCCCCAACCCTCTGCTAATCTTAATCGCCTCATCTAAACTAATCTCACCTGTCACCTGCCGTCTGTCACCTGCCGCCTCGGCCGCAACAGCGGCCGCCCACCACTCCTCAACATACCCCGGCTTCAATAAATCAAAATTCCTATCAATAACATCCCCAACCGGAAACAACATATCCCCAAGATAAACAATTTCATCAACATCTTTATATATCTCACGAGCTTCATCATAATCAACAACCCTCCGAACCGAACCATCCTTCATTTTTACAATCGGCCCATCAATTGAATCACAAGACGTAATAATACACCCCTTCGTTGGCTTCTCAATCTTCAATTGGGTGCCATGAGAAAGAAACCCATTACTAATCCCCATCGTCGCAGGATGAACCGAAACCGCACTAAACCCAGACGTCCGCCCACGCCCATACCTCAACCTAAACCCCCCACTCCGAGACGGGTGCCCATAAACCGGTCGACCAGCAACAATATCTTTAATATAAGTAGCTTCTATATTCCTCTCACCACCCTCCCGCTTCTTATGCAAAACAACATAATCCCCTAACCAGTCAAACCCAGTACACTTCAGCCCATTCTCCTTACAAGACCTCAACCGCCCCAACGCCTTCTCTGCCTTCTGTGCCAACCCCTCAGAAAAAATCAGACACATCCCCCCACGAATAAAATTCGTCCCAACACGCACCAAATCCTTATAATTAGAAACCTCTTTCCTAGTCGTAGGCTCCCCATCAATCTGAATCGGCAACCTCGCCGCCAAAAACCCCATCTCCTCCTCCGTCGGTAAATACGCCAAATTCGCAACCCTCTCATGATAATCCTTATTCTCAACAACATACCTCTTAACCTCTTCCTCACTCACGTCATACTTCGCATAACCAAAACACTCCCTCAAATAATCAATCAACATCAAAACAACACAAGTCGCAGTCGTCCCAGCCGAACGAATCGGCCCACTAAAACTCGCAACAAAATAATCCTTCCCGCCTCTCGTCTTTCCCAACTTCAAACCAGTATAGCCCTCAATCGGTGAAGACACAACCCCCAATGTCATATACGCAAACCCAACACGAATCCCCGCATCAATCGCCGCCAACTTATCATCAAACTTACAAAACCTCTCCTCCGCAATCTCCCGCGCAATCACAAAACTCACCGTCGTATCCAACTGCCCATACTCAACCTCCAACTCCTCCATCCTTGCCACAACTTTATCCACCGGCAAATGCGGATAAACAACACAAACCAACCTCACCGCCTTCTCAACCATTGTCGCAGCCAACGAAACCTCAACCTCATCAACAGGATCAAAACCCTTCTTCCTGGCTGTACTCGCAACCTCATAAGCCCGACTAACCTCCTCACTCAACCCATTAAAATACTTATCAACATCCCACTTATACAATCTTTTCTTCTTCATTTAATCTTCTCCCTACTAAAATCAACAATCTTAACCTCACGCGTCTTCAAGTTAAACAACGGCACCATACCTGGCTCAGAAACATTCCCAGCCTTCTCTTTAAATGGAGTTGCCGACTGCCAACAAGAACTTGCAACCATCAAAATATTATTATAACTATCAACCTCCGCCCGATGCTGATCTCCAGTCGCAATAATATCCGGCACAATATTAATCGCCATCGGGTCTGCTTCACATGGCACATAATCCATCAACCCATGCGTCGGCGCCAAATGCCCCCGTTTCAACATTTCTCTCACAACCCGAGTCGGCGACCGATGCCCAAATTCGACCCTAATATCATCCATCTCATCAATAAACCGATTAATACTCGCCCCATGATACATCAAAACCTTAAACCCACAAATATCAACCAAAGCAGGATTCGAAACCAATTTTAAATTCTTCATTTTATATAACTCACTAGCCCATTTCTCTAAGACAACCCCCTGTGGTTCACCAACCCAAACAGCATCGTGCTGTCCAGCACACATAACAATCTCAACATCTTTTCTAATTTTCCCCAAAATCTCACCAACCTTCTTATACTGCCCCTTAATATCCTTAATACCCAACCACTTCTCCTGCCCACTATAAACCCCAACACCATCAACCATATCTCCAGTTAAAACCAAATACTTAACCCTCGTAGCAATCGCCCTCTGTCTGTCGCTCCCAACCTCACCATTCAACCAACTCACAAACCTCAAAACATCCCCCTCTAAAAAATTCCTAGACCCCACATGGAAATCCCCACTAAAAGCAATATACTCATCAGATTCACCAACCCTCTCCCTTTCTATTTTCATATCAGGAAAAACAATTTCACTCAAAAACAACATATTAATAGAGCCAGAAACCCTAAACACAACAACATCATCCAGCATTAACCCCTCAGATTCCCTAAATAACCTTTTATTCTCACGGTTTACCAAAACGACCCCACGGCCAGTCAAATCCTCAACCTCAATCAACAAATTCTTATTTTTAGTAATCCTTTTTTTATTAATCATCACAACAATATTATATGCCCCATTGCCTCTCCCAATCCTCCTTATCGAACTCAAATCCCCAACCTTCTTCTCTAACTGCCCCCTCAAAATTTCATATCTCGTTCTAAAATGATGAACAAAATCCTTCACCCCGATTTTCCCCCCACGAGAACAAACACCAGACAACAACTTAACCCCACCATCATCTTTCTTAATATATTTATCAAAAACATCTTTTGTAATTATCCTTTCCTTAACCCCCTTCTTAATTAATTCATCAATAATCTTCTTAATTTCTTGCTCCTCCTTCCCAAACAAAAAACCCAAACCCTCTCTGTCTAAAAAAAATCCCTTGCCAACAAACAACTTTAATATATCTACCATTTCAAAATCGAGGAACTACATTCCATAGGGAATTGCCTCATTATTATTTACAAACCAAGACTATCAACCAAAATAGCCTCAACCTTATTAAATAAATTAGATGGAATAGACAACTTAATTTCACGCGTTCTACCATGTCTCCCCTTTGAAACAACCTTCGCATTAATCAACCCCAACATATCAATCTCAGCCAAAATATCAGAAATACGACGCTGCGTCAAAACATCTGTCTTAGTTTGCCCACAAACATCTTGATAATAATTATAAACATCTCCAGTATAAAATCTCTCTACATCCTTCCTTTTTTTTGTCAGCCCCATAATCGCATACAAAACCAATTGAAACTGTTTCGGCTCTCCTTCTACAATATCTAAAATCTTATCTTTTTCTATTTTTAAATTAGCTAAATCAATATACTCTTCTTCAATCTTCTTTTTCCCATCTCTCTCACTTAATTCCCCAGCAATCCTCAATAAATCCAATGCCCTTCTCGCGTCCCCATGCTCTCTCGCCGCATAAGCAGAACACTTCGCAATAACACCATCAACAACCACCCCTTCCTTAAACGCCTCAAAACAACGCTCCTTTAAAATATCCTGCAACTGAATCGCATTATAAGGATGAAAAATAAACTCTTCCTCACCCAACCCAGACCTAACCCTAGGATCAATATTTTCCAAAAAAGTCACCTCATTCGAAATCCCAATTAAAGAAATCTGCGCCAAACTCAACTCCTGATTCAACCTCGTCAAAGAATACAAAAAACCATCACTCATTTTTTTAACAGCCTGGTCAATCTCATCAAAAATAAAAACTATCAATTGTTTTTTCTTATCAACCAGCTCTATAAATTTAGACCAAACCTTATCTGTTGGCAAACCCGTCGAAGGAACATTTCCCCCAAGTTGATTAATTAAAGCAGCCAAAATTCTATACTCAGTATCTGCAACTTTTTTCAACTTACAATTTAAATACTCAAACCTAACATCTACCCCCAAATTCTCAGCTTTTTTAAGCAATTCATCTCGAACATACTGAACAGATAAAGTTTTCCCCGTACCCGTCTTCCCATAAACAAACAAATTACTAGGCCTCTCTCCCCTCAACACCGACGCCAAAATTGCAGCAATAGATTTAATTTGTTTATCGCGATGAGGGATAGAATCAGGAGTATAACGTGTTTGCAAAACCCCTTTATTTCTAAACAAACTATTATTCAACGCCAAATCAAAAACTTCACCTAATTCTACACCCATACCAAATAAATAAAATTAAACTATTTAAACTTTCATATACTTGAAATATATATTTTAAACCATCACTTCACCTCCAAAACAAAAAATAAAATATAAAAAACAAAACACAATCCCCCTCTATAAAAACAACTTTTTTAAAAACCCCCACCCCCACACTTCGCCTCCAAAAGAAATTAAATCAATTTTACAAAAACAACCTATATTCTCTATTGTATATATTACATTATTAACTATTATAATATATATATTATATAATATAAATATTTATAAACAAAAAACAAAAAACAAAAAACCAGTAATAGAAAAACTTTTTAAAACTTTCCATAAGAAACGATAGGGTCACATTAAAAAATTAAAACAAAATTTCACCACTTATAATAAACAAAAACCAAAAGAAAAGTTTATAAACAATTTATATCTAAACAACCCATGGATAAAAAACCATTTAAAGCACTTCTTGGCAAACAAATAGTTACAAAGGAAGGTAAAAAACTAGGAATTGTCAAAGATATAACATTTGAAGCAAGAACGGGAGAATTAATACATATTGTTCTAAAAGACCTAACTACATACACGGCAAACTTATCACTAGAAAGAACAAAAGAAAAAGAGGCATTGATACCATATAACTCAGTAATCGCCGTCGGTGATTTTATTGTAGTCTCCGAGGAAGATCTTTTATAACAAAATTTATAAACCACTCTTATTAAATATCAAAATGACAGAAACAAAACTAATAGACTCAAAATTTACAAAAATAAACGCAGAAAGAAATCCAGAGTTTAATGGCAAATTAGAAATAAAAACAAATATTAAAATACAAAATATAGAAAAAATTAAAGAATCAAAAGAAATTGTAAAAATAAAATATGTTTTTGATATAGAGTATTTAAATTTGGGCAAAATTTTAATAGAAGGGATTATTTTCCTATCATTAAATAATAAAAAAACCAAAGAGCTTATAAAATCACAAGAAGAAAAAAAATTTGATACACCAGAACACACATTAATAACCAATTTAATAATACAAAAAGCATCGATAAAAGCATTTGAACTCGAAGAAGAACTTGGTTTGCCAATCCATATAAGGTTCCCAACAGTTAATTTCCAAGAAAAACCAAACAATTAATAAAAGAGCCCCTTCTGTAAATAATGTGCCCACATCGCATAATGGTATTGCACGCGGCTCGAACCCGCGGCCCCCTGGGCTTCCCCGTTCGATTCGGGGTGTGGGCGTAAATTATTTTTTACCTAATTCTAAATTTCTCACATAATTATTAGCTGACGACCCCACACCTTGTGGAACAATTTTTTTATTTCTTAATACAAAAAAATATACAAAAAAACCAACACCGTCAACAACAACCAAAAAACCCAAAAATATTATAATCCAAACACCCCACTTATTTTCGTTTGAACTAAGACGAACAATCCCACTTATATTTTGAGTTTCAACAATTTCACCAATATCATTAGAGGTAGACGATTCATTTTGTACGCTATCTTCCTCTAAAAAAACATAAATATAATCACTAAAAGTCCTAACAAAACCATCAAAAGCATAAACCTTAAACTTACTATAATCACTAAAATTATTATTAACACCAACCCTCATAATAGAGCCATTAAAACTTACATCAACCCCATAAACCCCACTAACACCATAAGTCAAAGGGTCTATGTCATAAAAATAATAATCTAAATCAATACCATTATCTTCACCTTCTTTAATATAAAAATAAGGAACATCTTTATTTAAAACAGGAGCAACATTATCCCGAGTGATATTAACTATAAAATTATTAGAAACAACATCGCTTATTCCACTCTTCGCGACAAGTCTAAACTCTCGACTACCATTAAACCCAATAGCCGGCATAAAATAAACCCCACTTCCATTAAAACTATAATTTATTTTAGACCCACTAGTATTATTAATGCCAATATAATCAAATTCAACACTAACATTATTAGAAATATTAAAATAATCCATAAAATCAAACGCAAAATTCCAACTGCTATTCACAAGAAAAACAAAATTACCAATATTACCCAGAAACTCCACAAAAAAATCCGGGTCATAATTATATCTCAAAGCTCCAACATCAAACAAAGCCTTATTTTTCCTCAAAGTAATATTAATATATGAAGAAGACAAATCAGAGCCGTCATTTTCATTAAAAGAAAATACCAAAGAATCATTTTCAAAAGACAACCCACTAACATCAATAAAACCATATACATCATTAAATTTATTTTTCACACTTTCCTCATCTAAAACAGACCAATTATTAACAAGCCCATCATTAATATTTAAAATCATATCCATTGCCAATGAAATATTTGTTTGTTTGGTAAAATTTTCCAAAAAAACAGAACTAACATTGCTATATAAAACATACACCCAAGTAGAATTTAAAATTTTCTTTTCAGAAAAATACAAATCTCCAGAAGAACCCCATGAGGAAGCATAAAAATCCTCATAAAAAATCCAAAGCTCACCATCACTATTATTTTTATAAGCCAAATACTCACCACAATCACCCTCTGGCACAATAAAATCTTTTAAAATAACAACCCCACTACTATCTTCAATAAAAACATCGTCCCACAAAGTTAAAATTTCAAAATCAGTACAATTCCCATTAACAACGGGCTCCCAAACAACATTCCCAATGAAATTATTTTTTAACAACAACAACAAAATAAACAACAACAACCCCACAAACAAAACCCCAACACCCCTCCAAAATTTCATAACAAATAAAACTAAATCTACAATATAAACCTTACTAAAGCAAAAACATATAAAACAAAACAAACTATTTATAGAATGCCAAAAATATCACAACAAAAAATCGAAAAAATCTCCGAACAAATTTTATCATACCTCTTCACAATTTTCCCAAAACAAATTTTTACATCAGAAATCGCAAAAGAAGTAGCAAGAGACGAAGAGTTCACAAAAAAATTACTAAAAAATCTCGAAAAAAAAGAATTAGTCATAAAAATCAATAAAAACTCTAAAGGATACCAATATTCCCGTAGAGAAAGATGGAGAATCTCAAACAAAGCCCATAAAATCTACAAACAACATCAATAATATATATTTCAAATAACAATCATAAATAAAAACAAACCCCACCTCAATTTTCTATGGATATGATAAAAGAAGCATTTTCTAAAATAAAAGAAGATATACAATCTTTAAAAAACGAAATTTTACAACTAAAGCTTCAAATATCTCAACAAACAGACAAACAGACATATAATCAGACAAATCCAACAGATATCCCAACGCAAATATCTCAACAAACAGACAAACAGACATATAATCAGACAAATCCAACAGATATTTTGCCAGTAGAGCACCTATACAATCAAAATTCAAATAGTTCCACAGGAAACAAGGGGGTTCCAACAAACCAACAAACCAACAAACTAACCAACAGACAGACATATAATATTATTCAAAATACAACTAATTCAGAGTTCAAACAAGCAAACGATATATTAGCATCACTTGACAACCTAAAAAAAGGGATTCGTCTCAAATTCAAGCGCCTAACTACCCAAGAAATGCTTGTTTTTAGCACATTATACGCACTTGAGGAGCAAAATAACATTGAAATTACTTACCGCACACTTGCGGGGCAAATCGGCCTTAGTGAGTCTTCTATGCGTGATTATACAAACAAGCTCATAAAAAAAGGCATACCAATCGAAAAAATAAGAAAAAATAATAAAACAATCGTTCTAAAAATATCCCAAACACTTAAAAATATAGCCACTTTGGCCACAATTCAGACATTACGAGAGATATAGGCACTAACTTTTAGCAACTATAATAGTTATTCGGTTAAACGATTATCAATAAGCCTCACATTTCCATCAAACATTATTCACACTTCCACGCGCAACCCTAAATCCAACATATTTAGGCATGTCACCTTTATCCAATCTTTATCTTATTATTCTCTCACTTTTCACCCTTTTTACATACATGTTTTCCAATCTCCATCAAAAACCTTAATTTTTTAGGAAAAATATTCCATCCAACTCTCACTTTTCACCTTTCTTCTTCTTTATTTTCACCTTTATCCGCTTTATTATACTAAATTTTATATTTTCAGGGACATAAAGCCGTTTTTTTCCATTTGTCTCACGAGATTCCATAATAATTCCACTGTTTTTTTGTTTTATTGTATTAATTTGGCCACGTATAGTACTCTTATCTTTCCCAAGTAATGTAGATAAATCTTCATAACTTAATTTCATTTCAGAATTCAATAAAGCCCAAATAATAGCCCTCTCCATTACTGTAAGATTACTTAAAATATCTGTTTGAACACCCGTTTGAACACCCGTTTGAACACCACCCCCAACTGTTTGTTTTATAGTATTTGTTTGGGTCTGTTTGGACAGCCCCCTATATAATTGTGGACCAAAAAAAGAAATGAAATCTTTTATCTCAATTAAGTCCTGTTGTATAATTAAAAGTTGATCCTTCAATTCAGTAATTTCATTTTCATGAGAACCATGTTTGTCGTCGAGATGTTTAATCCATTCACCAACCTTATTAAAATCCTTTTTAACATGATCAAAAGAATCCTGAACCTCATCTCTCAATTTATTAATTCTTTTTTTGTGTCCAAATAAACCCAACATCTTATATTTTTTTAAACACCCTTCTTTATAAATCTTTCGCGCCGTTTGGACAACCAACACAATAAAAAACAAATTTTAAGCAAAAAACCCTTAAAAAGTATTAAATAAACAACAAAACAAACACCCTGTCCAATTATTAAACATCAACTTTTATAGTCGATAAAAAACAAAAATACCATCAATTAGGTAGTTTTTTATTTAAACAACCACCAACCCCATAATTCAATATAACTTAAACAGAAGCAGCAAGAAGACGCTGTCCAAATCTGTCCAAAATTCCACAAAAAAAAGATTGCCAAAACAATTATAAAGTTCAAAATCCATACAAAAAACATGCAATTTGAAAAGAAGTTGATATACTCTGGGATAATTTCTTCAATCACATTAATAGCGTCAATATTTATCCCAATTATACCATGCAGAATTGCCCCAGGAGTACCAATGCCGATTTACAAATGGACAGCCTGTTCACTAAACCCAGACTCGATGAAAAATCTAAACTCAATCAAAGAATATTTCGGCTACACAACATCATTATCAGAAGCATACATTATAACACTCCTCATATCATTTGTGGCAGCGATGGTATTTTTCCATTTCACCACAAGGAGAAGAAAAAAATTTTAAAGGAGGTAAAATGAAAGAAAACAATTTGGTTGGAATATTGACATGGATAGTAGGAATCATCGTAGCTCTTGCAGTTGGTTCAGGCATGATCAATGGCACTCTATCAGTCCCAGCTATCCCAGCAATTATAACAACTATTGCCGGATGGGTAGTTGTAGTTGGCGCAATCATAAGCTTAATCCTAGCAATTTTCAACAAATAAACCCAAACAATTTTTATTTTTTATTTTTTATACTTTGCACTAACCAAACCTTAGTGCACAACCGCCAGGCAAAGACAAAATTCAATAAGCCATAGAACACATAAATTTTTAAAAACCTCAATAAGTTTTTAATAAAATGACATTGCGCCCAGAGGAACTTAAAAAAATTAACAATCCTTATTTTTGTGGGCCAAGTTGTCCCACCTATCGAGCAGATGCAAGAGTTTGCAAACAAATCTTCAATCACCTTTTTATGTCAAACCAGGAGACAACTACTTAGATCCATCCGCTCGTGGGGAATTACAACAAAGACTAAATTTTTGATAAAGAATTTTCACATTAGCCATAAGTTCGCATAATATACATTGTACGCCGTTCTTCCATTAAAAAACGAACGAAAATGGCCCGTTTGCACAAGGTTTTTAATGTAAGAACGCATCTTTTTGATATGATAAAAAAATGCATCAATTGTAATCAAGAAAAAGAACATCATGCCAAAGGACTTTGCTACACCTGCTACAAAAAACTCAAATGGCAACCAAAAATAGAAACATGCAAAAGATGCAAACGAAAAATCAACATCCACGCCAAAGGCCTCTGCGCCGGCTGCTACAATTATGTCTTTCACCTCGACAAAAACAAAGCCTACAGACAACGCAAGCAAAACAACATAGATCTAAAAACATTCAGAAGAGTCACAAAAAAATGTGCCGTATGTGATTTCGACAAAATAGTCGACATCCACCACATTGACGCCAACAAACAAAACACCTCTCCAAAAAACCTCATCGGGCTCTGCCCAAATCACCATCGCATGATTCACAACTTCAACTTCCGCAACGAAGTCTTTCAACTAATCAAACAAAAAGGATTCGACACACCAATAGGAGAAAGGCTCCTTTTCCATAAACCTAATGGCAAATAATCAAATTTCTACACAAGATTTAAGCCATTCTAATGAACTTTTTAACAATATCCATACATTTTTAACCAAAATGTAAAATCGCCAAAAAATCCAACAAAAAAGTGAGAGTTAGAAAATAAATAATTTAAATCAAAAAGTGAGTTTAAGCACGAATATAAGCCAAATTAAAACTATCAAAGAAGACAAACATAACATAACAAAGTAAAATAATAATTATTCGGTTAAACGAAAACAATTAAGCAGCCTTTTTATTAAAACAGTTTCTACAAAGAACGGGGTCCCCACGAACCGGCTTGAATGGCACTGTCGTTGACCTTCCACATTCAGCACAAACAACATTAAAATCTCGTCGAGAACCCCTATCTCTTCCATTGCTCCCACGGCCCCTCTTGAAACAACCGTCACATTTAACAGGACGTCCCTCCGTCGGTTCAAACGGGATGTCACATTCCTCACCACATTCAGCACAAATCGCTTTGAACTTTTTTTTATCCATCTAATTACACAATATTACCCTATAAAAACTTATCCTACATTGTTAAGTTAATTGGTCTTATTAACTTTTAGAAAGATATTTAAAATTGATTTATATTTAAAATATATGGAAGAAGATGAATATCAAGACGACTTTAAAGAAGAAAAAGAATTATTTGATAGAGCCATTGAACTTAAAGATAAGTTGGGTTTACCAAGTGTAGATACCGCATTACTTATTTTAATTCAACAAGAATTAGAAAATATAAGTTTTCATAATTCTGATTAATTTTTCGGGTTCAGAAAGTTTTAAAAAGTTCGGGTTCCTAATTATTTTATGAAAATAATGAAAGTTATTGATAAAAAAGTAGGAGATACAACTTACATAAAATATAGAATCAATTTACCGAAGCAAATTGTAGAAGATAGTGGGTTAAAAGATAAAGAAATTAAAGTAACTGAAAAAAAAGGGACAATAACAATTGAAGAAGATAAAAATTAATATTTTCCTTCAACAATATCAATTATTCTATATGCGGAATAAACTTTTTTATTTTTAACAATCCCAATTTCTTTTACAATTTTCCATTCTTTTAATTTTTTTACTAAGTTCCACGCAGAAGGTTGGGTTATATTTAATGGTTTCATTACATCTCCAATTGTAAAAATTGGTTGTTTAAATAAAGATTCTATTAATTGATGTATGTTTGGGCTTTGAGATATTTTATGAATTTCTGTTTGTAAGAAATTTTTATATTCTCTTAATTTATTTAATAAAATTAAAGATTGGTTTGCTTGATATTCTAATGCTTTAAGAAAAAAGAAAAACCAATCGTCTATATTTCCTTTTGAACTTACACCAAAAAGTAAATCTGTATAAGTGTCTCGGTTACGATTAAAATATTCGCTTATGTAAAGTAAAGGGTGATGTAAAATGTTTTCTCTACATAATTGGAGAATAATTAAAAGTCTTCCAAGTCTTCCATTTCCATCCCTAAATGGATGTATTGTTTCAAATTGATAATGAGTTAGTGCAATTTTGTAAAGAGGTTCATAATCTAAAGAATTGATGAATTCCATAAGGTTAGACATTAACTCTGGAGTTGATTCTGGAGATGCTGGAACAAACCTTGCAGTGTCTAATGTATCTTCTCTATTACCAACACCATTTTGAATTTCTTTATATTCGCCTGGAGTTTTATCTTTTCCTCTGACCCCTTTCAAAAGAGTGGTATGAATTATTTTTATTAATCTTTCATTAATAATCCCTTCTCTATCTTTCAATGCAAAATTTAATGAATCCCTATAATTATCTATCTCCTCGTTATCTTCTCTTTTTTCTGGATTTTTTTCTTCAATTTTTTTTCCTTTATATACATCTGCAATTGTTGAACGAGTTCCTTCTATTTCAGAACTAAGTTGTGCTTCCTTAATCATAAATGGATGTTGCAATAAAAATATTTCTTGTTTTGAAAAATCTTCTGAAAGTGATTTTAAACCCCCAAGAGCCAAAGAAGTTTTTGTCATCTGTCTTAATACTTTTGTAGATGGAAAATATTTTAGAGGTAATTTTTGGGGCTCAAATCTAAAATACATTCCTTCGGCTACCCATTGCAACTTTCCCATTTCCTTGTTTGTAAATTCTCTTTCATCCATAATAACTATTAATAGTTACTACTTATAAACATTTCTATTTCTATAAGTAAATAGTGATTTCACCTATAGATACTTATTAACCTATTTGTATCACTTATAGTATTTTCTTTATCTATAAATGGAATGTCTTTATCACAATTCGGGTACCGATACATTTATATAGTTCGGGTGCCTAATTATAATATGAAAAACAAAGAAATAAAATGTCCTAACTGCAAGAGTTCAGAAGTAGTTAAACGAGGAACCTTTCAAACAAAAGCACACGGAAAACAGCAGAGATATTTTTGTAAAAACTGCAATAAGAAATTTATTGAGAAAACACCTTTTTATAGAATGAGAAATAACCCTCAAAAAATTACCCTCTGTTTAGACCTTTTCTTCAAAGGTGTTTCAACAAGACAAATACAAGAACACTTACAGCAATTTTATCCCCATAATTCAAGTTGGGTTACAATCTATAATTGGGTTATACGATACTCAAAACAGATTTCAAGATATACAGATAAAATAAAAATTAATGTTGGAAAAGAATTACAAATTGACGAGATGGAAATAGGAAAAAGAACAAGTCGTTATAATGGTTGGTTTATTGATTCTATTGATACTAAAACTCGTTATATGGTTGCTTCTGAATTTACAAAGAAAAGAGATTTAACAGAAGTCAAAAGTGTTTTGAGTTTAGCAAAGAGTAAGACAGAAACTCAAATTGAAATTGTTACAAGTGATGGTTGGCTGGCTTATCCAAAAGCAATTCAGAAAACTTTTGTTTTGAAAGAAAAAAGCAACACTAAAAAGTTTGGAGTTATCCATAATAAAATATGTGCTTCGCAAGGTGAGGGTTTTAATTACAAAATTGAAAGATTGCATAATTCAGTAAGACAAAGAATAAAAGTTTGTCGTGGATTTCACGGAAGCGTAGAAAGTGCAAATACTTTAATGAAAGGTTACGAAGTATTTTATAATTTTATCCGAAAACATCAATCACTAAAAGGTAAAACTCCGTCGGAGTTAGCAACAAATATTAAACTAAATGGTAACAAGTGGTTGGATTTGATTAAATTAGCAAATCAAAAATAGTGTTAAGTCGCAACTATCTTTTTACTTTTTCTGGGAATTGCTTTAAGATAACTTTCAGTTTTCATATGACAATTTTTACATAAAACCCTTCCATTACTAATCTCAAATCTTAATTCAGGGAATAAAGCGAACGATTTTATGTGGTCAACATGTAGTTCTTGTTTAGAACCACATTTTACACAAGTGTATTTATCTCGTTTTAATATTTTTAATCTCCATTCCTTATACTCTTTTGATAAACGAGGATTATTTTCTCCAAAATAATACCCGTGCCTATAATTCCCATTGTTTTTTCCTGTTTGGTTCATTAACTTATTTCTTTTAATGTTATCAAGTCTTCTCTGATTCTTCATAGGATTAACAAATCCTTCTTTGTATTTTTTCTTTAAAGATTTACTATGGTTTTCCCTATGTTCTTTTGTTTTTTTATATTTTTTAAGAGATTTACTAATATTTTCTTTTCTTTCTTCTGTAAATTTCACACCCCTTATTTTGTGGTGGTCATAAACTCCTTTGGGCATTGTGATTAAAATAAATTTATTCTCCTTTATTTCTTATTTCTAAAAGTAGTTCTTTCAATTTTGGACTAATTGTTTTTTCATCTACCTCTCCAGTTCTTTCATTAAACATCACTTTTCTTAATTCAGGAGCCATATCTGTGTAGAGTTTTATTTCCCCTTCTTCCATTAACTTCTTGAGTTTTTTTGCTTCTTTATCCCAATCCATAAAGAGATTAATAATCCTAAATTAAAAAACCTATCTATTAATCCCAAGACCACTTAACTTAACAATGTAAACTTATCCCAAAAAATATAAACACACTAACAATACAAATAAATGGAAACAAACGAATTTCTAAAAAAACTCGAAGTCGAACTCAAAATAGCAAAAAACTCAAAATATACAATAAAAAACTACATAAAATCAAACAAAAATCTAATTAACTTTACAAAAAAACAACCATCACAAATTACAACAGAAGACGTAAAACAATACATCGCAGAAAATCTAACAAACAAAGCCGCGGCATCAATCTCCCTCTTCTTATCCGCAATCAAATATTCATATTCAACAATTTTAAACAACGACATCACCACAACAATCAAACGCCCCAAAAAAGAAATTAAATTACCGACAACTCTTTCAAAAAATGAAATAAAAAAATTAATCAACGAAATCAAAACAGAAAAATCAAAGCTCATGATAAGTCTAATATATGCTTGCGGACTCAGGGTTTCTGAGCTAACAAATTTAAAAATCTCAGACTTAAATTTCCCAGAAAAAATTGGTCATATAAAACAAGCCAAAGGGAACAAGGACAGAATGTTCAACATCCCAGAATTTTTAATCGAAGAATTAAAACAACAAGCCGAAAAGCAAAAAGATAAAAAATATTTATTCACAGGAAAAAATGAAAATCTCTCGACGAGAAACATACAAAAAATAGTATCATCAGCATCAAAACGAGCCGGATTAAAAGAAGTCCATTGCCACACCCTTAGACACAGTTTCGCGACACATCTTCTCGAAAACGGAGTAGACATAAGAAAAATCCAAGAACTACTCGGCCATGCAAACCTAGCAACAACCCAAATTTACACACACGTCTCGACCGAAGAATTAAAAAAAATCAAATCACCAATAGAAACACTAAACAACTAATCACCTCTTGGTTTTCTTTTTAACTTTCTTTTTAACAACCTTCCCAGTAGACTTCCCACAACATCCAGCGCCCATTCCAGCTCTTATAGCAAAAACCACAAAAACCAAAACAAACCACCAAACATTTGTATCATTAACCCAATCCATCGCACCTCCCCAAATCTTCAAAACAACAATAACAAAAGTCATCGTCGCCAATTTCATCGAGAAAATCGTCCATCGATCCGCCCCTTCCAAAATTTTAAACATATGCACCTCCAAAAATAACAAACAAATCAACTATAAAACTATTTCCTTTTATTTAAATATTCCAAAATTTCAAGTCCCTCTTTGCCCCGAATTTCAATAACAAATTCATTCTCATTTTCTTCACATTCATCCAACATCTCCAACTCCACGGCCTCATAATCAATTCCCCGAACTCTCTTCACAAAACAAGTGCTGTTGCAATAAATCACCTCATCAAGAAGATTTTGAAAATTTTTACTAATAAAATCTGGCATACTTTCTAAACCAAGACCACTCCCTATTTCATTCACCAAATCAGAACAAACTAAAGTAGAATTACATAACACCCCACTATCAACACCCTCCCCGACACAAACCCTTATAGTTTTAAAAACATAATAATTATAAAAATAAAAAGCAGCCCCAACAGCCGAAATTATCAAAACCAAAAAAATAATTCCAATCACCGCTAAAACACCACCACTCTTTTTCATAGAAAAACAAACATAAATCATTTTATAAATTCTACCTCCATCTAATTACATGACTTGCAAAAAATGTGGGTACACCGACCCAAAAGAAAAGATAATATTCAATAACCCATTATGTAATATCTGCGCAACATTCGCCCCAACAAATCCAACAGACTTCCAAAACTACATCATAGAAAAAGTAGATTGGAAAAAAATCGACACCTTCAGAAAATACAAACAACATCCCGGACAAAAACAAAAAGAAGGAATGCAGAAAATGGCAAGCATCGGCAAACTCCAAACTCGTCCCCCCCTCGGCTACGATGTCAGCAACGGAAACCTAATCCCAAACGAAGACGCAGTAAAAGTCCACGCCCTATTCCGGACATTCCTTAACAGAAAATACTCCCTAAACTCATTAGCAAAAAACTTTGCCCTATCAATCAACGGCCTAAAAAAAGTCCTAACAAACCGAACCTATCTCGGCGAAATAAAATTCGACAGTAAAATCCACAAAGCCGACCACCAACCAATCATCAACCCAGAAATATTCTACGCCGTCCAACGAAAACTCAAAACTTATTTGAAGCCAAGAAAAAAATAATTATATCGTCATCCACTACCCACAAGCGAAGCGCTCAAATACCTACCGCCCTCATTCCGTCTCAACGGAACGAAGTCTGCCTCATCGCCCGAGCCTTAGAATCCCCAGGCTTACAAGCCTCTTTCCGACGAGTATCAGCAATCAACATATTCCTATCATAAGCCAAAAACACATTCTTCAAATTATCATTATCAACAAACCTAACAATCGCTTTCGCGATAGCCAATCGCCCAGCCTCAACCTGGCACGCCGTGCCACCACCCTTAATATTCAAAGAAATATCAAAATTCAAATCTCCAAGAATATCTTTCGCAATAATCAAAGGCTCACTAATCTCCAGCCTCTGCAATTCAGTCAAAAAACTCAACGGCTGTCTATTAAAAGTCACAACACCACTCCCCTCACCAATAGTCGCCTTCGCAATCACACTCTTCCTTTTCCCAGAAACAACCATTTTTTTATCAACCATCACTTCAACAACCCCACTATTTCTTTAATTGTCGCAAACTTCATCGGCTTCCTATGCTTCAATTTAACAACATCAGACCCGTCACCTGTTACCTGTTGCCCGTTACCACTGAAACACCGAAGGCGTTTCAGAGCACCCCGCCCCTTCGGCCTATCCCAAGGCAACATCCCACGAATCATCCGCTTAACCAACCTATCGGCAACCCTCGGATACTTCGGCCCCTTCATAGAACCACCACTCCCCATCTCCCTCTTCGCCAAAATCTTCTTAGCGAACAACTTCTTATCACCCGAAACAATAATCCCCTCA
>Ga0268279_1000814_pt1 | contig 18849 bp, 23 predicted proteins | sample saktaG_6_FD_190142 | JGI IMG/M metagenome (GOLD analysis project Ga0268279, IMG submission 190142) | Saline water microbial communities from Sakinaw Lake, British Columbia, Canada - sak_2010_1_5_80m | ecosystem: Environmental > Aquatic > Non-marine Saline and Alkaline > Saline ...
TTTATTATATCTTCTTAGAAAAAGATTAAGATTTTGTATGGTTTTAATGATTCTTGGTGCAGGATTGATATTAATGGGGGCATTTACAGATTGGTTCTATCAAAAATGGTTTGTAATTGTTTTAGGTATAATTTTGTTGTTATTTGGAATTTGGTTATGTTCAAAAAAAAAAGAAAATTACCCTCTAGAAGAAACAAAAGATTCAGACCAACAACCCACACAAAATAGAAATAAAAGAAATGTTTATGATTTAAAACAAAAATATATGGCTTATTTATTTCAATATTATAACAAAGGGAACACCCCTCAAAGAAAAAAGAGAATTAAACAAGCAATGATGGAAATTATTAAAATCGCAAATAAAATGGGATATCCTCCAAGAGTATTTTTATCTAGGAAGATTGCAGGACAAAATGCAAAAGCACCAAATCAATTAAAATAATTATGATCTTTCCTCAATTAAATTAGATACTTCTGCACCTCCACTTTACAGCAAGATCAAAACCATTTATCCAAACCTTTTTGTTTGTTCTTCTCTGTAATATCTCTTAACTTTTCCAATTGCCTATCAACTCTTTCTTCTGAAAAATCATGCCTTTCGACTAAAATCTCTTTTATCTTTGCTTCATCTATTTTTCCAAATTTAAACTCAGCATCAATTACGCTTGGCTTATGAAATAAAGCAAATATCTCTTGCCAATTAAATCTATCTTCACCAGATAAATTTAGAATCTGTTCTTCAACACCCTTAAATATTAAAACAGGTTGTTTATATCTTCTAACAATATCTAATGCTCTTTTTTGACCTATTCCTGGAATCCCTTTTGGATTATAATCTGTTCCAACTAAAATCCCTAAACAAATAAGCTGATCAAGATTTATCTCTAATAAATTCAAAACTCTTTCTAATTCAATAATCTCTGGTTTTATTTCAACCCATCCGCTTAAAGTTCTTCTTTTCCTAGCCATTGTTAAATTTTGAATAAGAGCTTTAGCACCAAAAAGCAAACTATCATAATCTTGACTTACAGCTGCATAAACCTCCTTTCTTCTAGATAAATAAGCTGCCTCTGCTTCTCCTTCTCCAGGAGCTTGAACCACCACAATTCCCATAGCTTCTAAAAGTTCTTTGCTTTCTTCAATCATTTCATCTTCAAGTCTTATTAATTGGCTTCCATATCTTCTCATTCCTGATAAATCTTCTTCTTGTTTTGCTTGATTATATCTCTCTTTAGCGACATCTCTTCCAGCTTCCCTCTTAAAATGTGTTTTTACTTTAAGTTCAGGAGGTTTTCCATCAAAAGCATAAACCAATCTTATTCCTTCTGATAATAGGTTGATATTTCTATAGAAAATTCCAGATAAATGACTTGTAACTCTTTTTTGATTATCCATTAAAGGGGTCCCATCTACTTGACGAATAGTTGATAAAAACTGATAAAGAATATTAAATGCATCAACACAAACTATTTTTCCTTTTAAATCTGACACTTCAAGTTCTTTTCTAGGTATAATTTCGCGTATATTTAATCCCATTTTAATCTAATAAGGCAAGTAATAGAAATATAAATATTTAACTAAAAAGCTACATCTTCTTTTTTAAAGATATCTAGTTCTTCTTTAAGCTCTCCATGGTACCCCCACATTTGGCCAGTATCCATCTTATTATAATCTTTCATTTCAGATCCGTCTGGACACCTATATCCTGCTTTTTTTAATTTACCAAAAACCCCTCTAAATAATGTTCTTTGCATTTTATTGTAAAGAATTGTAGAATCTATTGAATTAATTATCTCATAAAATTCTATTTTTTTCTCAGTTAAAAAACTAATTCTTGGAATGTTCTCTCCAAATCCCTTACCAAGTCTATCAGCCAAAGAAGTTCCTTTAGCCCCATTAAAATCAGTGTCTGGATTATATTGGATAGATTCTTTTAATAGTTCTCTTTGTTCTGTAGTAAGAGGTTTATATTCCATATAGTTGTAACTCATTAGTAGTATATAAATTTTACTATTAATCTATTTTAGAATTATTTTATACATGAACATGGCTTATACCCAAGATTCAATGCTCTAGTTTTTGTCTTAAATTTAACCTTTGTTTTTGGTTTAATATTCTGTGCAAACGGGCAATTAGGCATATGGAACTTTTTCCCTTCTTTTGAAGCAATATATGTTTTCCTTACATTGTGTCTTTTTAAAACAGGTTTTTTAACTTTTACAATTTTAACTTCTTTTACCTTTTTAGAATCTAATCTAGCTAATTTTTCTAAAATTCTTGCTTGATTCATTCTTAATTCCATATAATCACCTTGAAGTCTGATTATGTCTGCCTTAGCTAATTTAAAAGAATGAATTACATTTGATTCCATATTTTCCATGAAATCTGGGGTGCAAAAGCATATTTAAATATTTCTATTGTATACACTATAGAGTGACACAAAGATAATCTTGGGCTCAACTCTCAACCTTTTTATACTTCTACCTCCATAAATAATTATGAAAATTGAATTTATCCCAATAGATTATGATTATTTTGATTTTCAAGGGAAAAATTATGCAAAGATAATTGGTAGAAATGATAAAGGTAAAAGGGTGTGCATAATTGACTCTTGCCCTGTATATCTTTGGGCAATCTTAAAAGACAAAGTAAAAGATAATAAAATAGATAAATTAATTGAAAAAATACAAAAAATAAAGCTTGATGTGAAAGGCAGACAAACAAAAGTTGAGAAAATAGAACTCCACGAAAAAAACTTCATGGGTAAACAAGTAAAAGCCTTAAAAATTCTCGCAACAAATTATAAAGACTTACATGATATTGCAGATAAATTAGATTTTCCTGAGATAGAAAAGAGAAGAGGATATGATTTAGGATATATTACACATTATATTATTGAGAAAAAACTTAATCCTTTAAATTGGTATGAAATCTCAGGGGAGCTATTAAACAATTCTCAAGACTTTGGCGGAATTGATATGGCATTAGATGTTGATTTTTGTGTGAAAGTTGAAGATATAAAAAAAATAGATAATAAAATAGATTTTAAACCAAAAATATTAGCATATGATATTGAAACAGATAAATTAGAAATTGGAAAAGGAGAAATCTTAATGGTTTCACTAGTTGGAGATGGTTTCAAGAAAGTTATAACTTGGAAAGAAAGTAAATCCAAACCAAGTTATGTTGAATATGTAAAAGATGAAGCAAAATTAATTGAAAGATTTGTGGAATGTGTAAAAGAAGTCTCTCCTGATTTCTTAGTAGGATATTTCTCAGATGGATTTGATTTACCATATTTAAAAGCAAGATCAGAAAAACACAATGTGAAATTAAGTCTTGGATTAGATGGTAGTCAGCCAAGATTCTCAAGAGGAATAACCATTGTTGGAAAAATAAATGGAATTACACATATTGATATTTTAAAATTTATTCGAACAGCTTATGCTCAATATATGCAGTCTGAAACATTAACTTTAAATGAAGTTGCAAAAGAATTTTTAGGAGATACAAAAAAGGATTTCAAAATAAAGCACAGTTCAGAATTAAAAGAACATGATTGGAAAAATTATTATGAGTATAACTTACATGATTCTGTTTTAACTTTAAATCTTTTCAAGAAATTTTGGCCAGATATGTTAGAGTTTTCAAAAGTTATACAAGAACCAATCTTTGATATTTCTAGAAATGGTTTATCAAAACAAGTTGAATCCTATATTATCCATAATTTAGAAAAGTTTAATGAAATTCCTGAAAAACGTCCAACCCATGATGAGATATCCCAAAGAAGGCAAAGGCAAAAAGTAGAAGGTGCTTTTGTCTTAGAGCCTAAACCAGGATTATATGAGGATTTGGTAATGTTTGATTTTACTTCTATGCACACAAGCATAATTATCTCAATGAATATCTCAAGAGGAACTTTACTAAAAAAGCCAGAAAAAGATGCATATTCAATTAAAACAAGAGAAGGCACATATTATTTCTCAAAGAAACAAGGTTTTTTCCCTGCATTATTAAAAGAAATATTTGAAAAAAGAAAAGAACATAAAAAAGCATATAAAAAAAGTCCAGACGTCATTACCTTAGCAAGAAGCAATGCTTTCAAAGTATTATCTGCTTCTGCACACGGATACCTTGGTTTTTTTGGAGCAAGATATTATTCTATTGAGTCTTCAGCTTCAATTTTAGCATTTGTAAGAAAATTTAATAAAGAGGCAATTGAGAAAACAGAAAAAGAAGGTCACCAAGTAATATACGGAGATACAGATAGTGTGGCTTTTACTTCGGCAGGAAAATCAAAAAAACAAATATTAGAATTCTTAGAAAGATTAAATAAGGATTTACCAGGAATTATGGAACTTGAACTTGATGGTTTCTTCAAAAGAGGACTTTGGGTTACAACAAGAGCAGGAACTCTTGGAGCTAAAAAGAAATATGCTTTAATTGATGAAAAAAACAACATAAAAATAAGGGGATTTGAAACAGTTAGAAGAGATTGGTGTAAACTTGCAAGAGAGGTTCAAAATAAAGTAATAAATCAAATCCTAAAAGAAGGGAATGAAAAAAAAGCTTTAGAATATGTAAAAGAGGTTGTTAAACATGTTAAGCAAAGAGAGATAAATAAAGAGGAGATAATTATTAGGACACAATTAAAAAAACCAATATCAGAATACAAAGCTATCTCCCCGCATGTTATTGCAGCTAAGAAAATGCAGGAAAAAGGAATTCCTGTTGGAGAAGGAAATTTAATTAGTTATTTTATTGCTGAGACAAGAGATAAAAAAAGATTAGTAAGAGATAAAGTAAAACTTCCAATTGAAAAAGGAGAATATAATGTTGAATATTATCTAGAAAGACAACTTATGCCTGCAGTTGAAAACATATTCCAAGTATTTGATGTAAATATAAAAGAGATTATTGACGGAAAAAAGCAAACAACATTAGGTGATTTCTAAGTAAAGCTTTAAAAACCCATTTTACTGAGTAATATTCCCAACTGAGGTAAAAATCAAAATGAACGAAAAACTAAAAGAAGATTTTTTAGGGTATAGAAAATTGCTAAACGAGCACCCAGAAATAGCAACCGCTTTAAAAGACAATAAAAGATTATTACAAGAAATAGAAGATAATAAAAAAGCAAGAGAAATGCTCGCTCATGATTTAAGGAATCCTTTAAGCAATATAACTGGTTTTACCTCTCTGATGATGGACAAAGAGACTGAATTATCTGAAGAAGAAAAAGATCAATATCTTGAAATAATAAATATCTCGACAGGAATTGCATATGATTTGGTCGGTCTTCTTTCTTTAGATGGACTTTCAAAAGAAGAACTTCAAAAAAAGGCAGAACCATTAATCTTAGAAGATCTTGCAAAAAACCATTCAAATATGAATAATAAATATATGAAAGATGAAAAAATTGGTTTGCATTTAAAATATAATCAATTACCTTACCATAAAACAATTGAAATGTATGCAAATAAAGCAGCAATGAATGCCATATGGGGAACATTGTTTAGTAATTCTCTAGAATGGGTACCTGCATTATCACAAATTACACAGGCATTTAGAGTAAATAAAGCGGATAGCCTAGAAATAATTATGGAAAATGAATATGCTGAAAAAAGACTTAGAAAAAAAGGAATGGGAGAAGGAATAGGAACTCCTTTTGTAAAAAAACTTGTTCAAACAATGGATGGAGATTTCTGCACATATAAAACAGATTCTCAAATAAGAAAAGAATATGATATGGATGAATGGTGGGGATATAAAAAAGGAAGAGACCTTAAAGAAGACACAATTATTTATGGTGTCAAAATAACAATTCCCATGAAGGAACTAACAAAATCAGAAGCGCAAAATAAAGAGATACAATAATCTTAAAAAACAATTTCTCCTTCTTATCTTAATGAGATTTAAACTTAAAGATTTAATTCATGAATTAAAGCATCATGCACCTTTTACAGCATTTGCCACCATAATTGCAATACTAGTTATCCTTTTAATTCAATATTTCTTTAATAAATCTATTTCAAAAGAATTATTTGAGATATTCCATCCTCTTCATATAGTTGCATCTTCAATAGTTACTGCTGGAATCTTCTATAAGTATAAATCAAAGGTCTTTTATGCCATTTTAGTGGGGATAAGCGGAGCAATAATCATAGGAAGTCTTAGCGATATTATCTTTCCTTGGATTGGGGGCAATTTATTGACTCTTAATACATCATTTCATCTTCCTTTAATAGAAAAACCATTAATTATTCTAGGTTCAGCATTAATAGGAAGTCTTATAGGTATCTATACAAAGATAACTAAGATGCCTCATTTTACACATGTCTTTTTATCTGTATTTGCTAGTTTATTTTACCTATTAGGATTTAGTTCTGGAATCACTTTCTTTTATTTTGTTGCTGCATTTATAATAGTATTAATAGCGGTCATAATTCCTTGTTGTATGAGTGATATTTTATTTCCCTTTCTTTTCCTTAAAGAAAAAATAAAACATTGTGATTGTTAAAATGAAAAGAACATATCCTCCAAAGCCATTATTTATTGAAAGAATGAAACTCCTTCTTGAAAAAGATTTTAAAGAATATGAAGAAATTCTAAAAAAAGAGCCTGTAAGATCAATCCGAGTTAATACTTTAAAAATTTCCCCTGAAAAACTTAAAAAAAGGTTAGAAAATAAAGGTTGGAGAATAAATCAACCTTGGGAAAAGTATCCAGAAGTTATGATTATTGAATCAGCTTTACTTCCAGGAGAATTAGGACGGGCATTAGAACATCTTTTAGGCTATTATTATGTTCAAGAATTAGCAAGTATGCTTCCAATTATTACATTAAAACCAAAAGCAGATGAGACTATCTTAGATTTATGTGCTGCTCCAGGAAGCAAAACAACACAAATAGCTTCTGAAATGAATAACACAGGATTAATTATTGCAAATGAAATTAATCTAGGAAGAATAAAGATACTTGCCTCAAATTTAGAAAGATGCGGAGTTACAAACACAATTATAACAAGAAAAGAGGGGAGGGCTTTGTGCGGAAGATTAAAACAAAACAATTTCAAGTTTGATAAAATATTACTTGATGCCCCTTGCTCTGGAGAAGGAACTTTAAGAAGTACTCCAGTAACATACCAGATGTGGAATCCTAAAACAATAAGAAGATTATCAAGACTACAAAAGCAATTATTTGAATCTGCTTTTGAAATATTAAAAGTTGGTGGAGAGATTATATATTCTACATGTACCCATGCACCAGAAGAAAATGAGGAGATAGCTAATTATGCTTTAGAAAAATTTAAAGATGAAATTAAAATAGAAGAAGTTAAATTGCCTATTAAGTGCAGACCTGGAATTTCTAATTGGAAAGATAAAGAATACTCTAAAGAAACAAAACAAGCATGCAGAGTTTATCCTCAAGACAATAATACAGAAGGATTTTTTATAACTAAATTTAGGAGGATAAAATGACTCTAAAAATCCTAAGCATAAATGAAAAAAAGCAAATAGAAGAAAGTCTAAAAGAGCAATTTGGAATAACTGAAATAAAAGGACTTTTAGTAAAAAGGGGTGAAGAAAGAATATTTCTTTTTCAAGGAGATTTAAATCCAAAAGAAATCTCGGAATTAGAAAGAATAATCCCCTTAGAAAGAGTTGGAATTTATTTTGCAAAGATGATTAGAGATAAACCTAAATTAAGTATAGAAGGTGCACAAATCTTAAAAGACCAAATAAAAAACAACATATTTGAATTAAATAAAGAACAAACAGAACAATGGATGGGCGGCCAAGAATTAAATATTAAAACAGGAAAGAAAGGATTTATAATATTAAAATACGAGGAAGATTTATTAGGATGTGGAAATGCGTCAGAAGAAAAAATAACAAATTTCATTCCTAAATCAAGAAGATTAAAATTAAAATGAAAATATATGTAGCAGGAAAATTTGAAGATAAAGAAAGAGTATTAGAAATTTATAAAAAAATAGAGGAATTGGGTCATGAAATATCTTATGACTGGACAAAACATAAACCAATAAAACCATATATAAAAAATCAATATTTGGCAAGAACATATTCTGAGAATGAATTAAAAGGAATCTCTGAAAGTGATATATTCATATATCTCTCTAACAAAGGAGGAACTACTTTGACAATGGAGGTGGGCGCTGCATTAATGTCTTCAAAAACTATAGGAAAACCTTTAATTTATGCCGTAGGAGAATTTAACGCAAAATCCCCTTGGTTATTTAATGAAAGAATAAAAAGAGTTAATACTCTTGAAGAAGTACTAAAAAAATTAAAATGAATAAAGAAAAAATAATCAAAGCGGGAGAAATTGCAATAGAAGTAAAAAAATATGCAAGGTCTTTTATTAAAAAAGATATACCCCTATTAGAAATAGCAGATAAAATAGAAGCAAAGATAATTGAACTTGGGGGGAAACCTGCATTTCCAACCAATACAAGTATAAATGAAATTGCTGCACATTATACTCCTTCACATGATGATGAAACAAAAGCTCATGGATTATTAAAAGTAGATTTAGGAGTTCAAGTTGAGGGATGGCTTTCAGATACTGCTTTTTCTTTAGATTTAGAAAATAATGAAGAAAATAAAAAATTAATTGAAATAGCTAAAACAGCTCTAGAAAATGCTCAAAAAACAATCAAAGAAGGTATCTCGACCAATGAAATTGGTAAAATTGTCCAAGAAACAATAGAATCAAGGGGGTTTTCCCCAATAATTAACTTATCTGGACATGAAATGAAACAAAATGAATTACACGCTGGATTAACTATTCCAAATATTGATGATAAAAGAAAAATAACAATAAAAAAAGGACTTTATGCAATAGAACCTTTTGCAACTAATGGAAGCGGAAGAGTCTATGATGGAAAACCTTCTGGAATTTATATGGTTACAGATAGTAAAAATATCAGAAGCTCGATTGCAAGAGAAGTTTTAAAGTTTATTTTAGAGGAATATTATACCTTGCCTTTTTGTTCTAGATGGTTAGTTAAAAAATTTGGAACAAGAGCTTTGTTTGGTTTAAGGCAATTAGAAGAAAATGGAAACTTGCACCATTTTCCACAATTAATTGAAACAGGAAAGGGTAAAGTAGCTCAAGCAGAAAACACAATTTTAGTTGATGAAGAAGGTGTGACAATTACTACAGAATAATTATTGGTCAGAAATTTCTCTTTTATATAAATTTTCAAGAAGTTTTAATTTGGTTTCATTTCTTTTTGCAATAGAATTATTAAAATTTAAAAGTCTCTCTTGTAACCCTTGTCTACCAAATTCATGTTTCAATGCTTTTAATCTTGTCCCAACTTCTTGATTGGGAAGCGTATCATAAAATCCTTCTAAAGTATATTTAGGCGATTCACGAGATTTCACTGAAATTGGGTAATGTTCAGTTACTATTTCTCCCTTGTGTTTTTCTAATATAAGCATAGTACCCCTATTTTTCCCATAGTGAATATGTATATTTCTTGGAGATTCTGCTTCTAATTCTGCAACAAATGTATGTAATCCTTTTTGTATGCCTTTTCTTAATTCTCCAGAACTTAAAAGGACAAAATTCCCTAAAAAACCTCTTCCTTTTTCTTGAACAGCTAAATATTCTTCTTCTAATTCTCCAAAATCCTTAAAAGGACCTTTCTTAAATTCTCCGGGAAGAATTTGATAATTAAATATTGGTTTACCCATAACTATAAATAAATCCGAACCTTTAAAAGAATTATTATACTATAGAATCAACCTAAATAACTTCCTGCAATAGGTAAAGCTACCTTTGCAGATTGTAAGAAATTCTCTTCCATCTTCTTGTATACTTCCAAGGTATGCTTATTCACACTTGGTTTGATTTTCTTTAATGCTTCTTCAAAATGATTCTTAGTTACTAGTTTTGCGTCAACAGATTCCCTCAATGCAAGCATAGCTGCTTCTCTTGCTAAAGCTTCTATATCTGCCCCTGTATATCCCTCTGTTTTCTTTGCAATATCAATTAAGAGTTTCTCTTTATCTTTATTTTCAAATTGTTTTTTATCTCCAATAGGCATATTCTTTGTATGAATTTGTAAAACATCTAATCTTCCCTTTTCATTAGGAGAATTTACTAATAATATCCTATCAAATCTTCCTGGTCTTAATAATGCAGGGTCTAACATATCTGGCCTATTTGTTGCACCAACAACCAAAACATCATTTAAATCTTCAAGACCATCCATTTCAGATAATAATTGGTTTAAAACTCTCTCTGTAACCTTTGTCCCTTGTTCAATTCCTCTCTTACCTGCCATTGCATCTATTTCATCAAAAAATACAATACATGGAGCAACTTGCCTTGCTCTTTCAAATATCTTTCTAACTCCCTCTTCTGATTTACCAACCCACATACTTAATAAAGAAGGTCCTTTAACTTGAATAAAATTAGCTTCTGACTCTTTAGCAACTGCTTTTGCTAACAAGGTTTTACCTGTTCCAGGAGGTCCGTATAATAAAATACCTCGTGAAGGTCTAATCCCCATTCTTTTAAAGCTCTCAGGATGCTTTAATGGCCATTCAATTGCTTCTTGTAATTCATCTCTAACATTATCTAAACCTCCAACAGATTCCCAACCAACATTTGGAGTTTCTACTAAAACTTCACGCATAGCAGAGGGTCTAACAACTTTTAAAGCGTCCATAAAATCAATTTGCTTAATTACTAATTGTTCTAAAACTTCTTTTGGAATTTGTTCATCTTCTTTATCACTTTCTAATTTTAATTTTGGCAAATGTTTTCTTAAAACAGCCATAGCAGCTTCTTTTGTTAAAGCTTCTAAATCAGCACCAACAAAACCATGTGTTAATGCTGCTAACTTTTCTAAATCTACATCTTTAGTTAAGGGCATCCCACGACTATGAATTTTCAAAATTTGTAATCTTCCTTCCTTACTTGGAACTCCAACTTCAATTTCTCTATCAAATCTTCCAGGACGCCTTAAAGCAGGATCAAGAGCATTAACCCTATTTGTTGCCCCAATAACAATAACATTTCCTCTTGACTTCAAGCCATCCATCATTGTTAAAATCTGACTAACAACTCTTCTTTCTACTTCTCCTGAAACTTCTTCTCTCTTAGGAGCAATAGCATCAAGTTCATCTATAAATATAATAGAAGGTGCATTTTTTTCTGCTTCTTCAAATATGTCTCTAATTTTCTTCTCTGACTCCCCATAAAATTTAGACATAATTTCAGGTCCATTTAATAAAATAAAATAAGCTTCTGATTCATTAGCAACTGCTTTTGCTAACAAGGTTTTACCTGTTCCAGGAGGGCCATGTAATAAAACCCCTTTTGGAGGCTGAATACCCAATCTCTGGAATATTTCAGGACGTTTAATTGGAATCTCCACCATCTCCCTAATCTTTTTAATCTCATCAGTAAGTCCACCAATATCTTCGTAATTAATTTCAGAAACAATTTCTTCACTTACATCAACTGCTTTTGAATTTAAAGTTACAATTGTATTTTCTGTTATAATAACTGGTTGATTTGGATTTACAGATACTACTAAGAATTTAATTTGAGAAATACCCCCTCCTAAATTTCCAAGAATATTTCCAAATTCCTCTCCAAACATATCTCCAAAACCTTCTCCAAGACCCATCTCAGAAAATAAATCCTTTCTTCTTTGAACACCACCCAATACAACAACATCTCCTTTAAGAACAGTTCTTCCAAGTAATCCATTTCTCAAATGTTCTGGATCTCCTTGAACCATAATTCCTTTTTGTGCAGGAGCAATTGTAATTTTCTTTGCTTCTTTAATTACTGATTTAGAAACTCTAACAAGATCTCCAATCCCTGTCTTTGCATTTTTTCTTAAAATACCATCAATTCTAATTATTCCTTCTCCAACATCTGCTGGATAAGCACGGTCAGCAATTGCAACAGTTTCTCTATTTCCTTTAATTAAGATAGCATCTCCCCTCCTAATCCCTAAATCTCGCATAATGTCTGCGTCAATTCTAGCTATTCCTTTATATGCATCATCTTGCAATGCTTCAACAACCTTTAATTGAACTTCTTTAGTCATTTTTTTATTGTTTTAAATGGGTCAAACGAAATCTTTTTGATTTCAATTTAAACATTTTTATTTTTTCCTTTTAATTCTTCAAAATTTAAACTTAATCTTCCAAAATCTTCAAAACATAGTTTAACCATTTCATCCATAATGCTTTTCTGCTCATTCATAAAAGACACTATCTCTTTAGGGATTGAAACAGCATAACTATTTCCTACTAATCGCATCTTAACCTTAAACTCCTTATTTTTTAGATTTATAAATTTATTGTACTCTTGTTCATCAACAGGATGTATAATCTTATCATTACAATTTGGACAAAGCATTGCTCTAAATATAAATCCTCCCTTAGCAATTTTTACTTTTTGCATTTTTGTATCGCATCTTTTGCATAAAATAGTGTTATCAAATATGTCTGCCATGTGAATATAAGGCCACAGATCCTCTTTGGAAATGTGGCTAGGGGTTGAAAGAAGGTATATTGTGTATACCTATTGTGTATACACAGAATGTATACTATTTAAATATTTCTATTAAATGGCATATGCTTTCAAATACTTTAAAAACCCTCTTCATCTTTACAAAATATGAAAAATTCCAAAAAGGGGCTTAGAGAATTCTGGAAGAAATTTTGGTTTGTTGTTTGGAAAGATGATAGCCTTAAAGGATGGATAATTTCTATAATTTTCTTATTTGTAGTAATTAAACTTGTTTTCTTTCCATTGTTAAATTTGGCAACAGGAACTACTTTACCATTAGCAATTGTTGAATCTTGTAGCATGTACCATGAAGACAATATATTTTCTAATTTTGATTCTTGGTATGAGAAACATAATGACAAATATAATGTTTTTATGATTAATAAATTAGATTTTCAAAAATTCCCATTTAAACGCGGCTTCAATAAAGGAGACATTTTATTTATTGTTGGCACAAAACCAGAAAAATTAGATGAAGGAGATGTGATAATCTTTGAAGCTTCTCAATCAAATCCAATAATCCATAGAATAATTGATGTAACAGAAGAAAATGGAGAATATATTTTCTCTACAATTGGAGACAATAATAATGGTCAGCTAACTTTTGAAAGAGTTATAACAGAAGATAAAATAGTTGGAAAAGCCGTATTTAGAATTGCTCCTTACTTAGGTTGGGTCAAGTTGGCATTTTTTGAAGGGGCTAGATCTGATTCAGAAAAGGGCTTTTGTAATGAAAATTAAAAGGAAATGTTTATAAAAGAGGGTTTGTAAAACTTACAATGGAATTTTGTCCAAAATGTGGTGCAGTATTGATACAAAAAAGAAAGAACTACGGGTGTGCTAGATGTGCTTACTCTTCAAAAGACAAAATTAAGATTATTACTTCTGAAAAGACATGTGAAAGATCAGAAATTGGAATTGTAACTGGAAAAGATACAGAAACTTTACCTGTGGTAGTTGAAAAATGTAAAAAATGTGGAAATGAAAAAGCTTATTTCTGGACTGTTCAAACACGTTCAGGAGATGAAGCAGAAACTAAGTTCTTTAAGTGTACAAAATGTGGTAACATCTGCAGAGAATATAGGTAATTACAAGAATAAATAAAAAGGAGTTATACTTAGTTTAAAAATGGATAAAAAGGACATATTTGGAACTCTAGCAATCTTGTTCTTAATAACTATTCTTTTCACACCTCAAGATTCTAATTTAGGTGTAACTTTCTTAATTTTAGGAATACTCTTAGGAATTCTTTGGTTTTTTACAAAAAAAGATTAAATGACCCTGAAGAACCTTGATACAAAAGTGTTATTATATTTTTGGATACCCTTAGGTATAAAATCATTTTTTTGATTCCTTTATCTTAATTTCTGCTTCTTCAGTGGCCTCGCAAGATTCTCCAGCAGAATAAACAGCCTTTTCTAAATCTTTTGCCGCACTTGTAATTTTTTTCTTTTGTTTCCCTTTTGTTATTTTTGCAACATCAACAACATCTTCTTGAGCTTCTTCCATAAATTTCTCAGCTTCCTTGATTTCTTTTTTTGCTTTCTTCACCGAGATATTTGCTTCCTTGATTTCTTTTTTATCTTTCATGTTTATATTAAAGAGATATTATATATAAATTTATACCCTCTAAAATACTAATACAAAAGTATTCATGGCCCTGGAGGGATTTGAACCCCCGACACCTAGATTAAGAGTCTAGTGCTCTACCAAACTGAGCTACAGAGCCGTTAATATTATATTATTGAAGAAGTTTTTAAAGTTATTTCTTTAATTATTTTATTCTCTAAAATGATTAATGAGAAATTTTAATTTCTCTTTAGATTCTTTAAATTTCTAACAAGAATTGCACGCTGTTCTATTCTTCTTGTAACAAGAATTTTCTTCTTACCTTTAAATGTAGGATTTTTAATAGTCTGGCCTGCTTTTGCTTTAATAATTGCATTAAGAAGAGTCATAGGTATTTTCTCATCTTTTGAAATCCCTAAATCAGAATGAAGCTTTCCTGGTTTATGAATAGCTTTTTGAATCCATCTCTTTACCATAAAAATAATAAATTTACAAATTATTTAAAGTTTTTTACAAGTACTACTAAAGAAATTTCAAGGGGCAGTATCATCTATTTATCTATCTAATCAAATCTTGGATATTATCTATTGCATCTGCAACAGATTTACCTTTCTTGGTAAGTTTTATTAATTTTATTCGCCCCTTTTTTTCAAACTCTACCAATTTTAAATCTTCCAAGGTCTGTAAAATCTTCACAGCATGACTGTATGTACAGTCTACCTCTTTCGCCAAAATACTACCATATCTCATCCTTGTATTCTTCTTTAATGATACCAACATCAATGCTGGCTTTCTCCGAAAAAAGATATCAAAGTTGTCTTTCATTTTTGGACATATATGATTTAATGTATATATTCAGATGATGGTTTGCTTTTAAATGTTTTGGAACATATATATTCACTACAGCTTTTGGGTGAAAAATAGCCATTTTAAAGCCACAATAAAAAATATAAAGTTAAAAAACATAATCTTTTATGGAAGAATTATCAGATAGGTTAAAAGCTTCAAGAAGATTTGAAACAATGATGGGAAAAACTCATGATGAATTAATGGAACTAGGAAGACAACCCCAACAACAAATACTTAACAAAAAAAATAGCAAGATATTAGGACATTTTAAATACAATTTTAAAACTCAAACAGAGAAATTTGTATACGCTCCAAGATATAGATTAATACGATTTGTAAATCAAACTCGTTCAAGAGTGTATAATTATTTTAGCAAAAATCAAATAAAAACCCTTATTAACTAATTCTTATTTCATAAATCATGGAAAAAAAGACAAAAATATTAGCAGTAGGAGATATTCATGGAGACACCGGATTAGCTAAAAAACTAGCAGAAAAAGCAAAAAAAGAAAATGTAGACCTAGTAATTTTAGCTGGAGATTTAACTTGGCTAGATCAATCTTTTCAAGGGATTGTAGGCCCTTTTGTAAAAGCAAAAAAGCAAGTCTTATTAATTCCTGGCAATCATGAACCTAATAGCACAATAAATTTCTTAGCAGATATGTATCCAAATACAAAAAACATACATGGATATCCACATAAGATAGGTAACTTGGGTATTTTTGGAGCAGGTTATGATTCTACTGTAGGTCCTTTTTGGGTTGAAGATGAAGAAATCTTTAAAACACTTAAAAAAAGTCATGATAAGATAAAAAATATGAAAAAAAAGATAATGGTAACCCATGCACTTCCTGCAGGAAGCAAAGCAGAGTTATTTGAAGATTCTGGTTCAAAAGCCGTAAAAAAAGCAATAACAGAATTTAAACCAGATATTGTAATATCAGCCCATATTCATGAAGCAGGCGGAATTGAAGAAAAAATGGGTAAAACAAGAGTTATTAACGTATCAAAAAAAGCTACTATCTTTGAGATTTAATAGAAAAACCTATAAATACTTCTTTGCCTCATTAACAGATATGCCAAAAAAACCTATAAAAACAAAAGAAGAAAAATTGGCTGAAAATTATTTCCCTTTAGATGCGGATGATATTAGAAGGTCAGTTGAAAAGAAAGTGAAAAAAGATGAAAGTTCTACAAAATCAAAAATAGAAAAGGCGTATAAACAAATTGATAGAAATACTCTAGAAACTGTTGAAAAGATTTCAAAGAAAAAACCTACAAGAAAAAGAGCTACTTCTAAAGAAAAAAAATACTCTCACCCCAAAACCAAATTAAAAAAATCAGGTTATGAATTAGTTATAACAGAAAAACCTCAAGCTGCATTAAAAATAGCTGATTCTCTGGGAAAAGCAATTAAAAAAGGAGGAAGAGGAGTTCCTTATTATGAAGTTAATAGAGATGGAAAAGAAATTGTTGTTGCTTGTGCTGTTGGACATTTATTTACACTAAAACAAGAAAAAGCCAGACAAAAATTACCTGTATTTGATATTGAATGGGTTCCTAACTACATTGCAAGAAAAAATGATTTTACAAAAAGATATTATGATACTTTGTTAAAATTAGCAAAAGGTGCAGGAAGTTTAACAGTTGCTACAGATTATGATATTGAAGGGGAAGTAATAGGATGGAATATTGTAAGATTTATTGGTAATCAAAAAAATGCTAATAGAATGAAATTCTCTACCTTGACAACAAAAGAGCTAGATAAAGCATATGAAAATAAATCAAAGAATATTGATTGGGGACAAGCAATTGCAGGAGAAACAAGACATTATTTAGATTGGTTTTATGGGATAAATCTTTCAAGAGCCTTAATGAATGCAATAAAAACAACAGGAAGTTTTAGAATAATGTCAATTGGAAGAGTTCAAGGACCATCATTAAACTTAATAGTTCAAAAAGAAAAAGAGATTCAAGCTTTTAAGCCAGAAACATATTGGCAAGTTTTTATCAAAGTTGATGATGGAAAAAATAAATTAGAATTAAAACACAACAAAGATTTATTTAGCCCCGTAGGGGTCCCCAATGGGGTCAAAAAAGAATTGGATAAATTCAAAAATTTAAAAGGAAAAACAGTTCAAGTAAACACAAATAAGACAGAACAAATTCTTCCTCCAAACCCTCCATTTGATTTAACAACTCTACAAACAGAAGTTTACAAATTTCATGGAATAACTCCTTCAAATACACTAAGAGCTGCACAATCTCTTTATCTTGGAGGTTTAATATCATATCCCAGAACTTCAAGTCAAAAGCTTCCAGATTCAATTAGTTATAAAGAAATATTAAAAAAGCTTTCAAAAGAATATAAAGTTGAAAATTTAATTGTGAAAGATAAACCAATTGAAGGTAAAAAGTCAGATCCTGCTCACCCGTCAATTTATCCAACAGGGAATTCCCAAATACTTTCTGGAGATGAAGAAAAAATCTACAATTTAATTGTAAAAAGGTTCTTATCTATTTTTTGTGACAATGCTATTATTGATAATAAGACGGTTAAAGCAAATATTAACAATTTAATCTTCTCTACTAGAGGTTCTGCTGTTAGGAAAAAAGCATGGATGGAAATTTACCCTTCTAAATTAAAAGAAATTGAGGTTCCAGATATGAATGGGAAAGCAAAAATAATAAATACAAAAACAGAGGAAAAAGAAACACAACCTCCAAAAAGATATTCTCCTGCTTCAATAATCTCTCAACTTGAAAAAAAGAATCTAGGAACAAAAGCTACTCGTTCTACAATTTTAGAAACATTGTATAGTAGAGGATATATTCAAGATAAATCAATAAAAGCAACCCCATTAGGGATGTCTTTAATTACAACTTTAGAAAAGTATTCTCCAATTATAATTGATGAAAAGCTAACTAGAAACTTTGAAGATTCTATGCAATCTATTCAAAAATCAACAAAGGGATTTGAAGACAAAGAAGCAAAAATAATCTCAAAAGCAAAAGATACAATTACAGAAATTGCAAGAGATTTTGAAAAAAAAGAAAAAGATATTGGAAAAGAATTATTACAAGCAAATATTAAACAAAGAGAACAAGAAAGAGAAGAAAATAAATTACATCCTTGCCCAATTTGTAAAAAAGGAGATTTAGCAATAACATATTCTAGAAAAACAAAAAGACAATTTGTAGCATGTAATGCATATCCAAATTGTAAAACAACTTACAGCTTACCCCCAAATGCATTAATTAAAAAGACAGACAAAATATGTGAAAAATGTGGTTTTCCAATGTTGATGAGTTTAAAAAAAGGAAAAAAACCTTGGATATTTTGTTTTAATCCTCAATGTGAAACAAATAAGGAAAGAATTGAAGCTTATAAAAATAAAGAATATAATTAATTATGTGGTTAACTAGGCACACTTGCACATAACTCGCAAACCTTACTTTTTCCGCTTTCCAAGACTTCTTCTAAATCTGATAACTTAAAAATCATGCTATTTTCTGGGTCTTCATATTTAAATACAGGGTGGTCAAGAAAATTCCTTACAGAAATACCTGAAAAAAGATTAGTTAAATGTCTCATATCTTCTATAGTAAGTGCAACAACACCTTTTTTGTTTACCATTCTATCTTGATCTGGTAAAGCAATAACAAATCTTGCAGAAGAAAATTCAATAGTATACAAACTTTTTCTTTGACTTCTTAACTCATTATATTTTCTTTTGAATTGGGTCATATAATCAACTAAATGTTCTTCCATCTTTCTTAAAGAAATTTTCTCTTTAAAAGCAATTATATAATCTAAAATATATTTTAAAACCACTCACCCAATCTTCTCTCTTCCTTAATCTG
>Ga0268279_1000815_pt1 | contig 18842 bp, 14 predicted proteins | sample saktaG_6_FD_190142 | JGI IMG/M metagenome (GOLD analysis project Ga0268279, IMG submission 190142) | Saline water microbial communities from Sakinaw Lake, British Columbia, Canada - sak_2010_1_5_80m | ecosystem: Environmental > Aquatic > Non-marine Saline and Alkaline > Saline ...
ATCAGCCGTTTCTTTGGTATAAATTTGATTGGTCCAAAGTAAATGAAATTGATTTATTGATTGTAGACGGGCCACCACAGAAAATAAAAAATTCACGCTATCCGGCATTACCCGTATTGTATAAATATCTAAGCAGTCGAGCGGTAATTTTGGTTGACGATTATTGCGTGGCTGATACTAAGGCTATGATAAATTTATGGTTAAAAGAATTCGGTGATTTAAAATTGGAGATCATTAACACAGAGAAAGGAGCCGCAATTTTACGTAAAAATTAATTTATGAGCCAAGTCTTAAAAACAAAAATTTTAGTGTTAAGCTTTTGGACTCCGCCTCTTATTCGTCCAAGAGCGATATTGATTGGGAAGATGATTCCCGAATGGATAAGGCAAGGAATCAGTCCGGTTATTGTAACTTATGATAATAGCGGAGAGTGGAATATTAATGTCCCTATCTACAAGATACCAATTTTAAATTCGATTAAAGGAATTTGGGGTAACTTTTTATCCAGGAATTTTAATGAATATCTATATTATAGAAGACTTTTTAAGCAAGTAAAAAATATAATTAAAGAGCGTAACATTGAAGTAGTATTTTCTTTCTCTAACCCGCAAGCAAGTAATATTCTTGGGGCAATGATAAGAAAAAAATTAGGAATTAAGTTTATTTCCCATTTTAGCGACCCCTGGTATGATAACCCTTATAAGTCTTTTAGCGGAATGGGAGCAAGGAAAGTGCTATTTTTAGAGAAATTTATTATTAAAAATAGTGATAGTATAATTTTTACTAATTTTCAAGCTCTTGACTTAGTGATGAAAAAATATCCGAATAGCTGGAAGAAAAAAGCTACGGTTATTAGCCATTCTTATAATCCAAAAGAATATCCAGAAGATGATCATAAAATTAAAGACGAGTTTGTGATAAGTCATATCGGAGCTTTTTATAAAGAAAGGAACCCAGAAATGTTATTTCAGGCTTTAAGTTTATTAAAGAAAAATAAGGGTTTTTTAAAGTTTAAAATAAAGTTAATAGGAGGAATAAATCAATATACTGGATATTCAGAGCAGAAATTAAAAGATCTAGTAAAAACATATAATTTGGAAAAAGAAACAGAAATTTTTTCCTCAGTAGATTATCAAGAAAGTCTAAGGCAAATGATGATTTCTGATTGTTTGGTAGTCATTGATGCCAATTTTTTTCCTAGCCCATTTTTGCCGTCTAAAGTTGTTGATTATGCCGGAGCTAGAAAAATAATAATAGGGATTACTCCCAAGGGTAGCCCAACTGATGATTTTTTATCAAATCTAGGGTTTAAGACTTTTTCTTATGGTAAAATAAAAGAGATGACCGACTACCTAGAGAACTTAATTAACAAAAAGGAGAAAGTGATGATTAATGATAAATTTTTGAAGAAGTATGAAATAGAGAATACAACTCGAGATTTAATAAATATTTTTAAGGAAGTTTTAAAATAAATTTTATGAAAATTATTAATGTTGTAGGAGCGCGTCCGAATTTTATGAAAATCGCCCCCTTAATAAAAGAAATGGATAAGTACGGCGATAAAATTAAATATATTTTATTGCACACCGGTCAGCATTATGATAAAAAGATGTCAGATATTTTTTTTAAGGAATTAGAAATTCAGGAGCCGGATATTAATTTGGGGGTAAATAAAGGAAGTCAGACAGAGCAGATTGCGAATATAATGGTTAAATTTGAAGAGGTGTGTTTAAAAGAAAAACCGGATTTAATTATTGTAGTAGGGGACGTTAATTCTACTTTAGCTTGTGGCTTGGTAGCATCTAGGCTAGGAATTAAACTTGCTCATGTTGAGGCCGGTTTGCGATCATTTGATAGAGCTATGCCAGAAGAAATAAATAGAATAATAGTGGATCATCTTTCTGATTATTTATTTATTACTGAACAAAGTGGATATTATAACCTTATAAAGGATGGGGTAGAAAAAAATAAGATATATTTCGTAGGAAATTTAATGATTGATACTCTTATTCAATGTTTAAATAAAAAAACAAATATTTTAAAAAAAATAAAACTAGAGCCAAAAAAATATTGCGTTGTGACTCTTCACCGTCCGGCTAATGTCGACGATAGAAAAAAATTAGAAAGCATAATAAAGATTCTTAAAAATTTTAATAAGCAGGTGGTGTGGCCGATCCATCCGCGAACAAAAAAGAATATAGAAAAATTTAATTTAGGTGGTTGGTTGAAAAATTTTATTATTTTAGAACCTTTGGGATATTTGGATTTCATTTCTTTGGTGAGCGATTCCCGCTTTGTATTTACTGATTCCGGAGGTATCCAGGAGGAAACTACCTATCTAAAGATACCTTGCCTTACTATGAGAAAAAACACCGAAAGACCGGTTACTATTTCCGAAGGAACTAATGTTCTTGTTAATTCAGAAAAAGAAATAGTTGAAACTTTAAAGTTTTTGAATAAGAAAAAATCTTCGATTCCTAAATATTGGGATGGAAAATCGGCGAAGAGAATTGTGAATATATTGTTAAAGATTTTATAAATTGACTAAAAATATTATGAAAGAAGAAGACATAAGGCCAGTAAATTTAATGGAGGAGAATGAAATTTTGCATAAAGAGGATGTTAAAAATTATTAAAAAACAAAAAGTTTTTCAGAGAAGTGCCTTGCTCGGCGTGCAATTCAAAAAATTATCGTCCAGTATTTAAGAAAGATAATTTTGCTTTTGTTGTTTGCAAAGATTGTGAAACAGTTTTTATTAATCCAAGGCCAACTGAAAAAATGTTAACAGATTTTTATGCAAATTCTAAGAGTATTAAGCATTGGAATGATAAAATTTTTCCCGCCTCTGAAGATGCAAGAAGAAATAAAATTTTTATTCCTAGGGCAAAAAAAATTGTTGATTTATGCAAAAAATATAATACTGAAAACGAGGCTATTTTTGATGTTGGTGGTGGCTACGGAACATTCTGCGAAGAGATTAAGAAATTTAATATCTTTAAAAGGGTTATTTGTATTGAGCCGTCTCGCGATTTGGCTGAAACTTGCCGTCGCAAGGGGATTGAAGTGATAGAGAAACCAATTGAAGAAGTCGGCATAAGCAAGGCAAGCGTAATTACTAATTTTGAATTGATAGAACATCTTTTCTCTCCCAAAGATTTTATTATCGCTTGTCATAAAGCCCTTAGTAAGGGTGGATTATTATTCTTAACAACGCCAAATATAAAAGGATTTGATTTGATGATTTTGGACAAGTTGTCAGATAATATTGACGGCCCGAATCATCTTAACTATTTTAATTGCGAATCTCTCGGCAATTTACTGCAAAATTGCGGTTTTAAAGTTGAAGAAGTAATAACCCCGGGAAAGCTTGACGCTGAAATTGTGAGAAATAAAATTTTAAGCGGGGAATTGGATATTTCCGGTCAATCTTTCTTAAAATATGTTTTAGTTGATCAATGGGAGAAAGTTGGTTTTAATTTTCAAAATTTTTTAGCGGACAATGCACTTTCCTCACATCTTTGGATTGTGGCAAGAAAAATATAAATTTATATAATATTATGAATTTTTGTGTAAGACCATCAAAATCATTTTTATTTGATATTCTTGAAAAAAGATTAAAAAAAATAACCCATGGGGTTGGCCTTGATGCCGCTTCCGCCAGTTTTAAAAATAGAAGGATGTTTAAAACTGATTTTTATTATGGTCTAGATAATAATTTGTCTTTATTGCAAAAAGGAGTAAAACAAAATAAGTTAGATAATATTTTGGGAATTTATGGCGATTTAACCAACTTAGACTTATTGCCTAATAATAGTATAGATGTAGTAGTTTCTACCAATACGCTTCATTGTCTCCCCCCAGATAAGAGAATTATTGCTATTGATAGTTTATGTAGGCTAGTGTCGCCGGCAGGGTATTTTTTTTGCGGACTGCCCATAGATAAGGATTTGGAAAAAACGATGGCTATAATTAAAGCGAGATTTAATAATATAAAAATTATTTATTATTGTAGTATTTTTAGTAGATTTTATGAATGGATTTTTGAAAAAGACGGTTATCTCGGCTCACATCCCATTGCCGGCTTAAAACTGTTTCGTTTATTTGCCTGGCTAATCAGTAGACTAGAATATCTTACATGTCATTTTAAATTTTTAAACAAGCATTCTTTTATAATTTGTACCAATAAAAAAGATTCCAATAAAAAAAATGCGTTTAAATTATCGCATTTATCTTTAGTGGAAGAAAGAATATATAATTTAATGAATTAAGTCTTTAAACTCCGCCACCGCTTAAAATTGTGGCAATCGTTTTTAAAATAATAGATAGGTCAAGATAAATTGACCTGTTTTTTATATAGAAGAGATCGTATTGAAGTTTTTTTAGGGTGTCTTCCCGGCTGGGGGAATGATACTGCCCGGAAATCTGATCCCAGCCGGTGATGCCCGGCTTAACAAGCATCCTTTCATTATAAAAAGGAATATTTTCTTCTAATTCTTTAATTAGTTCCGGCCTTTCCGGACGCGGGCCGACAAAACCCATTTCTCCCCGCAGAATATTTATTACCTGGGGAATTTCGTCAATCCTGGTTTTGCGCAGCCAAGAGCCGAATTTAGTAATGCGGCTATCATTTTCTGTCGTAGGAGCAAAATCATTATTAGCAGTAGTCATGGTACGGAATTTAATTATATTGAACAGCTGATTATTTCTTCCTACTCGTTTTTGCCTAAAAAATACTGGCCCTTTACTTTCTATCTTTATAATAGCCCCAATAAGCGGCCAAAGAATAAGAGTAATTAAAAAAATAAACAAAGCTAAAATAAAATCACAAATACGTTTAGCCATATCAAACCAGAATTTACCTCCTTCGCTTAAATTTTCTAAAAACCACATCTGGTTGATTGATTCAATCGGAACCCGGCCGGTAATATTCTCATAAAAATTAGGCAGGCTGGTATAGCTGATTTTTAGGGGCAGGCAGCTAAAAAGAATGGTTCGCAATTCCTCTGACTGATGAGGGTCGGAAGTAAGAATAATGTTAGTAATATTTTTAGAGCTAATAAGCGAATACAGGCGGGAAACATCATTAAAAACCGGGATTTCGCCAATATTTTTCTGTCCGGGGTTTTTATCGTCAACTACGAAAGCGACGTTAAAGCCAAGGTGCGGTTTTTGTTTTAATTCTTTTATTAATTCCAGCACTTGGTTATTTAAACCAATAAAAGCGATATTATTTTTTGGTAAATATGATTTTAAAGACCAATTAAAAAATTGCCGCCAGAGAAAGAATAGAACGGCAAAGATGATTACACAAATTAATAAATTTCTTTTTGGGGCGATGCTTATTTGTGGCATCAAATAGAAAAGAGCGATTGAAAGCAGGCCGGCGATAAGCAACCCTTTGCCGGTTTGCCGAAAAAAATTGGCGTTATTGGCGGCGATATTTAAGTTATATAAATTTAGGATATAAAAAATTAGCAACCAGGCCACAAAAATTATTGTAAAAGGTCCTACATGACTGCTCCAAAGCTCGCTGGTTGGTTTAGTCCAATAGCGGATTAATAAAGTCAAATAAAGAGAAAGGTAGAGAATTCCTACATCCCCTATCAAAAGTATGATTTTTTTGAATTTATTGTGATTCATGTGGCTAATATAACAAGTTTTCTTTAAAAAAGCAAGCCTGACATTTTTATTGTCGGATAATTTTTTTCTTAAATTTAAAGGAGATTTATCATAATGAAACTACTTGCTTAACCAAAATGATAATGTTATAATTGAAGCATGCCGGACACAAAATTAGGAGAAAATTCAAATTGGCCCTTAGTCGGCAATAGCCATATTATTGATTTTTTATCTAAAAGCATTGTTAACGACAAAATTGTCGGTTCTTATATTTTTTTCGGACTTCAGGATTTAGGCAAAACTACGGTCGCTAATTATTTTGCCAAGAGTTTGCTTTGTCAAAGCAAAGCCAAATTTAGAAAAGGCGATATTGTTTCGCCTTGCGGTCAATGTATCTCTTGCCAGACTTTTGCCCGGGCCAAAAAAAATAGCTCCGGCGACGGCGAGGAAGATAGGTTTGAAGCGATTCACGGAGATTTTCATTTGCTAGAGAAAGGCAGGGACAAGAAAAATATTTCCATTGAACAAGTAAGGGAATTTATAAAAGATCTAAATTTAAGTTCGTTCTTAGGTTCTTATAAAGTAGGAATGATAAAAGAGGCGGACAGTTTGAGCCTTGGAGCGGCTAATGCTTTATTAAAAACTTTAGAGGAGCCAAAAGAGAAAGTAGTTATTATATTGATTGCCGCCAATTTAGAGTCAATTCCGGCAACCATTATTTCCCGCAGCCAGGTTCTTAATTTTTATCCGGTTAAAACTGATATTATTTATAATTATTTGCTAAGAGAACATAAAGTTTCCAGGAGTCTAGCAAAAAATTTATCTAAAATTTGCCTTGGCCGTCCGGCTTTGGCGGTTAAATTTTTAAAAGATAAAGATTTTTACAAAGATTATACGGATAAAGTCAATATTTTTTTGGATTTTTCCGGTCAAGATATAAATGAGCGGCTGGCGGGAATAGAAAAAATAATAAGAGGTGGCGCGAGCGGCCAAGAGTATAATAAAACCGCTCTTAAGGCGCTGGAAATTTGGCAGGGCTTAGTCCGCGATTTATTGCTTTTGGATTTAGGGCATAAAGATTTAATCCAGCATCACATTGTGGTTGAGGAGCTGGCTAAACAAAGGGGCAAATTTGGTCTCGGAGCCAATGGTTTATTAAGGATAATCAGAAGTTTGGAGGAGGGAAAAGAGTATTTAAAGGCTAATGTCAACCCGAAGTTGGTGCTGGAAAACATTGCTGTTAATATTTAACAACAAATTTTTTATTAATAAAATTTTGATGATTTTTAAGTGAGTTATTAGTTATAGGTTATCAATTATTTTATACAACCCATAACTAATAACTAATAACTAATAACAAACATATGGCGAATAAAAAAAGTAGTTTAATCACTCTTTTTTTAATAGTAATATTAGCTTTAACTATTTCCGGCTGCTCCATTAGTTTTAAGAGCGGAGAAGGAGGCGGCAATGACGGCGGCGTTTACGTAACCGCCAACCAAGGCAATAACTGGGCTCAGAAAGTTTTAATCCCGACAACCAGCGGCCAACCGGGCAATTTTGGCAATTTGAGCGTTTCTTCCTTAGTTATGGATCCAAGTGATTCCGAGGCGATTTATTTCGGCAGCGTAGACAACGGTCTTCTTTACACTTATAATGGAGCGGGAGGCTGGTTTTTAGCCAACGGTTTAGGAAAAGCGACAATTAATGCCATAGCCGTTGACCCAAGTTCAAAATGCATAATTTACGCTAGCCTTGAAAATAAAGTATATAAGTCAACCGACTGTAACCGGACCTGGGCTCAAGTTTATTATGACAATGATGTTAATACGAGGGTAAATGCCATTGCCGTAGATTATTATAATAGCGTTAATGTTTATATCGGCACTTCAAGGGGTGAGATAATAAAGAGTTCTGACCGGGGAGGGAGCTGGAAAACCGTTGGCCGCCTTAATAACAGCGTGCAGAGAATCATCATCAGCCCGGCTGACAGCCGTTTAATATTCACCGCAACAGCCAGTAAGGGAATTTTTCGTTCAGCTGACAATGGAGCCAATTGGGTTGGTCTGGAAGAAAAACTAAAGGATTTTAAAGACACCCTTAGTTTCAGGGATTTAGCCGTTGCCCCGGCCGATAAAGGTTTAATATTTTTAGCGACAAATTATGGCTTGTTAAGGTCGGCTGATAATGGGGAGAATTGGGAAAAGATTGAGTTAATCACTCCGGAGAAGAAAGCGATTATCAATTCTATCGCCGTCAGTCCGAAAAACTCTAAAGAGATTTATTATGTTACCAACACGACTTTTTATCGTTCTCTTGATGGCGGGATAAACTGGACAACAAAAAAATTACCTACTACCCGGGCTGGCTGGAAATTATTGATTAATCCGTCAAACCCGAAGATTATTTATCTGGGCGTAAAAAAAATAGAGTAGAACAAGAATTTTTAAGACAATTTCAGCCAGAGGCTGATCTGCCTCTGGTGGAAAGATAAAACTATGAATCAATATTTACAAGCCAAAAAAGGGGAATTTACCAAAGCCATTGATTTTTTTAAAAAAGATATTGCCAGCCTGCGCACTGGCCGGGCTAACTTGGCCATTTTAGAAGGGGTGCAGGTAGAAGCTTATGGGACAAAAAACTCGCTTAGCAGCCTGTCCAGCTTAAGCGTAAGCGACGTTAAAAGTTTAGTAATTTCCCCTTGGGACAAGAACATAATGAAAGATGTTGAGAAAGCCATAGTGGCGGCTAATTTAGGCGTAGGCGTTGTTAATGAAGGCGATAAAATAAGAATAACTGTTCCGGCGATGACTGAAGAAAATAGGCGGGAATTAGTGAAGAGGCTGAATGAAAAGATGGAAAAATCCCGTATTACTATTAGGCAGACCAGAGATGAGATAAAAGAGGCGATAGCCAAAGGTGAAGGAGAAAAGGAAATCAGCGAAGATGACAAATTTAGGTTTATGAAAGAGCTTGATGAAGAAGTGGGGAGGGCGAATGAAGAGTTAAAAAATATAAGAGACAAAAAAGAGGAAGAAATAATGACAATATAAATTACAAATACACAAATCCGACACAAATTCACAAATAATTAGATATAAATATTAAAATTAATAATTTGTATTATTTGTGATAAAATTTGTGAATTTGTAATGTAAATTTGAACTATGTTTTTAACTATTATTGCTTTTCTAGTAGTATTTTCTCTTTTGATTTTTGCCCATGAATTGGGCCATTTTTGGTTTGCCCGGAAATTCGGGGTTCGAGCCGAGGAGTTTGGTTTTGGCTTCCCGCCAAGAATTTGGGGGATTTATAAAAATAAGGAGGGAAAGTGGAGGCAGGTAGGAGGTAATAAAGAGGTTGAAGATGCCGTTAGCACTATTTATTCCCTTAATTGGATTCCCATTGGCGGATTTGTGAAAATTAAAGGTGAAAACGGGGAAAATGAAAATGAGCCGGACAGTTTTTCTTCTAGGAAAATCTGGCAAAGAGCGGCGATTCTTTCCGCTGGCGTGAGCATGAACATAATTTTAGCCGCGTTTTTAATTTCTCTAGGGCTTATGATCGGTTTTCCCCAGGTCTTGGATAATTTAGACTCCCGAGCTGAAGTGTCTGATAAAAAAATTCAGATAGCGCAGATTATGCCGGATTCCCCGGCAGCCAAAACCGGGTTTATGGCCGGCGACACCATAATAACTATTAATAATAAAGAGTTTGCCGTTGAAGAAGAGTTGCAGGATTTTGTTGACGGACAGGCCGGGCAAGAATTGGCCTATAAAATAAAACGAGGTCAGGAGGAAATAACCCTTAAAGCTATTCCGGAAATAAGAGAAGAAACTGGCCGGGGGGGTATAGGCATAGCCATAGCGACAACCGGGTTGGTGAAGTACCCCTGGTATTTAGCGATTGAAGAAGGCCTAAAGGAAACCGTCCTTTTAACTTGGGCGATAATTTTGGCTTTTTACGAATTAATAAAGGGATTGGTTATGGGGCAAGGAGTGGCGATTGACGTGGCCGGGCCGGTCGGCATTGCGGCTTTAACTGGCCAGGTAGCGCATATGGGCCTTATTTATATTCTGCAGTTTACCGCTTTGCTTTCCATTAATTTGGCGATTATTAATTTTTTGCCTTTTCCGGCTTTGGACGGCGGTCGGGTTTTGTTTTTAATAATAGAAAAAATAAAGGGCTCGCCGGTTAAGCGGGAACTGGAAGGGGCTATTCATAATATCGGTTTTGCCTTGCTTATGCTTTTGGTTTTAGTCGTGACTTTTAGGGACGTAGCCAGGTTTGGCGATAGTTTTAGGGCTTTGTGGGAAAAAATTATTGGTAATTAGTAATTTGAAAAAAATTATTTTTGTTATTTAAAATCTGTCATTGACGAATAAAATTAATCCTTTTATTTGTCATCCTCGGGCTTGACCCGAGGATCCAGGGTTTAGAGACACGAACGTTTTATTTTATCACCATCTTCAACAAAACAGAACTTTTGCCGCCTAACCCTGGATTCCCGCTTTCGCGGGAATGACAGAAGTAAGTTTATTCTTAATTTTTTGCTATGCAAATTAGAATTAAAGCGACAAAGATTAAATTAACGCCGGAAATAAAGGATTATATTCAGGAAAAAATGGATATGCTCGAAAAATATTTAGGCACCACCCAGGTCTTAAATTGCGACGTCGAAGTCGGGCAGGCAATCGGCGGGCAAAATAGCGGCCAGATTTATCGGGCGGAGGTTAATTTAGAAGTGCCGAGGGAACTATTGCGGGTGGAAAAAACCGAAAAAGAATTATTTAAAGCAATTGATAAAGTAAAAGACCATCTGGAAATAATAATAAAAAAATACCGGGAAAAGAGAATTGACAAGAAAAGAAGATTAAGAGCTAAAATAAAAAGACCCGCTAACTAAAATAGTAAGCGGGTTTTTTCTTATTATGGGGAAAAAGGAGTTTTATCCCAGAACCCATTCTACGGCTTCTTCCGGGGTTCGGACGATTTTTATTAAGGGAAGCAAGTCTTTCCTTAGAAACCTCCAATCAACGAGATGTTGGATCATATCTTCATCCCAGCCCTTTATCCCCTTAGCCTTTGGGGGGTAGAGAATAGCTACTCGTTTTTTGTCGTAGCGTTTCCCCAACCAGGTCCGGCCCCAGATTTTAGTGTTAAAGAGGATTGTGGCAATGAATTCCAAAAACGTGCCGATTCCTCCACCAGCCGCTATAATAAAGCCATCGGCGGACAGGAGCCCAACCAAGCGGATGCCAAAACCGAGGAAAGGAACATTAATACCCGGGAATATTATGCCTTCTGTTAAGCGGTGGCAATCCATCACCCAATTCACCAATTTATTGGCGGGCAGGTCGAGGAAAGTAAACCCCATCCTTACGCTTAGCTGGTCCCCGGCTTTAGCTCCTTCTAGAGGAGCTTTCATGCCCATACCTCCATAAGCGCCGGTAGAAATTTCCGCCCTTTTTTTTGCCAATAAAGCGCCTACCCTTCTCATGGCTTCATACATAATACTTCCGGGTCTTCCCTTCCTGCTTCCCAAACAGGAAATCCTTTGGCGATACGAAATTCCATCAGGCATTATCATTCTCCTTATTTTTAGAAAGTTCAACTTAGTTAATAGAAGAGATTAACATAGAATAAAAAGCCTGTCAATTGCTTTTTTTCGAAAAAGATTATATAATATCTTTGTTTATAATTTATTATCACGCTGGAAGCGTGCTTTTTAATACATGAGCATTTTAACTAAAATTTTCGGAGACCCGAATGAAAAAATAGTAAAAACCCTGGAGCCGATTGTTAAGGAAATAAATGATTTAGAAAGCCGGTTTGAGAAGATGAGTGATGAGGAATTAAAAGGGATGACCCCCTCCTTCGCTAAAGCTACGGAGGGCAAAGCAGGCGATGATTTGAAAAAAGAATTAGACAGAATATTGCCGGAAGCTTTTGCGGTAGTGAGGGAAGCAGGGAAAAGGGTTTTGGGGCAAAGGCATTATGATGTCCAACTGGTAGGCGGCATAGTTCTTCATCGCGGCCAGATTGCGGAAATGAGAACCGGAGAAGGTAAAACTTTAGTGGCGACTCTGCCTTTATATTTAAACGCTTTAGCCGGCCAAGGCGTGCATCTGGTAACGGTTAATGATTATTTGTCCCGGGTGGGCGCGGGCTGGATGGCCCCGGTTTATCATTTTTTAGGCCTTTCCATCGGCGTAATTGTCCATGACGCCGCTTTTGCCTATGATCCGGAATTTACGGATGATTCCCAATATGATGATAGATTAAAGCATTTCCGGAAAATAGAAAGAAAAGAAGCTTACCAGTGCGACATAACCTACGGTACAAACAATGAATTTGGTTTTGATTATCTGCGCGACAATATGGCGCCGTCTTTGGAAAGAATGGCGCAAAGGGATTTATATTACTCTATCGTTGACGAAGTTGATTCTATTTTAATTGACGAAGCCAGAACGCCTTTAATAATTTCCGCTCCGGCCGAAGAGTCAACGGACAAATATTATAAATTTTCCCAATTGGTAGAGCGCCTGAAGGAGAATGAAGATTATAATATTGATGAAAAAATGCGGGCGGCGACTTTAACCGAAGCCGCTATTGCCAAGATGGAAAAATGGCTGGGCGTGGAAAACATTTACGTGGCCGGCGGCATTCGCGATGTCCACCATATTGAGCAGGCCTTAAAAGCGCGGGTGTTATTTAAAAAGGACCGGGATTATGTGGTCAAGGAAGGCCAGATTATAATCGTTGACGAGTTTACCGGACGATTGATGTTCGGCCGGCGCTATAGCGAAGGCCTGCACCAGGCGATTGAAGCCAAAGAGGGCGTTGAAATCCAGAGGGAATCGCAGACGCTGGCGACTATCACTTTCCAGAATTATTTCCGCATGTATAAAAAATTATCCGGCATGACGGGCACAGCCGTGACTGAAGCCGAGGAATTTGCCAAAATTTATAAATTAGAAACCGTAGTTATTCCCACTAACCAGCCGATGATAAGGAAAGATATGAATGACTTAATTTACCGGACTGAAGAGGGAAAATTTAAAGCCGTGATTGAAGACGTAAAAGAAAGAAGTAAGAAAGGCCAACCGATTTTAATCGGGACGATTTCCATTGAGAAAAACGAGCTTTTGGCGGAAATGATGAAACGGGAAGGCCTTGACCCGCAGGTTTTAAACGCTAAGAACCATGAAAAAGAAGCGCAATTCATTGCTCAAGCCGGCCGGTTAGGCGCAGTTACCATTGCCACCAATATGGCTGGCCGGGGCGTAGATATAATTTTAGGCGGCAATCAGCCAGCAGAAGAAGAAAAAGAGAAAGTAATTAAGGCAGGCGGATTGCACGTCATTGGTACGGAAAGGCATGAAGCCAGGCGGATTGACAATCAGCTGCGCGGACGGTCCGGTCGGCAGGGCGATCCGGGCTCTTCCCAGTTTTATGTTTCCGCTGAAGATGATTTAATGAGGATTTTCGGCGGGGACAGGATGAAGAGCTTAATGAAAACTCTGCGCGTGCCTGAGGATATGCCGATTGAAAACAGGATAGTTTCTAAGTCAATTGAATCCGCCCAGATGAAAGTTGAGGGAAATAACTTTGATATCCGCAAACACTTGGTTGAATATGATGACGTGATAAATAAGCACCGGGAGTCAATTTACAGGAAGAGGAGAGAAATATTGGAATTGGCGGGAGAGAGGGCAGGAGAAAGCAAAGAAGGGAAGACGGGGGAAGAGGTCAAACCTCTCTCCCTCCAAAAAGGCAGGCAGGCAACTGAAGCGACCGAAAGAGATTTGACCTCTTTATCAGATATTATTTTAGAAATGGTGGAAAATGAGATTGAGCAGGTAGTAAGTTTTCATACGGCTTCGGAAAATGTTAAAGACTGGAATCTGGCTGAAATTTATGAAGTCGCTTCCACTATTTTCCCGGTAGAAAAGAAATTAAAAAATGATTTATCCGACTTTGCCGAAGGTGAGGGGAAATTAAACAAAGCCAAAGCCCGCACGGTTATTATTGAGCATTTGGTAAAATTAGCAAAGGAAAATTATGAAAAAATGGAAGAGCAGTTTAAGGCCATCAGCACCGGTTTTGATTTCCGAGAAATTGAAAAAGCGATTTTAATCCGTTCCATTGATACTTTATGGGTTGAGCACTTAGACGCCATGGATTATATGCGCCGAGGCATAGGTTTGCGCGGTTATGGCCAGCATGACCCTCTAGTTGAGTATAAAAAAGAATCTTATCATCTTTTTAACGAGCTAAACAGCTTAATCCAGAAAGAAGTGGTTTATTCCATTTTTAAGGTCGCTGATATTGGCCAGGTTAAGGCTCCGAGCTTAGTAGATAGGGCAAAACAGTTTAGCGCCCCGGCTAAAACCATGGATGAGAAAACTTCTTCTTTTTCCGGATTTAAGCAGGCGGATAAGGGCAGCGGTTCAGATACGGTAGACATGGTTAAGCCAAAATTAAAAACCGCGGACGGAAAGAAAATCGGCCGCAATGACCCCTGCCCGTGCGGAAGCGGGAAGAAGTACAAGAAGTGTCATGGGAAATAAAAAAAGGCGCTATAGCCAAAAAAAGTGAACTTGTGGCTATAACGCCTCGGTAAGGAAACAACAATCGAGGTTTTATAATGATCAAATTATTTGACTCGCCGAAACGAATCTGACCACATTCAGCACGACGCCGCATATGAACTAGGGGCCAGCACCACGAGTTGAACTTACCATCGATCTGGGGTAGCTTGGTTGAGCTACAGCCGATAGTAAGGTGGTGCTGCCAGATATCGTAATTAAGACTATAGCATATTGGCAGAATTTGTCAAATTTTGCGGGAAAAATATAAAAAGCCTGCCCCGTAGTGAAATGAGCTTGTCGAACTTCTACTGCCGGGGTGCCATGACAGATAATTTGAGATTTTTTATTTTATGAAAAATAACAGAGGAAAGGTTTTGATTCTAACCGGGCCGGGGGGTTCTGGCAAAACCACAATGGCTGATTTGTTAGTTAAGAAATGCGGTTTTATCAAAGTTGACGGCGACCAGCTGGACAGCGAATTTTTTCCCGAGGGGCGCCACTGGCTGCCGGAAAGTTTTAAAAAACTAGAACAAGCGCATAATAAAATTTTTGCCGAAGTGAAAAAAGCATTTAACCAGGGCGGAAATAATATTGTTCTTGATTATCTTATCTTCGGCCATTATTTAGAATTTTTTGAAAAATTTGAAAAAGAATTCGGAAATAATTTAGAAATTAAAGTTCTATTTCCAACTAAAGAAGAGATGATAAAAAGAGATAAGGAGCGTAAATGCTGGACAACCGGAACTCTACGCATAGTAGCTGTTCGGGCCGAATTTGAAGCTATTAGAGATGCGGTGGGTAGAGATAATTTTATTGATACAACCGGACAAACGCCGGAGGGAACATTTGATAAATATTTTAAGGGTTAAAGTTTATGATTAACTATCAAGATTTTGAAAAAGTAGATATAAGAGTTGGGGAAATTGTGAACGCGGAAAATTTCCCAGAGGCTAAAAAGCCAGCTTACAAGCTTACTATAGATTTTGGCCCGGAAATTGGCATTAAAAAATCATCGGTTCAAATTACGAAGCATTATACTAAGGAGGAGCTCTTAGGAAAACAGGTGATAGGAGTAGTAAATTTTCCGCCTAAACAGATTGGCCCGTTCGCATCTGAAGTTCTGACTCTCGGATTGTCGGATGAAAATGGAGATGTAGTATTGTTAACTCCGACGAAAAAGGTGCCAAAGGGTGGGAAAATGTTCTGAATTTAATGTCATAGTAGGTAAAAATTGGAGATAAAATTAAAAGAGGGCAGATTATCGGGTATAGCGGAGCGACGGGTTGGTTGGCGCATCTTGGTCCGCATTTACATTTTATGGTTGGTAAATATGGGAAAAGCAAGGATGATTACTGTGCTTTAGAAGTTGTATGGAATGAGAAATAGGTGAAAAGGATATCGCAAACCCTTTATGGGTTTACGATATCCTGCGGAGAGAAGATTTGACTAATTTTAGAAAATAAATTAAGCTATTTTAAACATAACAGCACATTAACCTTATAAAGGGGAGGGTGTAATTCGTGGCCCATAATCACGACGTAAAATTCCGTAAGGTTGCCCGAGGAGGCAAAAAATCATCAGGCTCTTCTCATATCTGCTGGAGATGTAAGCAAGGTTTGAGCAAAAAGAGAATTCAAGAAAAAAAGACCATATGTTTTCCTTGCGAAAAAAAGTATGGGTTGTAGGAAAAGTCTTCGGTTATAAAAAGAAAGGGGAAAAAAGTTAACCCGTGGTGGATTGATGCTACGGGTTTTTCTTTTGACTTTTATCATTTTTTAGGTTATTTTATAGATATAAGTCATGAAGCATGATTTTTTATTTATGGCAGATAAAAATAACAAAAATATAGAGAGAAAGAACTCCTTTCCGGCTATGGAAGAGGAGATTTTGAATTTTTGGGAGAAAAATAAGATTTTTGAAAAATCAGTAAATAATCCCCCCAACCCCCCTTTTCGAAAGGGCAAATCCCCCCAACCCCCCTTTGCTAAAGGGGGCATTAAGGATTATGTTTTTTATGATGGGCCGCCGTTTGCGACCGGCACGCCCCATTACGGCCATATTGTGGCCAGTTTGATGAAAGATATTGTGCCGCGGTATTGGACAATGAAAGGTTGTCGGGTGGAGCGCAGATGGGGCTGGGATTGCCACGGTTTGCCGATTGAAAATATTGTGGAAAAGGAAATGAAAACCAAGAGCAAGAAAGATATTGAGAAAATGGGGGTAGATAAATTCAATGAGCAATGCCGAAGTAAGGTTTTGGTTTATGCCAAAGAATGGGAGAAAACTGTAAGAAGAATGGGCCGGTGGGTGGATATGAAAAACGCTTACAAAACTATGGATTTGGATTATATGGAAAGCGTTTGGTGGGTATTTAAAGAGCTTTGGGACAAAGGTTTAATTTATAAAGATTACCGGTCAATGCATATCTGCCCCAGATGCGAGACAACTCTGTCGCAATCAGAAGTGGCAGAAGGGTATAAAATAGTGAAAGATTTGTCTGTGACAGTGAAATTTGAACTGGAAGACGAGCCTGGAACTTATTTTTTAGCTTGGACCACGACGCCCTGGACTTTGATTGGAAATGTGGCTTTGGCAGTGGGAGAAAAAATTGATTATGTAAAAGCAAAGATATTGCCAGAAGCTCAAATACAAAAAGTTGGTTCCGATCATTACGAAATATATAAGAACGAATATGTTTATATAGCAAAATCAATTCTTGAGAAGCTTGATAAAGACTCTCGAGGATTTATGTTTTCTGGCCATACTCTAAAGATAGAGGGGGATGAATTAAAGGGGAGCAAATTTGTTGGCAAAAAATACAAGCCATTATTTGATTATTATTCTTCTGATGAAAAATTAGAAAATAGGGAAAACGGCTGGAAAGTATATGCCGCGGATTTTGTAACAACTGAAGAAGGCACGGGCATAGTTCATATTGCTCCGGCTTTTGGTGAAGATGATATGAATCTGGGCAAGAAAGAGAAACTGCCTTTTGTCCAACATGTCGGTATGGACGGAGTTATTAGAGAAGAGGCCAAAGATTTTGCCGGAATGCACGTTAAACCAGCTGATGATGTTATGAAAACAGATGTAGAAGTTATGAAATATTTGGACGGCAAAAGTCTTTTATTTAGTAAAGAAAAATATGAACACAGTTATCCGCATTGCTGGCGCTGCGAAACGCCTTTACTTAATTACGCCACTTCTTCCTGGTTTGTTAAGATTACGAAGATAAAAAAGAAAATGCTTAAATTGGCCAAAAAAATAAATTGGGTGCCGGCTCATATTAAAGAAGGTAGATTTGGCAATTGGTTAGAAGGGGCGCGGGACTGGTCAATTTCGCGGCAAAGATATTGGGCTTCGGCAATTCCGATTTGGGAGTGTTCCTGCGGAGAGAGAAAAGTAATCGGGTCGGTCAAGGAACTGGAAAAATTAACTCGCCTTCGCCCCCGCCTCCGCCGAGGCTATGGTGGGCAAGAAGGCTCCGGCGGGCAAGGCGGAGAAAAAATTACGGATTTACATAAGCATGTGGTTGATAAAATTACTTTTCCATGCCAAAAATGCAAAGGAGAAATGAAACGCATTCCGGACGTGATAGATTGCTGGTTTGAGTCCGGGTCTATGCCTTATGCGCAGATGCATTATCCGTTTGAGAATAAGAAAAAATTTGAAGCCAATTTCCCGGCCGAGTTTATTGCCGAAGGCGTTGACCAGACCCGGGCTTGGTTTTATTATTTGCACGCCATTGCGACCGGCATAAAGAAAAGCCACGCTTTTAAAAACGTTATTGTTAACGGCATAGTTTTGGCCGAAGACGGCAAAAAAATGTCTAAGCGGCTTAATAATTATCCGGATCCGATGGAAGTTATGGATAAGTACGGAGCTGACCTTCTGCGTTATTATCTTTGCGCTTCGCCGGTCATGAAAGCCGACAATATAAATTTTTCCGAGAAAGATATGGTTGAACAAACCAGATTTTTAAATATTTTACTTAATGTTTTGTCTTTTTATAAAATGTTTGCCGCTGATTTAAAGGTGGAAGATTTAGAAAAAAAAGACTTAGTTAATGTTTTAGATAAATGGATAACAGCCAGATTAGAGCAAACAAAACAAATTATTACGGAAAAGATGGATAATTATGATTTGCACGCTATCCGCGAAATTCCGATTTTTATAAATGATTTATCAACCTGGTATGTCCGCCGTTCGCGGGATAGGTTTAAAGGCGATGATGAATTAGACAAAATGCGGGCTTTAAAAACTTTACGCCGGACTTTATATCATCTGGCGCGGATTATGGCGCCGTTTATGCCTTTTATAGCCGAACATATTTATCAGGAATTAGGTGCTGATGTTGAGTCTGTTCACTTAAAAGAGTGGGCTCCAGTTAAGAAAGATTGGATTGATGAAAAAATTTTAGATGATATGATTTTTGTTAGAAAAATTGCTGAACTGGGGTTAGCGGAGCGGGATAAAGCCGGAATCAAAGTTAGACAGCCTTTAAGCCAATTACGAATTTTACATATTAAATTAAGGGAAGAATATTTTAATTTAATAAAAGATGAATTGAATGTAAAGAAAATGGAATTTATTGAAGGAAGCGAATTAGCGGTTGAGCTGGATACAAG
>Ga0268279_1000820_pt1 | contig 18805 bp, 13 predicted proteins | sample saktaG_6_FD_190142 | JGI IMG/M metagenome (GOLD analysis project Ga0268279, IMG submission 190142) | Saline water microbial communities from Sakinaw Lake, British Columbia, Canada - sak_2010_1_5_80m | ecosystem: Environmental > Aquatic > Non-marine Saline and Alkaline > Saline ...
ACGGGATAGGTGAGTTCCATGGAGAAGTCCTATCGCAACCAATTGTTAGTTGGCATTATTGTCTTTCTCGTACTACTGGCCGTTGCTGTCGTCAGCATCGAGCTTATCGGCGATCGATCCGCCCGGGAGGGCGAAGTGGGCGCTGAATTACCCCTTAAAATTGGAGCGATCTACAACCTGGCGGGCGCGCAGTCCTCGCTTGATACACCCTCTGCCAATGGCGCGCAGCTCGCGGTTAAGGAGCTGAATGCGCATGGTGGCATAGGTGAACGGGAGCTTCAGCTGGTACTTTATGACGGAAAGACTGACCCCCGCGCCATTGCGGATTGCGCCCGTCGCTTGACTGACACGGATCGTGTTTGCGCGATCATCGGCTTCAGCGATACCGATATGGTGCTCGCCGCCGCGCCGATTGCGGCCGAAGCAGGCACGGTCTTCATCACTTCGGGCGCCACCTCGCCGAAACTGCCCGGTGAAGTGCCGGAGTATCTCTTCCTTGCCTGCTTCGGTGATAATGTTCAAGCCGCTGCGGGTGCGGACTACGCCTATGAGTACAGGGGCTTGAAGACCGCGTACCTGCTGGTGGACGAGGATATGGAATACACGCGCCTCTTAGCCGCGTATTTCAAGGCACGTTATACCGAACTGGGTGGTGCGATTTTGCTGGAAGATTCGTTCACGGGCGGCAGAGCGAACTTTTCGGCGCAGATCGCGGCACTGAAGGGGCTAAACCCTGCGCCTGAGCTGCTCTATATCGCCTCCGGGCCGGATGAGATCGGCACGATTGTGAAGCAGTTCCGGGACGCGGGGATCACGCAGCCGATCTTCGGTGGCGATGCGTACGATACGCCGGAATTGGTGCGGATCGCGGGCGCGGAGACGAGCGAGGTTTATTTTACGACCCACGCGCTGCTCGACGAAGACACGGGCACAGAACGTGCCAGAGCATTCATCGCCGCGTACCGGACGGAATATGGCGTTGAGCCTGAAAATGCGTTCGCCGCACTGGGGTACGACACCGTGATGCTCTTAGCCGACGCGATCGATCGCGCCGGCTCGGACGACTCCGAGGCGATTCTGCAAGCGCTTCAGGCAACGAAGGACTGGGAAGGCGTTACCGGCTCGATCAGCTACGAGCAGGGGAGCAGAATACCCACAAAGGGCGTGACGATCGTCTCCGTGGTGAACGGAACATTCACGTACTCGGAGACGGTCATGCCGGAGAAGGTGCCCGCGCCATAGATAGAGCCACTTCCGTCGCAGTTGCACGGATCAGTCAGGTGCGAAGCCACTCACTATGTCTGAATTGATTAATCGTTTCGTTTCGTTTCGTTTCGTTTCGTTTCGTTTCGTTTCGTTTCGTTTCGTTTCGTTTCGTTTCGTTACGTTAGACTACCGTGAAATCTGGTCCAGTCCCAATCGTTTCAGCGTCCGCTCAGTGGGCACGCCGCTGTCGTCCCAGCCCCGCATCCGATAGTATTCGGTGCGTGTCTTCAGGAACTCCATGCGATCGACGATGCGCCCATTCGCCGGCTCTTCAAAGAACCGCTCGGGTAGCGTATCATCCTCTTTCGAGAGGCCTTCGCGGAGATTATAGAGCCGCTCGAGGTTCCAGATCCGCTCGCCAATCTGCATGAGGTCTTCCGACGTAAACGTCACGCCGGTTACCGCGCTCAGCATATTCGCGTACTCCTCCTCGCCGGCACCGAAGAACGCAAATTTGCAGACCACGAGCGAATCGACCGCGGCGAAGCGGTCCTGGAAGATCTTTGTATGCCCCGCCTTACCAGCCAGGGTGTAAGGGTCAATCGCCTTCGGCTTCCTCAGGATCTCCGGTGCGACGAGGTACGCTCGCGTATGGCACCCGCCACGATTCGAGGTGGCGTAGCTGAATCCCAACCCTTTCACGCCGCGTGGATCGTATGCAGGGAGTTCAAGCCCCTTTACCTGCATCGCCGCCTCAGGACGACCTTCTGACGCCGCAAAACGTTTTGACCCCGTACCGAGCCGCGCGCCCATTCCTTCGGTCTCGCCGATCAGTCGCGTAAACGCCACAAGTTCCGCCGGAGTGATTGCTTTATTTCGTAGCTCCGCGTAACAGCCCAGAACGCCGGCGACCGAGATGGTGTCCAGGCCGTAATCATTACAGAGCCGGTTCGCCTCAACGATCGCGTGGTATTCAGGATTCTGGATATTCGCGCTCATCAGACCGATGGTCTCGTATTCCGGCAATTCGTTCCCCTGTTCATCTTCACGCTTGCAGGCAATGGTGCAGGAATAGCAGGCCGTTCTGCGGGGCGAATACTGCTGCTCAATTGTCGTTGCAAAGAAGGGGGTGGGATCGAATGCCGGATCGAACGCGCGGAAATTCGCCGATGGTATGATCTTCATCCAGCTCGTGATCTTGACCAGAAAGGGCGTGCCGAAGACCGCGAGGCCCTTGGTAATCGTCGGACTCGCCACCAGGAGCCGATTGATCGTTTGCTTCTGCCGTTCGAATTCCTCATTGTCACAGACGTCCACGCTGCCTGTGCCTTTAACAACGACTGCTTTCAGGTTCTTTGAGCCCATGACCGCACCCACGCCGCCACGACCAAACGCATGTTTCGTATCCGCGATAATGGAAGCCAGGAGCACCTGCCGCTCGCCTGCTTTACCGATACAGGCGACGCTGCCCCGGGCGTTGAGCAGACGCGTGGTCTCCTTTACATTCGTGCCCCAGAGCTTCCCCGCAGGCTGCAGTGCAACGCGATCGTCATCTATCCCAATTATCACCGGATCGGCTGAGCGCCCGGTAATAACAACCGCATCATACCCTGCGCGCTTCAACTCGGGACCGAATGAACCCCCGCAGTTCGAATCGAAGATCGTTCCCGTTAATGGCGATTTCGTTGAGAGGGAGACGCGACCCGAAGCAGGTGCTCGGGTGCCCGTCAACGGCCCTGCGGCAAAGACAAGCGGATTCGCCGGCGAGAGCGCGTCAACACGGCCCGCATCGTACACCAGTTTCACACCGAGCCCGCGACCGCCGATATACTCCAGCAGTAACCTATCATCAGGTGTAACACAGTCTGAACCACCCGTCGAGAGATTAATGCGCAGGATTCGCCGCTGCCAGCCGTATCCGGGACTCATGGTTATGTTATGTTATGTTATGTTGTGTTAGTTAGGTTCAACCGCTAGTGAAATATGTGTTATCGTTGGTTGGCCATTTACATCCAACCCACTGCTACGCAGCAGATCCACAACTCGGGCTCGAGTGATTTGCAATCCCTCTGCATGTGGATTCGATGTGGCGCCGTGAGGATGAAGAAGTGGTCGAGTCAGCATAACGGTCGCCCTCCCGGCATGATAGAAAGAAAGGCGCGAGAAAAAGGGTAACTGACATCTATATGAGTTTCTTACGTTAAGACGAGACGAGCATGCATCAGACCACCACTATCAGGGTTCACACCACCGTACTGCTCATTGTTTTACTCCTGGCGGTTGCAGGTACGGCCTTTGTCCTGCTGAGCTTACCGCAGCCCCCGCGTGAAGTGTTTATTGGTGCAGTATTTCCCCTCTCGAGCCAGGATGCCGCCACCGGGCGTGATATCCAGGTGGCACTCGAGCTGGCTGCCGAGATCGTTAACAACGAGTACGACCTCGACATCCCGCTGGCACGTACCACGGGCTTGCCCGCTCTCGACGGCGCGGAGGTTCGTATCCACTTTGCGGACAGTAAGGGTAGTCCAGAAAGTGGCTATACCGAAGCCGAACGGCAGATAAACGAGGAGCAAGTTGTCGCACTTACCGGCGCGTGGCATAGCGCGGTGACAGGATCAGCCAGTACGGCTGCGGAAGAGCATGGGATTCCCTTCATTTGCGGGTCTTCGACCGAGCCTGCACTAACGGAACGCGGATATACCTGGTTCTTCAGGACGACCCCGGACGATCTCGCCTTCTCTGGAGCACTGCTCCGATTCGCGCAGAATTTGAATAATACTCAAAACAGGGGCATGAGGACTATCGTCATCGTCTCCATTGATAGCGAGTGGGGCAGGAGCGCCGTTGCGGCTGAACAGCAGTTCATCGCGGAAACCGGCTTCGAGCTGATTGACATCATCGCTTATGATCCCGATGCCACTAACGTCAGCGGCCTCGCACTGAGGGTCGCGATGCACGACCCCGATATCCTTATCCAGAATTCCGATACTGCAGATGCTATTCGCTTCATGCAGGCCTACAAGCAGCTGAACTGGTTCCCTGCGCTCTTTCTGGCCCAGGATGCCGGCTTTGAGACCACGGAGTTCTTGCAGACAATGGGCCGTGACGCGGATTTCATCGTTACGCGGTCCGCATGGGCAGGGCTTGATAACCCCAATCCAAAGGTAAGCGTGATAAATGAGCTCTACAGGGCGCGGCACCCCGAAGGCTCGGATATGGACGGACAGACAGCACGCGAATTCACCGCGTTCCTCGTCTTGGCGGACGCGATCAACCGTGCAGGCTCCACAGACCCTGAGAAGATCCGCACGGCGCTCGCTGAGACGAACTGGCCTGCTGGTTACCTTATCACCGGCTGGGATGGCGTGGCGTTTGACGAAAAAGGGCAGAACAGCAAAGCAACACCGGCCTTACTTCAGCGCCAGGAAGGGCTGTGGCGGGCGGTATGGCCGCCCGGGATCACACCGCACCGTGCGCCGGTACCCGCACCGAACTGGGATGCGAGAGGCATCTCGACATCTGTGCATCAACCGACAGCACCATCAGAAAAAACGATCCTCGTGATCAACTCGTACGGGCCAGAAATGGCGTGGGAACAGGACATCCAGCGCGGGATCATCGAGGGCCTTGCACGGAGCGGATACGAAGAAGGTCACAACACGTATGCGCTTCAGACGTACTGTATGGACACAAAAGTGAATTATACCACGCCTGAGCAGATCGAAGCGCGAGCAGCAGCGGCTTTAAACCTCATCGCGGAACTCCAGCCGGATCTCGTCTTCGTGAATAACGACAACGCGCTCAAGTACGTCGCCGTCGAGTACACCAAACGATACCCCGAGCATATTCTCCCCTTTGTCTTCTCCGGGGTGAATCTCGATCCAGCGATTTACGAGCCGATCACCAGCTTAGAGCGCCCGGGCGGGCCCATTACCGGTGCGCTGGAGCGCGTTCCCTACGACCAAGCGTTCGCGTTGGCACAACGAATCTTCCCCAACGTCTCGACCATCGTGATTCTCGCCGATACGAGTCCCAGCTCCAATCTCGTTGTCAGCACATTCCAGGAGCGCTATCCGGAGAAGGTAGCGGATTCGCCGTTGGTGGTTATTGGTTTCCTGCAGGTAATGTCGTTCGCAGACTGGAAAGCGCGAATCACGGACTATCAGACAGAAGCTGATGTTATTGGCATTCTCAACTATTATCAGTTACGGGATGAAAGGGGTGCTGTGGTTCCGGCAAAAGAGGTCGCCAACTGGACCATTCATCACAGTACCCGCCCGGAGATTGGGTTCGTTGCGACCGATCCAGGCGATGGCTTTCTGGCCGCGGTCAGTGTCTCGTACTACAAGACCGGTATCTATGTGGGACTCATAGGTGGTGAAATTCTCAGCGGTGCTGATCCCGCCGAGATCCCCATCGCCGATCCAAATGTTGTAGACATCACGTTCAACCTCGAACGCGGTGAGATGCTTGGAATAACGATCCCGCGCGCAGAGCTGGCAGAGGCCACTGAGGTATACCACACTATTGGGTAACAAGCACGGTGTCGTTCCGTCCACTTGCTCTGCAGGGCAGCCCCAGCCTTTGATCTCCTTACCACACCACGCGCTGTCCGAGCCCCGAAGCTTCTGCATTCTTCACCGCTAAGCTCGCCGCCAGCGCATTTTGGACCGCGATACCGACGGATTTGAAGCAGGTACTGTGGTCTGCACCGGTTCTGCCCTGTTTACGACCGAGCACGAGCTCGCCGAGCTCTGCGTGGATATGCGTCTCGGTAATGAGTCCCTGTTGAATGGGCAGGATCAGGTCACCGGCCTCTGCGAGTGCCGCGTCGCGAGAGTCCACCACGGCGAGTGCGCGTTTGACCGTCGCGGAGGGCACTTCAGTCATGGCAGGCGTATAAGCGCCGATGCCGTTGATGTGCACGCCGGGCTTGAGGTCCGCGTCGTCAAAAACGGGCGTTGATGAGGTGGTTGCAGTGCAAATCACGTCCGCATCAGCTACGGCCTCCTGCGAACTCGTGGCTACGCGCACGCAGAACCTCGGGGATGGATCCCTGACCAGCCAGCCAGCCAGCTCGCGCACGAACGTTTCGATGCGCTCAGGGATGCGATCATAAATCCACACCGTTCGTATCGGGCGCACCGTGCAGATCGCTTCCAGTTGCGTGCGTGCCTGAACGCCAGCACCGAAGATCGCGGCAACGCGACTATCGGGCCGCGCGAGCAGGTCTGTAGCTGCGCCTGATGCCGCGCCGGTGCGAATCGCCGTCAGCATTCAGCCCTCCAGCAGCGCAATTGGACGTCCGGTACGCGGATCCAGCACCATCACGGCAGCATGAAGCGTGGGTAAGCCGTGCTGCGGATTGCGCGGGAAGACAGAGAGAGACAACCTTCACTGCCAGCGCCACCCCTTCTTCATCCTCAACGAATGCAGGCATGAAGAGGCTCTCACCGTTGCGCCGTGGCACAACTACACCCATCGCTCAGCGATGCGAATGCGCGTTTCACCGCCGCGATAGTCTCGGCCATGGGCAGTGAGTGCAGCATGAAGATCAGCCGCAGAAAGCACGAGCATGATCCATACCTCCAGTAACAAGTATGCGCTGTTTGCCTAAATACCCGCTCCCGCCACCCTGTGTGAGCACCGCACGACAAAATGCTAACCGTTTTATACTCGGAAACGTACGTGTGATAGTAGTATGGCTGTCTCACTCAATGTTCTCGCGGTCGTGGCCGTCCTCATGCTCGTGTGCGGCTTTGCTGCTGGCTGGTTCGCGCAAGTGCCTGCTCCTGCACAGCCCGAGGAACGCGAGCTCGTTATCGGTGCGCTTCTGCCCCTCTCAGGCGCGCTCTCTTCGTCGGGCGAGTCGACGCGTGTCGCGCTGGAACTCGCGACGAATGAGCTAAACGAGTATCTCGTAGAGCTCGAGAGTCCGACGAAAGTGAGCTTGCTCGTGGAGGATACCGCGACTGATCCGGCAGTTGCCCTTGAGCAGCTGCAGCGTTTGCCCGAGCGAGGCGTAAACCTCGTGATCGGGCCTGATTCGAGCCTCGAAGTCGAGGCGGTCAAGTCCTACGCAGACGACCACGGCATCATTCTGATCAGCCAGGGCAGTACTGCTCCCTCCCTGGCCATCCCGGGCGATAACGTCTTCCGATTCGTCCCTGATGATACCCAGCAAGCTGAGGCGATCGCCCAACTGATGTGGGACGACGGGGTCAAGCTCGTAATACCCGTGTGGCGGGGCGATGTTTGGGGCGATGATCTTGCGGCTGCGACGAAGCGCAGCTTTGAGACGTTCGGCGGTACGGCGGCTGAGGGCCTGCGGTACAATCCCGAAGCCGCGCAGTTTCCTGCCGTGCTGGAGCGGCTGAACGAATTGGTGAGTGACGCGATAGCGCAGTACGGCGACACGGACGCTGTAGCGATCCACCTCATGGCATTTGAAGAGGTCGTGCCTCTCTTCAGGGAAGCGCGGAACTATCCGCTCCTCGGCTCCGTGCGATGGTACGGCAGTGACGGGACGGCACTCAACAAAGCACTGGTCAGCTCTCCTGAGGCTGCTGAGTTCGCTGCCAAAGCCGGCTTTTTTAGCTCACTCTACGGCGGGTTCGAAGAGGGGCCCATCCAGGTGCAGATTCAAGAGCGGATCGGAAGAACGCCGGAAACCGATGCGCTCGCGGCCTACGACGCTCTCTGGGTAGCCACGCTCGCGTGTCTCGCGGCCGGCGATGCGGACGACGCCGCGAGCCTGAAGAAAGCGCTCGTACGAACAGCCAATTCATACTACGGCGCGACGGGCTGGACGGCGCTCAACGAGGCGGGCGATCGTGCATTCGGCGATTACGAGTTCTGGGCTATAGAAAAGGTGAACGAGGGTTACGAGTGGGTGCGGGTGGCACGATACGAGGTCAGCCCGGGCTCACCAGGGATGATACAGTACGAGAAGCCTTCGTGGACGGCACCTTCGCGGCGCGTGCTCGTCATCCATTCATACCACGAAGGGTGGAGCTGGAACGAGGAAATCCAGCAGGGGATTATCGAGGGCTTGAGCCGTCACGGCTACGCCCTTGATCGCGACTATGAGTTGAAGACCTTCTACATGGACACGAAAGTGACCTACACCACGCCGGAGCAGATCGAGGAACGCGCTGCGCTCGCACTAGTGCTCATCGAGGAGTTCGAGCCGGACATTGTCTTCGTGAATGATGATAATGCGCTCAAATACGTCGCCGTCGCGTACACGGAGCGGTATCCGGATCGGAGACTCCCCTTCGTCTTCTCCGGTGTGAACGTGGATCCCACGATTTACGAGCCGATCACCAGCTTAGAGCGCCCGGGCGGGCCCATCACCGGCGCGTTAGAGCGGTTCCCGTACTACGAGGGCTTCGCGTTAGCCAAGCGAATCTTCCCGAACGCGAGTACTATTGTGCTCCTTGCCGACTCCAGTCCGAGCTCGAGCTTCGTCGTCAGTACGTTCAAGGAGCGGTATATGGACGTAGTAAACGAATCACCCCTGCAGGTACTCGGCCCCATTCAGGTGGGGACCTTCCGTGAATGGCAGGAGACCGTGACGGCGTACCAGACGGAAGCGGATCTTCTCGGTATTCTGACGTATCATCAGCTTCGTGACGAGAACGGGACGGTGGTCCCGGCACCAGTGGTGGTTGAGTGGACCGTGCACCACAACAAACTCCCGGAACTCGGCGTGCTCACCTTTCATGCAGAGGACGGCTACTTCGCAGCCGTAGGCGTGTCTGGCTATAAGACCGGGCTCTACGTCGGTGTTATTGGCGGCGAGATCCTCGGTGGAACGGATCCCGCGATCATTCCCCTTGTGGATCCGGCGGTGATTGAGGTCGCGTTCAACCTCGAGCGAGCGGATGCGCTCGGGATTACCCTACCCGCTGAGGAACTGGTGAAGGCCAACGAGGTATTTCACGCCCGTGGGTAAGGAAGCAATCCTTTTATTAGCGATGCGGCCAAGAAACATATAATCAGGGATTCGTTCGTCGTTTGCGGATGAGGTCTCGGTTATGGAGATTGAGGAAAAGGACGCGGGAAGGGTGAAGATACTGGCACTGAGTGGCAGGCTCGATGCGTATTCGTCGAACGAGGTGGAGCGTACCATCAATTCATTGATCGAGGGCGGCTGTCAGAATCTCGTGGTGAACTTCGAGGATGTGGAGTACATCAGCAGCTCAGGCTTGCGCGTCATGCTTGGGTCTCTGAAGCGCTTGAAGAAGACGCAGGGCGATTTGAAGTTGGCGTGTTTGAAGCCCTATGTCCAGGAGGTCTTTGACATCGCGGGATTCACGCAGCTCTTTGCGATCTACGAGCACGAAGAGGACGCACTACGTAGTTGCCCCGAGTAGGCGGTGCTCGTTTGGTCATTCATCAGAAGAAGTGGATGGACATGGCATCATCTATCGCTTACCTTTCGCTGGTGCTGATCGTGAACATGAACATGGTGCGTAATCGTGGGCAATGCGTATCTCATTGCGCACCTGGGGATGCTGCCGCTCTTCGAGGCCATCGCCTCGCGGCGGCTTATGGTTCTGCAGGACGCCCCGGAGAGTGGCCAGGTAACAGCACCGTAATGAAGCAATGTCGTCATCGATGATCTTTGAGCTCTTGCTGACGCTGGTGGAGAAGATCTGCGTGATCCTCGTCTTCGCCTACATCGTCAGCCGCACCACGTATTTCCAGGAGATTCTGGATAAGAAGTTCACGCTCAAGAATCAGGTGTTCCTGATCCTCACTTTTGGGGCGTTCTCGATCTTCGGCACGTACTTGGGGATACAGATGTTCGATGCGATCGCGAATGTCCGGGATCTTGGCCCGATGATTGCGGGCTTGATTGGCGGCCCGGTGATCGGCATAGGCGCAGGCCTGATCGGCGGTTTGCACCGGTATTTCCTTGGCGGCTTCTCCTGCCTCCCCTGCTCGCTCGCCACGGTGCTTGCCGGCGTCTTCGGCGGGCTTATTTATATGGCGCGCAAGGGTAAGTTCATCGGCGTGCCCGGCGCCGTGGCCTTCGCCGCGCTCATGGAGTCCTTCCACATGGGGCTCGCGCTTCTCATCGCCAGGCCCTTCGAGGAGGCCCTCATCCTTGTCGAGAATGTCAGTGTTCCCATGATCTTCGCCAACACCGTGGGCATGTTCTTCTTCGCGTTCGTCCTCTCAAATCTGATCAAGGAGCGGGAGACGGCTGAGGAGCGCGATCAGTACCATGCGGAGCTGGAGCGGAAGCGGCAGGAGTTGAAGATCGCGCACGAGATCCAGCAGAGCTTCCTGCCCGATGCGATACCGCTCCTGAAAGGCTTCGAACTCGCGGCACTGAATCTGCCCGCGCGTGAAGTGGGCGGCGATTTCTACGATTTCATTCCCATCGCGGAGGATAAAATCGGAGTGACCATCGCGGACGTTTCGGGGAAGGGCGTGCCCGCAGCCCTCTTCATGGCGCTCTCGCGTACCGTCGTCCGGACGAACGCACGCGGCAATCCGAGCGTTGCGGAGGTGATAGAAGCGGCGAACAGTAGCATCTCTGCGGATTCGAAGTCGGGGATGTTCGTCACTTTATTCTACGCGATTCTGGACTTGAAGGCACGAACGCTGACGTACGTCAACGCGGGCCACAACCCGCCGGCGCTCTTCCGGGCCCTGAATAGCGACATTATCATGCTCAAGGCCCGGGGCATTGCGCTCGGCGCGCTCGATGAGATCGTCCTGGAGGAGCGCACGATGCAGCTTGACCGCGGTGACACGGTGGTCTTCTACACCGATGGCGTTACGGAGGCGGTGAACGAGCGTGAGGAGCAGTTCGGCGAGGAGCGCCTGGTTGCTCTGATTACCGAGTGTCACGGATTAGCAGCGGGCGCGCTCGTGGAGCGGATAAAGAGCGAGGTGCTGGCCTTCTGCGGCACGGCACCGCAGTTCGATGACATCACCATGATGGTCTTGAAAGCAGGAGAAGCGGAAGATGCGTGATCACGTTGAGCAGGCGTTCGAAGCGGATTTAGCACAGCTCGAGCGAATCGGGGAGTTCATGGTGACCGTGCTGCGCGAATTCGGATTGGAAGAGCAGAAGATCTTTCATCTCCAACTGGCCGTTGACGAGGCGTGCGCGAATATCATCAAGTACGGGTACGCTGCTGAGATGGCGGGTGCAAAAAAGATCATGATATGCTGCTCGCGGTGCGATGGTGCAATTGCGGTAGAGATCAGGGACAAGGGCAAGCCATTCGATCCGAGGACCGTTGCACCACCGGACCTGGAGGCGAGCCTGGAGGAGCGGGAGATCGGCGGGCTCGGGATTTACTTCATGACGAAGCTGACGGATGCGATCTCGTATGCGTATAAGGACGGTCAAAATGTGCTGACGATGGTCGTGCGGTATTGATTGATGGATGTGGAGGTATGCATGGTCGTGCATCGGGCGTTTACAACCGCTTATAAATAGGTGCATGAAGATTCATTCAAGACGTGAAGTGAAGGAGCATGCCGAAGAAACCCCCGGAACTCACATACGCAGTAGATGACGTGCCGCCACTGTCTGCATGCCTGCTTCTCGGAGTGCAACATATCTGCATCGTTGCCATCGCACTCATTTTCCCCGTTGTCATTGTCCGTGCAATCGGTGGCTCGCCTGCACAGGCAGAGTTCATGGTCAGCATGTCCCTGTTCGCGGCCGGTGTCGGCACGATCCTCCAGGCGCTGAATCGAAAGGGGATAGGATCTGGGTACCTCTGTCCCTCAGTATGCGGCCCCTCGTATCTCTCCGCGTCACTGCTGGCCGCCAAAACGGGTGGGCTCTCGCTCCTCTTTGGCATGACCATGATCGCAGGTACCTTTGAGGTCTTCCTCTCACGTGCAATGCACCGTCTCCGCGTTCTCTTCCCGCCCGAGGTGACCGGCACGGTGGTTGCGATGGTTGGTATTACCGTTATTCCAATTGCCATCTCCAATTTTGTGGGTCTCGATGCCACGGACACCGCTACCGAACGTGCTGAGCTTATCGTAGCCATCATTACGCTGGGCGCAATGCTGGGAACCAGCGTGTGGAGCAAGGGCAAACTGAAGCTGTATCCAGTACTCGTAGGTATGATCATCGGATACGTCGTCTCGTATCTACTCGGCATACTCGGTGCCGCTGATCTCCGGCTAATAACCGACGTACCCGTGATGGCCGTGCCTGAACTTGAGTACTTTGGCTGGTCATTTGATCTTCTCCTTCTTGCTCCGTTCCTTATTGCCGTCACCTGCTCAGCACTGAAGAGCGTGGGTGATCTCACCACGTGCCAGAAGATCAACGACCTCGACTGGAAACGCCCGGACATGAAGAACATCGGTGGTGGTATTCTCGCCGACGGGCTGAGCGCGGTCACAGCAGGCCTTGTGGGCACGATGGGGCAGTCGACCTCCTCGAGTAATATCGGGCTCTCTATCGGGACGGGCGCGACGAGCAGGCGAATCGCCTATGCGGCCGGTGGGATTCTGGTCGCGCTCGCGTTCTTTCCCAAACTGGCTGCGATCTTCGTGATTATGCCCCCGCCGGTAATGGGTGCTACACTCATCTACGCCGTGAGCTTTATGATCGTTACCGGGTTCCGGATCATCATGTCACGGATGCTGGACGTGCGGAAGACGTTCGTGGTGGGGATTCCCTTGATCTTCGGGCTCAGCGTGGACGCCTTACCCGGATTGTATGAGAACGTGCATCCCTGGATCCACCCTATCTTCAGCTCCTCGCTCTCACTGGCCACGATACTGGCAATTACGCTGAATGTCATCTTGCGAATTGGCATTGCTCAACGGCAGCGGCTCATGCTGCGGCCCGGTGTGGACACTTCGGATACTATCTTCGCCTTCATGGATAAGCAGGGTGCGGCCTGGGGCGCGCGCAGGGAAGTGATCTATCACGCGATCGCGGCACTGACCGAATTTTACGAATCGGTCTCACTCTTGAAACTGGCGAGGAGTGACATTACCGTCGAGGTCAGTTTCGACGAGTTCAATCTGGACATGGACATTCAGTACGAAGGTACGCCCATGGAATTCCCCGCGGAACGCCCTACCGAAGGCGAATTGATCAGTGATACCAGAACCACGGTAAAACTCGCGGGCTTCATGATTATGAACTACGTGGACCGGCTAAGAACCGAGCTAAAGGGAGATCTGTGCCGCGTACGCTTCCATTTTGATCACTAACCTTTCTTTGGAAAAGAAAACTTAACTAAAGAAACTTTAGGGAAAGGGTTGATCACTAACTTTTCTTTGGAAAAGAAAAGTTAATTTAAGAAACTTTTTAGGAACTGGTTTGATCACTAACCGTTCTTTGAAAAGAAAGCTTGACCAAAGAAACTTTTTAGGAACAGGGTTGATCAACAACCTTTCTTGGAAAAGAAAACTTAATTAAAGAAACTTTTTAGGAACTGGGTTGATCACTAACTTTTCTTTCGAAGAAAATTTGAGCAAAGAACTTGAAAAAGAGATTAAGATGAACCACCTTTTTAGCCAATATAATTGCTGAATATCTGTCATAGTAAACCCAATCATTTTGTTCCCATGAACTCTGTGCACTTAATAGCCCTCGATTGTATTGAGTTATTTATGGATGAACTGCGGATAGGAGTTCGTGCGTATGATATACCAGTCAGTTTTTCTGTAAACTATATCTCATTCCCGAGCAGACGCTCAATCATGAGGTTCAAAGAGCATGATAGTACGAAATCGGCTCAGATCCATCGAAACACTCGTGTCAACTAGGGCTAGTGTTAACATCTCAGAAAACGTACAAAAACCACGTACAAGCGTCAAAAACAACATGGGCCCGATGTGATCCATCTGCTACAACGGCTGGATCCATTAAAATTCATCCGTTTTTATGCTCACTAAAATTTGGTATGAAAAGTTGTTTTTGAAATTTTTCTCAATATGTTTGGTATGACAATGCGAGTTAATGACGGTTGCAACTTTGTATAGCGCATATCCAAGCTGCATCCATTTTCATACCCACGGTTGTCCCAAGGGGTCATGCGGGGTTCTTTACGTTTTAGCGTTTCGAAGACGACTGCACTTGTGTGCGAGCGACCGGGTCCGCGGGCCGGAGTCCCTTTTCCCTCTTCACGGAGCGGCGAGGGCAGCTGCCTGGCGGGCCGGCGAAGTGCGAACGGGTGGAAGCGCGCGGATCCACGAAGCGCGAGGCAGCAAAGCAAGAAACCTTTCGAGCCAATGATGGGAAGTTTAAATCCTGACTATCCCTAATATAACCGTATCGCCGGTATCCAGTCCTCGTATATCTTCCCGTTCACGTCCACGAACGCTGTGCAGTTTATCCAGCCATTCTCTGTCGGTAGTGCATCAGTATGGTGGATTTGAGGATAAGAGCCGGTGCGAATGGTGTAGTTGTAGGTTTCGTTTTGGTAGAGCACGAATGACTCATTGAACGTCAGGTTGTGCCAGTCTCCTACATAGCCGTTCCACGTTGCTGTTACGTTCCAGTTGGTGCTATTCCAGATCTTCACGGATTCGGTATGCCCGCCGGTGTTAGGGCAGGGATAGGTGTACATTTTTGAGACGTTACTGTTATAGAAGGGCGTGATGGTGCCGTTGTGGGTGCCGGAGATGCTCGGGTACGTTCCAGCGCCTGTGTCGAAGACTGAAGGTTTTATCAGCGGCAGCCAATCTCCGCCATTTTGTATACCGCCCGAAGAATTGTAGGGAAGCATAGTATCCCCGAATCCATCTTCGTTGTTATCGCTTCCCCTATAATCGCTCCAGTAGTTTCCGCCGAGCAAAGAACCGCCGATGATGTTCGTACCATTTCTCAGAGAGATGTTCCAGATGTTATTACCGTTGTCAAAGGCATTATTCGTGTTTGCGAAGTAGTTGTTGTAGATGAAGTTGTCGCTTGAATTATCCAAGCAGATACCAATCTCGCTGTTCTGGCTTGCAGTGTTGTCCGTTATGTTGTTATTGTTGGAAGTTCCTAAGTAAATACCCGTGCAGTTATTTGAATTAGCATTGTTACTCGCTAAAGTGTTGTTATCAGATAGATAAATGAATATTCCGAATTGATCATTTAATCCAACGTAGTTTTCCTCTATCAAAGTATGAGATGTGTTGTCAAGCATAATGCCAAGTGTGTTGAACCTGACATTGTTATTGATCAGTTTATTGTTATTTGCATTGACATAGAGTCCAATACCGGTAGCATTGTCTCCAGATGCTGTCGTGTTGTAGATATCATTGTTGGTTATTGTGTTATTGTTGGCTGGCCCATAATAAGCTGCTACGAATACGCCTACAGCAAATGCATCATCTCCAGAAGCTGCTGTATTGGAGATATAATTGTTATCTATCAGATTGCCGCTGGAACCCATAATCTCAATGGCAAAACCCATGATACCGTATTCCATCTCAACACCAATTGTATTCAAGATAGTGTTATTTATGATTCTATTGAAGTGACTGAATTGCCACAGAGCAATACCCCAATTGGTGTTATTAATTTTATTATTCGTCACGTTGCTGTAAGTAGAGTTTTCTAAACCTATTCCTGCGCCACTATTTGTAACTGTGTTGTTATCTATAACACTATTGTGTGTTGCGTTTAGATAAATACCCAAACCAGTGTTCGGTACAATGTTGTTAGAGATGTTGCAGTGCTCTGCATCATAAAGATATATTCCAGCAGCATATTCCCCGATAGCATTCTCAACCGTGAACCCACTTATGTTCACCCGATCTGCAATAACCTCAAAGACATGGTCATTTGAATTTGTCGCTTGAACAATGCAATTTCCAGAGCCATTCTCAGATCTTATAGTTAAATGATTCACATTCACATTCACATTTTCAGGATACGATCCATCACGCACGATAATTATGTCAAAAGGGTTTGCTGCGGTCACCGCTGATTGAATCGTCGTGTAAGTTTCGCCAGGCCCCACGAATATATCCGCTGCATTCACCATACCTAAGGTCAGCACAAACCCACAAATCGCAACCATTGCCGCAATAAATAACCTTATACCGATCTTTTTAGCATACAATTTCGCCCCTCCGTGTCAACAATTATGCTTGTTCACATTTAAGACTTTCGCTTTTGGGTTCATGTTTTCTTCACCGTCCACAACCTCTTCTTATCGTGTAGAGCGATGATCCACACGCCTTTTGATTTTCAGTTTCTTTTTGAGTTCTGCTACGAGGTTATCTCTCGTCTCTCTACGCTTAGTTGCTCTTTGATGGTCCAGTAAGTAAAGTAGTACTACCGAAACCGTTCAGGTATCTTCATACGGACGTTCCGCGGCACTGCAGAAACGTTATAAGGCGGCACCCATTGCTTCTGGACGGCGCGATTGACGAGCACGCGCGGGCGGCGGGCGCTCATGTTATCAGGCACGACAAGAACAAGGGCAAGGGCGCTGCGGTAAGGGCTGCTTTGCGGTATGCGGCAACAAACGGCTTTGAAGCGCTCGTGCTACTGGACGGTGACGGGCAGCACGATCCGGCACAGATCCCGGGGCTGCTGCAGCCGCTGCAAAACGGCACGGCGGACATCGTGATCGGCTCCCGCGAGCTGAAGCAGATGCCGCGGTACCGCAGAGTTGGCCGGTTGGTGCTCGATTACACGACCCCGTCGGGGAAGATGACGCAGGACTCGCAATCGGGTTTCAGGGCGCTGAATCGCAATGCGTTAGCGGCCTTGAACGGGAACCATCTGCACGCGGATGGGTTCGCGATCGAGTCGGAGATGATTATGGTGGCACGCGACCTGCAGTTGAGCATCGCGGAGGTACCGATAAACTGCAATTACGATTTGAAGGATACGTCGACTGAGAACCCGGTGAAGCACGGGTTCGGGGTGTTAGGCTCTATCATCAACGTGATCGCGGAGAAGCGGCCGTTGCGGTACATCGGCTTGCCGGGCATGGTGCTCATCATGATCGGTTTTTATTTCGGGTTGACCTTGCTGCGGCAGTACAACCAGGCGGGCTATTTCTCGTTGCCCTTCACCTTATTGGCGGGCTTCTTCATCATTGTGGGCGTGCTCGGCGTGTTCATCAGTCTCGTGTTGAACGTCATTTCCAGGTTATTGAGAGAGCGTGGGGAATAGAATGAATGTCTCCAGTATTCTCAGGACATACGATCTTTTTATGAGCAGCTTGATGTATAAGTACTAGGGAGGAACTGCGGAGAATGAAGGTCACGGGCTTGAAGTATACTCTTCTCATGGAGCGAAACGAAGAGGGAGGCTATACGGTAACCGTGCCGTCCCTTCCAGGTTGTATCACGCAGGGAGCAACGTGGGACGAGGCGATAGCCAACGGCCGGGAGGCTATAGCGGGCTTTCTCGAAGCGCTCCACGATCTTGGGAAGCCGATTCCGGTAGAGGTTGCAGTTGAAGTTGCTGCCGAAGCGGTATCATGAGACTCCCGCGCGTTAGCGGCGATAAGGTAGTAAAAGCACTGAAGAAGGCGGGATTCGTTGAGATTCGGTGCAGAGGAAGCCATTGTTCAACCTTTAAGAAAGTTTGATCAAAAATGCTGCGCAGTTGTATCATGAAGAAAAGGATAGACTCGTTACCGTACCCGTTCATGCAGGAAGAATAATCGCCCTGAAAACGTTGAAGTCGATTTTGAACCAAGCTGAGCTGAGTGTAGATGAATTCATTGAGCTGCTCTAAAAGGTTTCCAACCGCCGCCTACAAATGATTTATCGAATCTGGTTGAAAAGGGGTTGATAAAGCGAGTTGGCAGAGGACGGGGGAGTTATTATGCACCGGGGATATAACTGTGCAATTAGTGTGCATTTATTGTGCACAAACTTTTTAGAAAAAAGTTTGACCAAAAATAAACCTTTTAGGAAAAGGTTTAATCGAAAAACCACCATAGGGTTACTCACATAATGCAAAATTCTTTTGGTAAAGCTTTTCTTCGAAAGAAAAGGTTTGCGAACGGTTTCTCGATTGAGTCGGATATGATCATGACGGTACGCGACCTGCAATTGAAGATCGCAGAGGTGCCGATCGACTGCAAGTACGATTTGAAGGATACATCAACTGAGAATCCGGTGAGGCACGGGTTCGGCGTTTTGGGCTCGATCATCAACGTGATCGCAGAGAAGCGGCCGATGCTGTACATCGGCTTGCCGGGCATGGTGCTCATCATGATCGGGTTCTATTTCGGGTTGACGCTGTTACGGCAGTATAACCAACTCGGCTACTTCTCGTTGCCGTTTACGTTATTAGCGGGCTTCTTCATTATCGTCGGCGTCCTGGGCGTGTTCATCAGTCTGGTGCTGAACGTTATTTCGCGGTTGTTGCAGGAGCGTGAGGGACGAGAATGACTGAGTTGCTCTTCGAAGTAACGTCCAAGCTGAGCAAGAGAATTCACCTTACCAAAGGATATTGGGAGATTATAGCTACCAAGAAGCACCCTTCGGTCGCCCAGCTGCTGGACGAGGCGAAATTGGCCTTAGTCGATCCGTTTGAAGTGAGGAGAAGCAAACAGGATCCGACGGTATTCCTCTATTACCGGAAGTTGAATGCAAAATTCATCTGCACCGTTACCAAACATTTAAATGATGACGG